>Ga0255028_100058_pt1 | contig 30819 bp, 30 predicted proteins | sample DRGLUT_MetaT_FD_178168 | JGI IMG/M metagenome (GOLD analysis project Ga0255028, IMG submission 178168) | Metatranscriptome of freshwater microbial communities from Pennsylvania, United States - DR:GLUT (Metagenome Metatranscriptome) | ecosystem: Environmental > Aquatic > Freshwater > Creek...
CCCGCGCCGAGCGCCCGCGCGACCTGCGAGGCCGCCGCGATCCCGGCGCCGTAGCCGAGCGCCGCGACCAGCAGCGTCACCGGATACGCGATGGCGATGGTCGCGATGGCCGCCGCGCCGAGATCGGCCACGAACCACGCATGGACCAGCATCTGCAGCGCGTGGGCCGAGATCCCGAGGATCGCCGGTCCCGACAGGCGCAGGACCAGGGCGACGACGCCGTCCTGGTCGAGATCGACCGGCCGCCTCACGGGGCCGTCGCGGCGGGCCGGATCGCCGCGCGGGCCGCGCGCTCCGCGTCGAGGATCGTCCGCGCGATGGCGCCGGCCCGCACCGGCAGGATCGACAAAAGCGTCTCGGTCAGCCCGTGGGTCGGCTCGCTGAAGCCCTGGAGGTGCAGGCTCACCCGGGGCTCCGCGGAGACGAGCGGCAGGCGGTAGTGCCGGTCCGCGGTCTCGCCGCCCATGTACGGGCGCACGGGATCGAGGACCGCCGGCACCGTGGCGCGCTGGTAGCCGGTGGCGCAGATCACCGCCGCGTAGGGCTGCCGCTCCTCGGTCCCGGCGACGTCGTCGCGCAGGGTCGTGCACAAGCCCTCGGAGGCCGGCTTCAGCGCCACGACCCGGGTGCTGCGCCGCAGCCGGTAGCGGGTCACGCCGCTGACCTCCTGCTCGTAGAGCGTCGCGTAGAAGTCCTGGATCAGGTCCGCGTCGACCACCGCGTAGTTGGTCGACCGGTGCGCGGCGATCAACTCGGCCCGCACCGGTTCCGGGGCGTCGTGGATGCGGTCGACGGCGGCCGGGTCGAAGATCTCGTTGACGAAGGGGCTGTCATCGGCGGGCTTCAGGGCGGGCCCGCGGATCGCCAGATCGACAAGGGCGCGCGGGTAGCGCGCGCCGAGATCGGTGGCGATCTCCACGGCGCTCTGACCCGCGCCCACCACCAGGATGCGCGGCTCCGGCCCGTCGAGGCGCGGCGCACCGAGGGCCTGGGCGATTCCCGGCAGGTACCAGGACGAGTGGATCACCCGCCGGTCCCGGGCGTGCGCCGCGAAGGGGGCGGGGATCGCCGGATCGCCGCCGGCCGCCACGACCAGGTGGCGGCAGCGGCGCAGGCGGCGCGCCCCGACCCCGTCCCGGGCCTCGACCACGAAGGCGGCGAGCCGCCCGTCCCGGGTCTCGGGCCGCACGGCCTCCACGGTCTCGCCGTAGGCCACGACGTCGGAGAAGCGGTCCGCCGCCCAGGCGAGGTAGTCGTTGTACTCGACCCGTGACGGGTTGAACGTCTTGAGGTTGAGGAAGGTGCTGAGTCGCCCCTTCACGTGCAGGTAGTTGAGGAAGCTGAACGGGCTCGTCGGGTCGCGCAGGGACACAAGGTCCTTCACGAAGCTGATCTGCATGTCGGCCCCGGGCAGCATCATCGCCCGGTGCCAGCCGAACTGCGCCTGCCGCTCGATGAAGCGCATCGCGGGTCGGGGCGGCCCGTCGCGCATCGCGTCCTGCAGGGCGATGGCCAGGGACAGGTTGGCCGGGCCGAAGCCGATGCCGATGATGTCGTCGGTTGCGGGGTGATCCGTCATCGCGCGCGTCTCTGCTCGATCGGAGGAGGGTCTAGACCGGCACGCTCGGGGGCCGCGGCGCCGCGTCGGCGGCCGCGGCGCCCGGCACCCAGAGCCGGTCGCGGACGAAATGCGCCCGCGACAGGGCGACCAGGGCCGCGCGCTTGTGCGGGAAGTCGACGGTGGCGATCGTCGCGAAACCGGAGGCGTGGAGGTTCCGGATCTGCCGGGCGTGGTCGGCCCGGGGCTCGCCGACGATGCGCTGCGTGCGCGGCTCGTCCAGGAACAGGTAATGCATCAGCGAGGGGAGCCAGGCCGAGAGGTATGGCCGCCCGCGCACGGCGTCGTCGCCGATCGCCACGTGCCAGCCGCGATCGTAGGGGCCGGATTCGTAGAGCGGGCCGAGCCGGCTCTCCCGCGCCCAGTACAGCTCGAAATAGCCGAACGGAATCCCGTCGAGACAGCCGAACAGCGGCAGGGTCGCGGGGTCTTCCTGGAGCCGGCCGAGATAGGCGGCGTGCGCCTCGAGGGTGCCGGTCTCCTGCCAGACAGCGGCGACCCGGGGATCGTTCATCCAGGTCGAGAACAGGATGACGTCGCCGGGCTCGGTCAGGGTCCGGAAGCTCAAGTGCCGGCCGAGCCACGGGATGGTGCGCCCGTAGACCGTGCCGGCCGGCGTCTCGGGCCGCAGCGGGTGCCGGCGGCCCTGCGTGACGGTGAACAGCTCGGGGAAGGGCGGCCGGGTGGCCGGGAGCCAGCGGGCGGCGCATTGCCAGAGCAGGCCCGGCAGGATCTCGACGCCGCCACCGATACGCCGGGCGGCCCCGAGGGCGAGCAGACGCCCGGCCGTGTCCGGATCGGCCTCGACGCCGATGCGCAGCACCCGCGTATCCGCGGCGGTCAGCGCCTCGGCGCGCGCGAGGATCGCCGCCGCGGCCGCCGCCGGATCGCCGGGCCCGCCGAGGCGGATCACCGGCGCCTCCCGGGTCCCGTCCAGGGCGAGCGAAACCCGCGCCGCGTCGTCCGTCCCGCCGTCGTGCGTGCCGGGCCTCGAAGCGTCCGTCATCCGTCCTCCGGGTGGCGCCGGCGCGTGTCGCCGGCCCCTCCCTGACGGTTGGGGCCGCCTGGTGTTCAGGCGATGGGCGCGGATGCCGTTCCGGCCGCCGCGGGTACGCCGCCGTGAACGCCACCCCGCCTCAACCGTCAGTCCGTCGAGGCCCGGAGCGGCGCAGGAGCGAGCGGATGGACAGGCAGGCCGGCCAGGAGGCGAGCACGGAGGCGAGCGCGGACTGGACGCAGGGTCCGGTGGTGGTGGCGTTCGACCGGGCCGGGCACGGTGCGTTCTGGCCGGCTCGGCGCGCGCTGCCGGCCGGCTGGACGCGTGCCTGCGATCCCTGCGGGATCGACGCGGCGCGCGCCTGGATCGCGGATCCGGCGCACGTGCCCGGGCCGGCCCGGGCGACGGAGCCCGCCCCCGATGCCGACCGCGAGACCGTCCCGGCGCGCCTCGCCCGCCTCGCCGCGGCGGCACCGGAGCGGCCGGCGGTGCTGTTCGACGGGGAGATCCTCACCCGCGGCGCCCTGGACGCCCGGGCGGCCGCCCTGGCGGCCGGGCTCGCCGCGCGCGGGATCGGGCGCGGCGACCGGGTCGCGGTGGCGCTGGACCGGTCCCCGGACCTGATCGTGGCGCTGCTCGGGGTGCTGCGCGCCGGCGCGGCCTTCCTGCCCCTCGATCCCGCCTACCCGGCGGCCCGGGTGCAGATGATGCTGGCCGATGCCGCCGTCGCGGATTGCCTCACGACCCCCGCGATCGCCGAACGCCTCGCGCTGCCCGCCGGGATCGCGCGGCTCGATCCCGCAGCCCTGCGCGCCGCCGCGCCCGCCGGCCGGGCCTGCGCCATGCCGGAACCGGGGGATCCGGCCTACCTGATCTACACCTCGGGCTCCACGGGCACGCCGAAGGGCGTCCTCGTCGAGCACGGGCCGCTCGCCATGCATTGCCGCACCACCGCGGCGGCCTACGCGATGGGCGAGGCGTCGCGCGAGCTCCACGTCCTGTCCTTCGCCTTCGACGGCGCCCACGAGCGCTGGATGACGCCCCTCATGGCGGGCGGCTGCATCGTGCTGCGCGGACCCGAACTCTGGACCGCCGCCGAGACCCTGGCGCAGATCCGCCGCCACCGGGCGACCCATGCGGGCTTTCCCACGAGCTTCATCGGCCAGCTCGCCGAATGGGCCGAGCGGCTGGGCGCGGCGCCCTCGGTCGAGGTCTACTCCTTCGGCGGCGAGGGCATGGCCCGCGAGACCTTCGCGCGGCTCGGCCGCGCCCTGAAGCCCCGGCTGCTGATCAACGGCTACGGCCCGACCGAGTGCGTGATCTCGCCGCTGATCTGGACGGTGCCGCCGGAGACGACCTTCGACGAGCCCTACGCGCCGATCGGACGACCGGTCGGGGCCCGGGCGGCCTACGTGCTGGGGCCCGACCTCGAACCCGTGGGGGAGGGGGAGACCGGCGAGCTCTATATCGGCGGCGGCCTCGCCCGGGGCTACTGGCGGCAACCCGCGCTCACCGCCGAGCGCTTCCTGCCGGACCCGTTCGCGGAAAGCGGCGGCCGGATGTACCGCACCGGCGACCGGGTGTGGCGGCGGCCCGACGGCAGCCTCGCCTTCGCGGGCCGGGCGGACGATCAGGTCAAGATCCGCGGCCACCGGATCGAGATCGGCGAGGTCGAGGCGGCGCTCCGCGGGCTGCCGGGGGTCGCGGAGGCGGTCATCCTGCGCCGGGACGGCCCGGCCGGCGCCTATCTCGCGGGCTACGTCGTCCCGGCCCCCGGCCGGCGTCTCGAGGCCGGGCGCCTGCGCGCCGGCCTCGCCCGCACCCTGCCGGAGCCGATGGTGCCGGCGAGCCTGATCCTGCTCGACCGCCTGCCGGTCACCGCCAACGGCAAACTCGACCGCGACGCCCTGCCGGACCCCGCCGCCGACGACCGGCGCGGGCGGCCGCCGGGCACCGCCACGGAGCGGCGGCTCGCGGGGATCTGGTCCGACGTGCTGGGCTTCCCGGTCCGGGTCGCGGATCGGCGCTTCTTCGAACTCGGCGGCGATTCCCTCTCGGCCCTGCGGCTGGTGGCGCGCCTGCGCCTGATCGCGCCCCGGGGCGGGATCGGGGTGGCGGATCTCCTGCGCGATCCGACCATCGCCGAGCTGGCGGCCCGGATCGAGGCCGGCGTGGCCTCCGCCGAGGACGGGCCGGCCGCCCTGGTCCGGCTGTCCGCCGGACGCCCGGGCGGCGGCCGGCCGCTGCTCGTGCTGTTCCCGGGGCTGCTCGTCAGCACCCGGGAATACGAGCCCCTGGTCGCCCATCTCGGACCGGAGCCGGAGGCGCACGGCTTCCTCTGCGCCTCGCTGGTCGCGGACGTGCGGCCCCTGCCGGCCGTCGCCGACCTCGCCGCCGCCTATGCCGAGCGGGTGCGCGCCCTGATGCGCGACCGGGCGGGCCGTTGCGTGTTCCTGGGCTGGTCCTGGGGCGGGGTTCTCGCCTACGAGACCGCCCGCCTTCTCGGCCCGGACTTTCCCCTGGACTGGGTCGGGATGCTCGACGCCTGCGGGCTGGAGCCCAATTTCGCCCCCGGCGCCGGCCGGCCGCTCGGGCCCGAGGAGCGGGCGGCGCACGCGGCGATGCTGGCGGCCTGGCTCGACCGCGCGCCGATGCGGCCCCAATGGGAGGCCCTGCGCGCCCGGATGGATCCGGAGGCGGAGGCGCAGTTCCTGCGCTTCCTGGCCGCCGAGCCGCAGCCGCTCCCCGCCGACGGTCCCGAGGTCGGCAGCCGGGAGCGGATGCTCTGGACGCTGGTCGACCACGCCATCCAGTTCCGCGCCCTGCGGCTGGAGCCGGGCGCGGTGCCGATCCGGAGCTTCGTGGCCGCGGATTCCCTGGCCCGGGGCCGGCCGGTGATCGACTGGGCGCCGCTCACCGGCCGGCTTCTGGCGGTGGAGACCGTCCCGGAGACCGACCATCTCGACATCGTGCTGTCGCCGCACCTGCACGCCCGGATCGCCGCGCTGACGGCGGCGTCCCCGGTCTGGAGCGCGGCCTGACCATGCGGGATCCCGACTGCGCGTTCGAGGCCCTGCGCGACGCCCACGTCGCGGCGCTGACCGGCTCCCTGATCGACGGGGTCGAGCATGGGCCCGGAGGGGCCGGCTACGTCTGGTCGCGCGGCATCCCGGACCCGACGCTGAACTTCGCCTACGGGGTCCGCCATCCGGACCAGTTCGCCTGGGCGGGGGCGGCCGCCCTCGGGCGCGCCCGCGCGCCGGCCTTCCTGGCCCGCGACCCCGAGGAGGTCGCGGCCCTGGACGCCCTGTTCGAGCCCGCCGCCCGCTATCCGGCGTGCTGGATGGTGGCGCGGCCGGCCGCCGCGCAGGCCGCGTCGGGCGCCTCGGTCACCGTGCACGCCGCCCCCGCGCCCGGCCCGGATTTCGAGGCGGTCTTCGCCAACCTCTCCGACGACCCCGCCGTGCGCACGCATCTGCGCCGCCATTACCTGCCGGCGCTCCGGGCGGCCCGGGGGCGGCCCGGGCTGGTGCCGGTCCATATCGTCCTCAGCGATGCCGGCGGCCCGGCGGCCTGCGCGAGCCTCTACCTGCGCGGCGACACGGCCGGGCTCTACAACGTCAGCACCCGGGCCGACCGGCAGCGCCGCGGACTGGGCACGGCCGTGACCGCCGCGGCCCTGCGCGAGGCGCGGGCGCGCGGGGCCGCCCGGGTCTTCCTGCAATGCCCGGCCGGCGGTGCCGTCGAGGCGCTCTACGCCCGGGCCGGCTTCCGGGCGGTCTGCACGCCGACCCTGCTGTGCACGAGCCCGCCCTAGCGGGGGCGGCCCGTCCCAGGTCGTGCGCCGCGCGTAAATTTTCCCCACGCCCTCAGAAGGCCTCCTCGCCATACCCGTAAGGCGTCACGCTGAAGACGAAGCTGATCGCGGCTTCGGCGTCGCGCAGGGCCAGGGCGCTGACCGGCCCGGCCAGGATCCGGGCTCCGCCCTCCGCGCGGGCCGCGTACCGACCCCGGCGGCCGAGGGCGGCCAGGCTCGCGAGGACGTGGCGCGCGGCCCGGGGGCGCCGGACGCCGTTCTCGTCGAGCCAGAGCGCCCCATCCTCCGGCCAGGCGCGCAGGGGAACAGGGTGCCCGGGCCCGTCCGGGCGGGCGCGGAGGCTCACGGGCGCAGGCCCCAGGCCGCGTGCAGGACCCGCAGAGGCGGCGCCGAGGCCGGCGCAACCGCGCGGACCGTCCGCGATGCGGACAGGATCGGATCGGTCACCGCCAGACGGACGATCTCGGCGGCCAGGGCCGTGTAATCGGCGAGATGGACGCCGTCCCGGCACAGGCCCGGCCCGGCCAGGCCCCCGGGCCCGTCGCGCAGGGCCGCGAACGGGTCGATGAAGCCGTGGCCCCGCTCCGCGCAGAGCGCCGCGAGGCGGCCTGAGAAAACGGCGATCGCGGCCGGATCCCGGCCGGTCGCCCAGGCGCCGATCGGCGGGACGGCGGCCACGAAGACCTGCGCCGACCAGCCCTCCAGGATCCGCAGGATGCGTCGGGCCTGCGCCTCGAAGCGCGCGACGCTCCTTGCCCGCGCCGGATGCCGCCAGCGCTGGATGTCGTTGGTGCCGATGATCAGCACCGAGGCCGCGCAGCGGACCGGAACGCGCAGAGCCGCCAGATGCCCGGCGCAATCGGCCGCGGTGCTGCCGCCGACGGCGAGGTTGATGCAGGGCCGGCCGCCGAAATCCGGCGCCCCGAGGAACTCCGCGTGGGAATTGCCGGCGAGCAGCACGCTGTCCGGGTCGGCGGCGCGGAGCGCGGCGCGGATGCCGGGGCGCCGCTCGGCGAAGCGGCGGCCGACGATCCGGCCGTGATGCCAGTGCCGGGCGGCCGTCCCGATCCATGTAGCGCGCATGCGTGACCTGAACAGGCGTGGGGGATCGCGCACCCGGACTGGGTGTCCGGGCGCTTGACGAAAATCGTCGAGGCCGCTCGACCGATTACCGGCGGCGGAATGTCTTGTTATTGCTTCCAGAAACGCCGGAAACCGATCGAAAGACGGAACCAATACATTGGACCGTGCCGAGATTTATATGTGGGAAAAATTCACACGTCAATGGCCAAGCTGACGATCCGGCGGCGGCGTGCCGGGCGGGGACGTCTTCCGGCCTGCCCGGTGCCGCGCTACGTCAGGCGTCCAAGCCGGGCGGCCGAGTCGCCCGGGACAGGGGGAGCCAGGATGATCAAGGACCGGGTCTTCATCGTCACCGGAGCGGGTTCGGGCCTGGGCGCGGCGACCGCGCGCGGCCTCGTGGCGGCGGGGGCGCGGGTCGTCGTGGCCGACATCGCCCGGGAGGCCGGCGCCCGGGTGGCGGAGGAGCTCGGCGCGCAGGCGCGCTCCGTGGCCGCCGACGTCACCAGCGAGGCCGAGGGCGCGGCGGTGGTGCAGGCGGCCCTCGACGCGTTCGGGCATCTCCACGGGCTGGTGAACTGCGCCGGCATCGCGCCGGGGGAGAAGGTGGTCGGCCGCGACGGGCCGCACCGGCTCGACAGATTCGCGCGGGCGGTCTCGGTCAACCTCGTCGGCACCTTCAACATGATCCGGCTGGCGGCCGACGCCATCGCCCGGGAGGCGCCCGACGCCACGGGCGCCCGGGGCGTGATCGTCAACACCGCCTCGATCGCCGCCTTCGACGGCCAGATCGGGCAGGCCGCCTACGCGGCCTCGAAGGGTGGCGTGGTCGCCATGACGCTGCCCATCGCCCGGGAACTCGCCCGGCACGGCATCCGGGTGGTCACCATCGCCCCCGGCATCTTCGAGACGCCGATGATGGCGGGGCTGCCCCAGGACGTGCAGGACACGCTTGGCCAGAGCGTGCCCTTCCCGCCGCGCCTCGGCCGCCCGTCGGAATACGCGGACCTCGTCCGCCACATCTGCGAGAACCCGATGCTGAACGGCGAGACGATCCGGCTCGACGGGGCGTTGCGGATGCCGCCGCGCTGACGGCTCAGCCGATCGACACGCTGGTCAGGACCTCGGCGGCGCGGCGGACCTCGGCGGCGATCATCTCCTCGCTCGGGCCGTCGATCGGCAGGTCCGACAGGATCGCCGCCACGTCGCGCTTCACGTCCTCGCGGATCTCCGGGTTCTCCTCGGAGAGCCGCCCGATCAGGACGCCGAGCACGATCTCCAGGGCGGACAGCTTGGCGTGCAGGCGCGTGAAATCGTCCAGCGGCTCGGGCTCGTTTCCGGTCATGGCCTGCTCCATCCGAGGGGGAGTCCGCCGTCGCCCAGGGGCACGCCGGATCACCCGCGTCTCATATAGAGGCATCCGCCTCCCGTCTCGCCGGGCGCCCGACCCCGCGCGCCGCGCGAACGCGGCGCGAAGCCGGCGGCCGAATTTTTCCCCGGTTGCGCGCAACCGGATTTCCGGACCCGACGTTTGATGCTCCCGTGAACGAACCCGCAAAGGGACATCCCGCCATGATCACCCGTCTCACCGCCGCAGCCGGCCTGCTCGCCCTCTCCGCCAGCCTCGCCGTGGCCCAGACCCCCGCGGCGAAGCCTGCCGAGCCCGCCACGAAGGCCGACAGCAACCTGAAGGAATGGCAGGTCGCCAAGGCCGCCAAGGTCGGCCTCGCCCAGGCGCTGACCACCGCCGAGTCGCAGGGCGACGAGAAGGGCGGCCGCGCCATCGACGCCGATTTCGAGAAGGCCGGCAGCAAGGATCCGGCCCATTACGCGATCAAGGTCGTCTACCCGAGCGGCAAGCTCGTCGAGTACGGCATCAACGCCGATACCGGCGCGCTCTACAAGACCGAGAACCAGCCGTTCGAGCGCTACTTCACGCGCCTGAAGGCCTCCGACTTCCAGAACGCCAAGACCTCCCTGAAGGACGCGCTCGCCATCGCCGAGCAGAAGGCCGGCGGCGGCAAGGCCTACGAGGCCGAGGTCGAGAAGGACGGCTCCGCGGTCCAGTACGCGATCAAGGTCGCCGGCGCCGACAAGGAGCAGGCGGTCAAGGTCGGGCCGGACGGCAAGGTCCTGAACTGAGGGCATGGGCTGCGACGGAGCCCGTCGCAGCCCCGTCCGTCCGTGGGAGCGGCGCGAAGCAATCCGGGCGGCGCCACGCTTTACCGGGGCGCGCCGCCCTGGGTCGCCGCGCTCCGCGCCCGACAGCGGCCCGGTCGGGTCGGCCGCTGCAACCTGTCGCCCCGCCGCCCGCGGACCCGAACGCCCGCCTCGGCCATTCCCATCGTACGCGGCGGCCCGAGCGGCCGAGGACGGGGAGGGCGGCATGGACGCGCGCGCAGGGGAAACCGACGGCCATCTCGGCCACTCCCACACCCGGGTCGAGGGCCCCGACAAGGTCACCGGCCGGGCCCTCTACAGCTCCGACCTCACCGGGCCGGAGGCCGGCACGGCCCACGCGGCCCTGGTGACCAGCACGGTTGCCCGGGGCCGCATCACCGGGTTCGACCTCGCGGCGGCCGAGCGGGTGCCGGGTCTTCTGCGGATCTTCACCCACCGGGATCTCGCGGGCGCGGTGGCGCCGGTGCAGCACCTGATGGCCGGCGGCTTCGCCAACAGCTCGCACCGACCCCTCGAGTCCGACGCGGTGGCGTATGCCGGCCAGATCGTGGCGCTGGTTGTCGCCGAGACCCTGGAGGCGGCCGAGGCAGCGGCTGGTGCGGTCAAGGTCTCCTACGCATCCGAGCCCGCCGCCGGCGGCTTCGACGCCCCCGGCGCCGAGACCGTGCGCCTCGCCGACCTGAAAGCCCAGCACGAGGACATCGCCCGGGGCGATGCCGAGGCCGCCTTCCGGGATGCCGCCCTCCGCGTCGAGGCCCGCTACGAGACCCCGGTCCAGCACCACAACCCGATCGAGCCGTTCACCACCCGGGCCGCCTGGGACGGCGAGAGGCTCACCGTGCACGAGCCGACCCGCTATGTCGGCGCCGTCCAGCACGGGCTCGCGGCGCAGCTGGGGCTCGATCCCGCGAACGTGCGGGTGGTGGCGGGGCTGATCGGCGGCCATTTCGGCTCGAAATTCGCGCTGTCGCAGCACACGGCGCTGGTTGCGCTCGCGGCCCAGCGCCTCGGTCGGCCGGTGTCCCTGGTGCCGAGCCGGCGGCAATGCTTCACCATCGCCAATTACCGGCCGGAATCGCGTCATCTGATCCGCCTCGGCGCCGACCGGACCGGCCGCTTCACCGCCCTGGTCCACGAGGCCGAGACGGTGACGTCGCGCTTCGATCCCTTCATGATGGAGGGCGCGGAGGTGACCGCGAGCCTCTATGCCTGCCCGAACATCCGCACCGAGGAGCGGGCCGTGCGGGTCGACCGCAACACGCCCGGGCCGATGCGGGCGCCCCCGGAGGTGCCCTTCCTGTTCGCCCTGGAGAGCGCCGTCGATGAGATGGCGGTGGCGCTCGGCATGGACCCGATCGAACTGCGCCGGCTCAACGACACGGCGGTCGATCCGGTCAGCGGAAAGCCGTTCTCGACCCGGCCGCTGATGGCCTGCTTCGAGGCCGGGGCGACGGCCTTCGGCTGGTCGCGCCGGGTGCCGCGCCCGGGTTCGATGCGCGCCGGTCCCTGGCGGGTGGGTCTGGGCTGCGCGACCTCGGTGCGCCCCGTGAAGATCGCCGCCGCGACGATCCAGGTCCGGCTCGGCCCGGACGGATCGGCAGAGGTGGCCTGTGCGCGCCACGAGATCGGCAACGGCATCACCACGCTGCTGGCCATGGGGGCGGCGGATGGGCTCGGCGTGCCGGTGGAGCGGGTGACGGTCCGGCTCGGCGACACGGAGCTGCCGGCGGCCGGCATCTCGGGCGGGTCGAGCACGACCACCAGCCTGATGAGCGCCCTGGCGCTCGGCTGCCGGCAGATCCGCGAGACGCTGGCACAGGCGGCGACCGGGCGGGGCGGGCGCCTCGCCGGCCGGGATCCGGGCTCCTTGCGCCTCGCGGACGGGCGGCTCGCGGCGCTGGACGGGACCGGGATCGCGCTGGCGGAGGCCGTCGGGCCCGAGGGCGTCGCGACGGTCGCGGCGTTCGTGCCGGCGGGGGCCGACCACGACAAGGCCCTCGCGGGCCTGCGGCGGGGCCATATCGGGCTCACCCTCGGAGGGGGCGGCAAGGCCGTGTCCTGGGGCTTCGGGGCGCAGTTCGCGGAGGTCCATATCCATGCCGAGACCGGGGAGATCCGGGTGGCGCGGCTGACCGGCGCCTTCGCGGCGGGGCGGATCCTCAACCCGCTGACCGCGAGGAGCCAGCTCACGGGCGGGATGATCTGGGGCCTCGGCTCCGCGCTGCTCGAAGAGACGGTGGTCGACGGCGCCGCCTATCGCAATCCGGATCTCGCCGAGTACCTCGTCCCCACCGCGGCGGACGCGCCGGAGGTCGAGGCGCTGCTGGTGGCCGATCCCGACGATCAGGTGGACGCGCTGGGCGTGAAGGGTTTGGGGGAACTGGGGATCATCGGGGTGAACGCGGCCATCGCCAACGCCGTCCACCACGCCACCGGGCGCCGAATCCGCAAGCTTCCGATCCGATTGGAGGATGTGGCGTAAGAAGCACCGCCTCACCCTCCCCCGCACAGGGGGGAGGGAGAACCGCGCCATCTTGAGCCGTGCTTTAGGCCGCTCCCGCCACCTACTCCATCGTCGGCGCGAGCTTCTTCACGCTCGCGACGTCCTCGCCCAGCCACGCCGCGTTCTTGGCGGTGCCGTCGAAGGTCGCGCTCGTCTTGAACAGCTCGTACTTGCCCTCCAGCGCGTAGGGCTTCGACCGCGCCAGCAGTTCGGCCACCGCCGCCTTGTCCATCGGCGTGAAGGTCTTCACCGCCTCGAAGGCCTGATCGAGGTCGCGCTGGTTCTGGATGCCGGTGATCACCACCGAGACCGGCAGGTTCAGCGAGAAGTGCAGGTACTCGATCGGCTGGATCGGCGCATCCGCCTTCAGGATCACCCCGTCGCCAAACGTCTTCATGGCGAGCGGCGCGATGCCGTTCTGCACGAGATACGGCAGGACGAGGTGGCTGAACGAGCGGAAATGCGCGTCCATCACGTTGACGGGCATCTGCACGGAATCGAAGTGGAAGCCGCGCTCGGCGGCGACCTCCAGCATCTGCAGGTGGATACGCGGATCCTTGTGGCCGGTGAAGCCGATGTAGCGCAGCTTGCCCTGCTTCTTCGCTTCGAGAAAACCCTCCATGGCGCCGCCCTCGGCGAAGACCCGGTCGGGGTCGTCGTAGCGCAGGATCTCGTGGTGCTGGACGAGGTCGATCCGGTCGGTACGCAGGCGCAGGAGCGACTGGTCGATCTGCTTGAGCGCCTCCTCCTTGGTCCGCCCGTCCATCTTGGACATCAGGAAAACCTTGTCGCGGTAGCCGTCCTGGGCCAGCGCCGCGCCCATGCGCAGCTCGGAGCGCCCCGCGTTGTAGTCCCAGCAATTGTCCATGAAGGTGATGCCGCGGTCGATCCCGGCATGGATCAGCCGCGTCGCCTCGGCGTCGGTCACCGCGCTCTTGCCGAGGTGGAATCCGCCCATGCCGATCGCCGAGATCTTCTCCGACGTCCGGCCGAACGAACGATAGAGCATCTCGCCCCGGCGCTCGCCGGGATTGGTGACGAAGGGCAGGTCGGCGGGATCCTGCGGGCGGTTGCCCGGAAGCGCGGGGGCGTTCACGGCCGCACCTGCGCTGCCGGCGCCCGCGAGGCCTGCGCCGAGCACGGCGCCCTGAAGGAAGCTGCGGCGTTCCATCGGCTGTCTCCGTTCGAGAATGTCTGGGTGGAATCGATCATTCGGCAGGGGGCGCTTCCATGAGCCACGGCGTCATTCCGGGGCGCCGCAGGCGAGCCCGGACCCGAAGGAGCACGCCGGAGGCGGGCAATCCAGAGCCGCTGTCGAAGCAAGCGCCTTCCGCGTCGGGGTGTCTGGATCCGGGCTCCGCTTCGCGGCCCCGGGATGACGAGGCGGATGCTCGAGCGTCGAAGCAACCTCCAGCGTCACGCATCGGGGTCGGAAACGGTTCTGCCGGGTCATCGTTCGATCTCCGCGGCGAGGCGTCCTGCCGCGTGGAGCAGGCGCAGGGCGGCGCAGGCGGCGCCGTAGCCGTTGTCGATGTTGACCACCGTGATGCCCGGCGCGCAGCTCGCCAGCACGGCGTCGAGGGCGGCGCGCCCGCCGGCCGCGACGCCGTAGCCCACGGATGTCGGGACCGCGATCACCGCGCCGGCCACGAGGCCGCCGACGACGCTCGGCAGCGCCGCGTCCATCCCGGCGGCGACGATCACCACCGGATGGGCGCGGATCTCCTCGATCCGCGTGGTCAGCCGCCACAGGCCGGCGACGCCGACATCGGCGAAGAGCGAGGCCGCACGGCCGGCATAGGCCAGCACCCGCAGGGCCTCGCGGGCGACGGGGACGTCCGAGGTGCCGGCCGCCACCACGGCGACGCGGGCCGGGCCGGTGATCCGCGGCGCCGCGCCGAACACCGCCGTGCGCGAGACCGGGCAATAGTCGAGCCGCGCGGCGTCCCTGAGCCGGTCGCGCTTCTCCGGGTCGAGGCGGGTGAGGAGCAGCGGGGCGCCGCGGGCGCGTGCGGCCTCCAGGATCGCGTCGATCTGCGCCGGGCTCTTGCCGGCGCAGAAGATCGCCTCCTCCAGGCCGATCCGCTCGGACCGGGCGAAATCGAGGGTGAATTCGTCCGTCACGCTCACGACCGGGCCTCGCCCTGCTGCACCAGGAAAGCGCTGCCGACCCGGTAGGGCGCGAAGCGGACCGGACCGGCGAGGCGCGGCGGCGCGATCGCCCGGATGCCGGCCCCGAGTCTTTCGCGATCCGCGGCGGCGAGGGCCGCGAGGCTCCCGGGATCGAGTTCCACCACCACGCCCTCGGCGCGCACCCGGCAGCGGACCGCGCGCCTGGGGCCGCTCTCCGCGTCGAGCGCCCCGCCCACCAGCCGCTCGACCGCGTGGATGAAGCTTAAGGTCTCCGTCTCGATCGGGATGCCGGTCTCGACCCGGCTCGACAGGCAGGGGGCCGCGGGCAATTCCGCCACCGCGCCGAGGCCGAGGCCGCGGGCGAGCGCCCGGACGGCGGCCTTGTCGAACCCGGCCTCCACGTAAGGGTGGCGCACGCCGTGCGCCCGGGCCGCGTCGAGGCCGGGGCGGTACTCGCCGAGATCGTCGCGGTTGGCCCCCGACAGGATCTGCCGGTCGGTGACGGCCCGGACCGCGCCGTACAGATTGGTCTTGCAGAAGAAGCAGCGGTTGACCGGGTTCGCCCGGTAGGCCGGGTCGGCGAACTCGCCGGCCTCGATCACCCGCAGGTCCCAGCCCTCGCGGGCGGCCTCGGCGCGGACCCGCGCGGTCGCCTCCGCGGGCACGGCCGGCGAGACCGCGTGGACCATGAGGGCCCGCCCCGGCGCCAGCCGGTGGGCGAGAGTGGCGAGCGTCAGGCTGTCGACCCCGCCGCTCACCGCCACCGCCACGGGGCCGAGCCCGGCGAGGACCGTTTCGAGATGCTGGCGCGTCACCGCTCCTCCTCCGGCGGCTGCGCCGGTAGCTGTTCCAGGGCGAGGCGCTCGGCCTCGCGGCGCAGGATGGCCCGAACCGCGTGGCCCGCATGGTCCCGGGCGTCGTCGGCCTCGGCCTTGGCGGTGCGCCCGCCCGGCCGGTCCACGACCTTCACCCGGACCGGCCGGCCCGCCTGCTCGACCGTATGGGCTTCCCGATCCAGCACCGCGCGCTCGACCCGGTGGTAACGCAGGCCGATCGTGGTGGTCTCCCGGAAGCAGGCCGCGATGGCGGCCGCCAGGCTCTCCGGCCGCGCCAGGGCCTGGATATGGGCCATCATCCGGCCCTTCTTGCCGATGACCGGCATCTGCACGACGTCCACGATGCCGGGCTCGGCGCGCAGCCGGTCGAGCCCCATGGCGAGATCCTCGCCGGACTGGTCGTCGATCTCGAAGGCGATCACCGCGAGGTCCCGCCGACCCGTGGCGGCGGCTCCGTCCTCCAACACCAGGGCGCGCAGGCAGTTGCTCAGGCCCGGCAGGACCTTCGTGCCGAAGCCGATGCCGGTGCGCCCGAGAATGCCCCGGGGGCGGCCCCGCCCGGGGTCGTCGCCGCAGAGGTGGCGCAGGATCGCCGCCCCGGTGGGGGTGACGCGCTCGCCGGGGATACCGTCGTCGAGGGTGGAAAAGCCTGCGAGCAGCAGCGTCGTGGCGGGGGCCGGGACGGGGAGGGGGCCGTGCTGGGTCCGCACCCGGCCGGAGCCGAGCGGCAGGGCTGAGACGCTCCAGCTGCGCGCCTCCAGCGCGGCGATCAGGTGGGCGGCGGCCACGATGTCGGCGATCGAGTCGTAGGCGCCGACCTCGTGGAACGCCACCGCCTCGACCGCGATGCCGTGGACCCGGGCCTCCGCGTCGGCGAGATGGCCGAAGATGCCCAGCGCGTGCGCCCGCACCGCCGGCGCGATGCCGGCCGCCTTCAGCGCGGCGCGGATCTCCGACCAGGGCCGGTGACCATGACGGTCCCCGTGGGCGTGCCCGTGCCCATGGCCGTTCGCAGGATCGTGGTGATGCCCGTGATCAGGGCCCGCGTGCGTGTGATGGCCGTGCTCGGAGGGTCCGGGCTCCGCGTCGGGCCCTGAAACGAGAAAGCGCGCTCCGGACAGGATACCGTCGTTGTGCGGGCGGACCGCGCAGCCGATGCGGGCATCGACCGCACGGATGCTCGCGCGGACGCCGTCCTGGTGCGCGGGAAAGGCGTCCAGCAGCGCGGCGGCGAACATGTCGCCGGCCACGCCGCCGAGCGCGTCGAGGTGGATATGCATCGTCTGCCGGTCGACCTGCCGCGGAACGGGGGAATCCGATCCAGATCGGCCCCGCCCGCCGCAAGGCAAGGTTTGCCCGATGACGCAGGCGGCGCCCCAGGCCGCGGCTTATCGACCGCGGCTTATCGACCGCGGCTTGTCGACCGCGGCTTGTCGACCGCGGCTTGTCGACCGCGGCTTGTCGACCCCGGCTTGTCGACCGCGGCTTGTCGACCGCGGCTTGTCGACCCCGGCTTGTCGACCGCGGCGCTCAGGCGAGTTGCAGGTAGGCCGGGTCGAACAGCCCGCGCTCCATCAGGGCGTCGAGATCGCGGATCGCCAGGCGCCGGCTGCGGAGTGTGACGAGGCCGCTGGTGCGCAGCTCCTTGAGGGTGCGGTTGATGTGCACGCTCGTCTGGCCGAGGGCGTCGGCGAGGTCCGGCTGGGTCACCGGCATCGGCAGCGTCGTCCCGTCGGCGAGACCGACCCGCGCGAGCCGCAGGTGCAGCTCGCAGAACAGGTGCGCCAGTCGCTCGATCGCCGAGCGGCGGCCGACGCTGGCGATCCACTCGCGATGGATGGCGACCGTGGAGAGCGTCTCGCGCCACAGGCAGTCCTCGATCACCGGCCGGCCTCGGACGGCGTCGCCCATCTGCTCCGGGGTGATGCGCGCGACCGTGACCGGGGTGAGCGCCCCGATGGCGTGGTCCATGCGCGCCCGGCGAAACACGAACGGATCGCACAGGTCGCCGGGCAGCAGCAGCGAGACGATCGCCCGCCGCCCATCCGGGAACTGCTTGTAGCGGCAGGCCCAGCCGTCGAGGATGAGGTGGGTGTGCTGCGCGTCGCTGTGCTGCCCTTCGATGTCCTGGCGGGCCGCGACGTGGCGGACATGCTGGCGCGCGAGGCCGTCGAGGACCGCGCGGTCCTCGGGCGCGAGCCGGACATGCGGCTCCAGCTTCCGGACGAACGGGTTATCCACGCCCGCCCCCGGTCAGATCGCAGCCGCGCCGAAGGCGTGCGCGCGGGCCCGCCCCATGCCGCCGGTGCGATGATCCGGGGGCGCTTGGCACACGGGGCCGGGCCCGCCGCCGCGTCGCGCGGCAAGGCACGGAGGCGCCGGACGGTCCGCTGATCCGCGGGTTCGCACGACAGCGCCGCCGAAGGTGTCGATGAAGTATCGAAGCACGGATATTTCTATTCGCAAAAGGCAAGCGGTCTTCCGAACAGCGAAGTCCGGATCTTCTTGAGCGGCTTGTGCCTGGCCCTGAGAAACGCGCGCCAACCTGTGTTAAGCCGCCCCGCCGCACGTTTGTCATGGACGCAGCGAGGCTCCGTATCGCGGCCGCTCTGGCCTCGCCCGGGGGAGGGCCGCCGCCCTACCGGGGCACGGGATGGCCTATTCCGCCGCGGCCCCGACCGTGTCGGCCATGCGCGCCCGGCGCGTGCCCAGGGGCTGGGGCTCGCCGACGGTCGTGTCCTCGGCGGTCTGATGCTCCATCTCGGCATTCACCTGGGCACCAATCAGCACGATCATGGTCGAGAGCCAGATCCAGGTCATGAAGCCGATCGCCGCGCCGAGCGAGCCGTAAGTCTTGTTGTAGCTGCCGAAATGGGCGACGTACCAGGAGAACAGCAGCGAGGCGACGATCCACAGCACGGCCGCCAGGGCGCCGCCGGGCGTGACCCAGCGCCAGCGCGGCGCGTCCCGGCTCGGCCCGTAGCGATAGAGCATTGCGAGCCCGAGCAGGACCGCCACGAGCAGCGTCGGCCAGCGCAGCAGCGTCAGCCACCACGCATCCGTGCCGAGCCCGACATACGTGAGCACCACCGGCAGCACCACGATGGCCGACAGCGCCAGGAGCAGGAACAGCAGCGCGCCGGCCGTGAAGGCGAGAGAGACAAGGTTGAGCACGATGAAGTTGCGCTTCTCGCGCTCGTTGTAGACGAGGTTGAGCGCGTCGAAGACGTGCTTCACGCCGCCATTGGCGCTCCAGACCGACAGGACGATGCCGAGGATCAGGCTGAAACCGAGGGTGGTGTTGCCCTGCTCGTTCAGCCGCTTGACCTGATCGCTGACGATCTCCAGCGCTCCCTGGGGCAGGATGCCCTGCAGGCTGGCGAGCTGATCGTTGATGGTCGAGGCGTCGGCGATGAGGCCATAGCAGGACACCAGCGCCGCCACCGCCGGGAAGATCGCCAGCAGCGTGAAGAAGGTGACGCCGGCCGCGATCAGCGACAGGCGGTTCTCGCCAATGTCGTGATAGGTGCGCAGCGCGATGTCCTTCCAGCCCTTGGCGGGGATCTCGGTCGGACCCGACGCGTTCCGCCCGCGATCGGCCTGGCTCCGGGCGACGGCCTCAGCCTCGCCGCCCTCGTGCGAGGGCGAGGGCCGCCGCGCGTCGTCCTGGCTGCCGGGCCGGGTCGCGGCCCGGCCGGAAGACCGGTCGGCCGGCGGTCCCGACCGGCGCGGGAAGGCGACCAGGCCGACCAGCGCGGTGGCGAGCGCCAGCGTCCAGACCGTCGAGGCATGCCCCTCGGGACCGGGGGCCTCGGTGCGGACGGGATCGGGGGCTGACATCGGCGGACCTCGGCGACACTTCGGTTGGACATCGGGCAAGCGCCGAACGGTACTCGCAAAGGCACGTTCGAATGGCCGCAACCGCGAAGGGGAACGCCGTCATGCGCGCAACGGTTCGCCGTGAAGTTGCAAGGCGGCGTGGAGAACAAGCGTGGCGCCGCTCAGGGGCGGGACCGTCGTCATCACGGGCGCCTCCAGCGGCATCGGCCGGGCCGCCGCCGAGGCCTTCGCGGCCCGGGGCGCCCGGGTCGTCCTGGCGGCGCGCCGGGCCGCGGTGCTCGACCGGATCGTCCGGGACCTGCGCGGGTCGGGGGCCGAGGCCGTCGCAATCCCCACCGACGTCACCGACCCCGCGGCCGTGACGGCCCTGGCCCGGGCGGCGATCCGCACCTTCGGCGGCATCGATGTCTGGATCAACAACGCGGGGTCGGGGTGTTCGGCCCTCTGCTCGACGCGCCGCTCGACCTGCACCGGCCGACGATCGCGGTGAACCTGCTCGGCGCGATCCACGGCGCCTACGCGGTGCTGCCGCACTTCCTGGACCGCGACCGGGGCACGCTGATCAACACGGTGTCCATGGGCGGCTGGGCACCGATACCCTTCGCGGCCGCCGACACGGCGAGCAAGTTCGGCCTGCGCGGCTTCTCGGCAAGCCTGCGCCAGGAACTCGCCCGCCACCGGCCCATCCATGTCTGCGGCGTGTTCCCCGCCATCGTCGATACGCCGGGCCTGGAGCACGGCGCCACCGTGACGGGCAGGCGGCTCAATCCCGGACACCTGTTCTACCCAGCCGAGGCCGAGGCCGAGACCTTCATCCGCCTCGTGCGCCGCCCGCGCGACGCGGTGGCGGTCGGCTGGCCGGCCCGCCTCGCGCAGGTCGGCTACGCCCTGGCCCCATACCCGACCGAGCACCTCATGGGCCTCGGCTTCCGCCACGCCCTCGACCGGGCCGATCCGGGCCCGCGGACGCACGGCGCCCTGCGCGATCCGTTGCCGCAGGGCACGGGTGCGGACGGGGGCCGGCATGCCCGGAAAGGCGTGCCGTCCGCCGGAGCGCTGAGCGCCGGCCTAGCCGCGGCCGGAGCCTGCGCGGCCCTGCTCGTCGGGGTCGCGGCGGCTCAGCTCTAGGAGCTGAAACCCCGTTCGGGCGACGGCCTAACCCATGTTGCGGCATGGGGCGCCTCGGCGCGCCACAACCGGTCACACGGGCGCGACCGGCCCGCACGCCGACGACCGGACCTGAATGCCCGCACCCGAAGGCTCATCGCTGCTCGATCCCATCGAGGATGTATCCCTCGCGGATCCGGCCGGGGATCCCGTCGGGGAGACCCGGTACGGTCTGCCGGAGGCGGTGCGCGCGCATCTCGGCACCCTGCTCGGCCACGCCTATGACCGGATCGGCCCGGCGCCGGGGGCGACCTCGGATCGCTTCGCCGAGTTGCTGGCGCGCCTCGAGGCCGCGCTGGTGCAGGCCGATGGCGAGCGCGACGGGACGTTCCGCGCGGGCCTGCTGGAAGTGGTGCCCGCGCTGCACCGGTTCGCCGTGTCGCTGACCCGCGACCCGGCTGCGGCCGACGACCTGGTGCAGGACACGCTGCTGCGCGGCTGGCGGGGGCGCGGGGGCTTCACCCCCGGCACCAATCTGGAAGCGTGGCTGTTCACGATCCTGCGCAACGTCTTCTACAGCCAGCACCGCAAGCATGGCCGGGAAGTCTCCGATACCGACGGCAACCACGCCGAGCGGCTGACCAGCGTGCCCGAGCAGGGCGGTCATCTCGACCTTCAGGACGTGCGCGCCGCCCTCGACCGCCTCGCGCCGGTGATGCGCGAGGCGCTGGTCCTCGTGGCGATCGAGAACCTGAGCTACGAGGAAGCCGCCGCCGTGATGAACTGCCGGATCGGCACCGTGAAGAGCCGCGTCTGGCGCGCCCGCGAGCAGCTCGCGCGGATGCTCGGCTACAGCGGCTCCGAGATCGGCAACGACGGGGTGATCCTCTCGGTGACCGGCGCGACGGTCTGATCCGGTTCCCGGTCGTCGCCTTCGGTCGCGTCTCACGCCCCCACGAGCGGCGCGACGGTGTCGAACGCGGCACCGCCCTCCATGGCTGCGCTCCGCGCGCCAGGACGGTGCCGCGGCTCCGGACCTGAAACGATGTGATTTCGGGGGGCTGATCGTCCGATTCGCCGGCCCGGCCGGATCGGACCCGAGCCGGCTTTTAAAGCTGAATACGAGAATTCAGCATTTCCATCGCGGTATTCGGCGATGAATTTGACTTAGGTGAAAGCGCGCCGGCCCGCGCCTGGGCGATATGAAGGGGGTTGGGTCGATCCGTCGGCTCGGCTCGGCTCCCGTCGGTGCGACATCCCCCCGATCCACCGATGGGAGCCACCCGCCCGGGGACGCGACCTGGACGCCCTCAGGTCGAAGCGCCGCCCGCACGGTCCGCGTCGAGCTGCTGCAGCAGCTCCGCCAGCCGCGGATCCAGAGCCTCGTCGATGACCGGATCGTAGAGCGCCCGCAATTGCTGGCCGAGCCGCAGGCGCGTCCGCGCGTCGAGGTTGGGGCCGCTCGCGACGGGAACCACCCGCAGGGCTCCCGGCGCGCCGCCGGACGCGGCTCGTGCGGGGGGCCGCGGGGCGGCACGCTGGTGTTCAGGCTGGGGCATGCCCCCTACATCGGCCCGGACCGGCGCGACGGCAACCACCCGGCCCGGCGGAGTTTCAGGCGTCGTCCTCGGGCGCGAACACCTCGCCCCGTTCCGCGAGGACCGTGTCGGCCTCGTCGCGGGCCAGCGCGTCGCCGGCGGGGATGGCCGCCTCGCCACGCCCGAACATCCGCGCCAGCGCACCTTCCCAGCCGGGCGGCAGGGCCTGCCCCTGCCCGGCAAGGATCTGCCCGGCGCGGCGGCAGACCCGCTCCCAGGCCGTCGCATCCATCGCGGTGAAGTCGGTCCCGAGACCGAGCTCGGTCCCGGCGCGCGTCGCGGCCTCGGCCCATCCGGGCGGCGGAAACGGCGTATCGGTCATGGCGTGCAGCCTCGTGCCGGATCAGGGAGGCGGGTAGATAGGGCGTCCGCGGCCAGCGGCCCCGGGACGGGCGCCGGGACGGGCGCCGGATGTCAGCGCAGCCCGTGGGCGGCGAGTTCCTCCGGCACCAGCGCGGCGGCCTCCTGGCGCGCCAGGATCGCCTCGAGGGTGGCCGGGCGATCATGCCAGGCATCGATTCCGACATCGCAGGAGCGGGTGGTGTCGGGCAGCCAGCCGTGGCTGTGTCCGTAGAGGTGGCGGGTCTCCCGCCACAGGCCCGGCCAGGCCCGGTGCGCGTAATGCGACAGGAACAGGCGGTGCGTCCGTCCCTGCGCGTCCGGGACCGACAGGCGGGCGCTGTCCACCGGCGGCTCCGCCCACGGCAGATCCAGCACCCGGTTCGAATCGTGGTTGCCGCGGACGAGGCGCTTCGTCCCGTTCAGCCGCGCGAAGATCGCCGCGCAATGGGCGCGGCTCGCATGGGCGGCGAAGTCGCCGAGATGCCAGACGGAATCCTCCGGTCCGACGACGGCGTTCCAGCCGGCGACCAGGGCCTCGTCATGGGCTTCGACGCTGCCGAAGCGCCCCCGGCGATGGCGGAGGATGTGCGGATCGCCGAAATGCGTGTCCGCGGTGAAGTAGATCGCCATTCCGTCGAGGCTCGCGTCCGAGATCGCATCCACGAGACCGTCACGGCGGTCCGTGCGGTTCCGGAGCGAGGTGGACCGGGCTGCGCCCCGGGCAAGGCTGCGCGGCATCCTGCCTCCGGACTGCGCCCGGGCGAGGCGCTATGATCCGGCCGGTGCGGCGCCCACGGCTGAGGCGATGCTCGATCCCGAGATCTATGCCCATCTTCTTGACGCGGCCGGCGCGCATCCGCCGCTGCGTGCGGCCCTCGTGGAGGCCGGGCCGATCGCCATCGCGCCGCCCGCGCACCCGAGCGTCGCGGATCGCCTGTTCGTCGAGGTGGTCAACCAGCAGCTCTCCACCCGGGCCGCCGCGGCGATCTGGGCGCGGATCGAGGCCGCAGCGGCTGCGGCGGCCTCAAGCCCGCGCGGCCTGTTCGAGGCCGGGGACGCGGATCTCCTGCGCGGCTGCGGGATTTCGGGCAACAAGGTCCGCGCCCTCCAGGCGATCGTCGCGGCGGAGGCGGCGGGGCTGCTCGGGCCCGACCTCGCCGCGCTTCCGCACCCGGAGCGCGCGACGGTCCTGTGCGGCATCCGTGGCATCGGCCCCTGGACGGCCGACATGGTCGGCATCTTCCATTTCCACGATCCGGACATCTGGCCCGAAGGCGACGTGGCGGCGGTGGGCTGCCTGCGCCGCCTCACCGGCCGGGACGACACGCGCGACGTGGCAGCGGCCTTCGCGCCGTACCGCTCGATCCTGGCCCGTTACCTGTGGCGCATCAAGGACACGGCCGCGGCGGTGCCCGCCCGCGCGCCGCGCCCGGAGCCTCGGCCCGGCCCCGGAAACCGGGTGACGGACGGCCGGGGATCGGCTATCCGTCGGCGCCGCCCGGGCCCGTAGCTCAATGGTTAGAGCCGGCCGCTCATAACGGTCTGGTTGCAGGTTCGAGTCCTGCCGGGCCCACCATGCGGCCTGTCCAGCGCCAGTCCGGCCGCTCGCGTTGCTGAGGAACCGTTCGACCGCGCGCGGGTCTACCAGGCCGATCTCATGACGCGACACCCTTCAGCCCGCCCGGCTCGCCGGCGCGGGTTTTTCTCGGGCCGGTGCGGGACGGCCCTGCCGGGACGGCCGACGCGGCGGCGCGAATAAGCCGGGTCGGAATTCGCGCAGAACCGCCGCCCCGACCGTGGGTTACCTCCCGAAGGTGCCTCACGGAGTGGTTGATTGCCCCGCTACTTCTTCGACATACACGACGGCCAGCTCCAACCGGATACCGAGGGAACGGAGTGCGCGGACTTCGAGGCTGCCCGCCGGGAGGCGATGATCAGCCTGCCGGAGATCGCGCGCTGGATCATCCCGAGCGACGGTGACAATCAGGCCTTTACCGTGCTGGTCCGGGACGAAGGCGGGGCTCTCGTCTACACGGCCACGCTGACCTTCGCGGCCCTGCGGCTGGACAGCGGGCCCGATTCCGGGCGCGGCCCGACCGGGTAGCGGCCGTCCCGTTCGCCCCCGACGGGCGGTGAACAGGATCCGCCCATTGGCGTTGCTCCTTTGTCGCCCCCGAGAGGCGGCGCGAGGAAACACGCGAGGGCTCCCCCATGAAGACGCTGATATCCCTGATCGCCGCCGGCCTCCTGGCGACGGGCTCCGTGGCCCTGGCCGCCGAGGGAACCAACGCATCCGGCAGCGCCGCTCCGCACGGCAACCGCATGCAGGGCTCGCCGAACGCGGCCGGCTATACCGGCAAGAGCGACACGACCGGCTCGACCCATGTCGGCGCGCCGGGCTCGGAGATGCCGAAGCAGGACGGCCGCATGCAGGGCTCGCCCAACGCGGCCGGCTTCCAGAAGGAGGGCGGCACGACCGGCAGCTCGGGCGGCCGCTGATCCCGGCGCGCCTTCGTCGGACGGACCGGGATGAACCCGCGCGCCGGCGTCGCCATAGGCCGCCGGCAGCCGCGGCGGCTGCGCCACGAGGACGATCCATGACGCACGGCGCGCGCAACGACAGCCCCGCCACGGTGACGGCGATCAAGCGTGGGGATGTCATGGCCCAGGTCGCGGTCGTGCTCGTCGGCACCGCCGATCGCATGGCCTCGGTGATGACGGTCGATTCCCTCGAAGAGCGGGGTCTCAAGGATGGCGCCACCGTCCACGTCCTGGCCAAGGCGGTGAACGTGCTGCTCGTGAAGCCGTAGCGGCGGCACGGGGTTCGCATGGGCGAGGCCGCGCGGCTTGGCCCGCCGCTTCGGCGGATCGGTCATCCAGCCGTCATCGGGCTGGCCTAGGGCGGCGCCTCTCCCTCAAGCCAGCCCCTGCGATGACGGGATACGTTGACCCGATGGATTGGTTCGACCTGCCTGACGACACGCCCCGGCCGGCGGACGCCGATCGGAGCCGGATGCGGCTCTACATCGCCGCCGGCCTGCTCGGCATCGGCGCCCTCGGCATGGTCGGCGGCCTCCTGCACATCCTGCCGGCCTGACGGCGGGACGCGTCAGGCCGCACGGTCCGCCCGCGGCTCCGGGAAAGGCGCGCGCCGCCCGGCCGCCACCGGCGCGCGCCGGCCGAACCGCGCGTAGAGCGCCGGCAGCACCACCAGGGTCAGCAGGGTCGCGCTGATCAGGCCGCCGATCACCACGGTGGCGAGCGGCCGCTGCACCTCCGCCCCCGTCCCGGTGGCGAGCGCCATCGGCACGAAGCCCAGGGAGGCGACCAGCGCGGTCATCGCCACCGGCCGCAGCCGGGTGAGGGCGCCCTCGCGGATCGCCGCCTGCAGCGGCCGGCCCTCGGCGACGCGCTGCTTGATGAAGGTCAGCATCACCAGGCCGTTGAGCACCGCCACCCCCGAGAGGGCGATGAAGCCGACCGCGGCCGGCACCGAGAGCGGCATCCCGCGCAGCCACAGGGCCGCGATGCCGCCGGTGAGCGCCAGCGGCACCGCGCTGAACACCAGGAGCGCGTCCCGCGCGCCGCCGAGCGCCGAGGTGAGCAGCAGGAAGATCAGGAAGAAGCAGACCGGCACCACCACGGTGAGCCGCGCCTGGGCCGAGGCGAGGTTCTCGAACTGGCCGCCCCAGGTCACGGAGGCGCCCGCCGGCAGGGTCACCTGCGCGGCGACCTTCGCTTGCGCCTCCGCCACCAGCGAGCCGATGTCGCGCCCGCGGACATTGGCGGTGACCACGACCCGGCGGCGGCCGTTCTCGCGGCTGATCTGGTTCGGCCCCTCACTCACCGAGAACTGCGCCACCTGCCGCAGGAGCACGGAGGCGGCCCGGCCGTTCACGCCCGGCGGGAGGGGGACCGGCAGGTTCTCCAGGGCCTCCCGGTCCTCCCGGACCTGGTCGGTCAGGCGGACGACGATCGGCACGCGCCGGTCGCCCTCGAAGACGAATCCGGCTTCCTTCCCGCCCATGGCGGCGCCGATCACCTCCTGGATCGCCCCGGTGCTGAGCCCCAGCCGCGCCGCCTCGGTCCGGTCGATCCGGATCTCGAAGACCGGCAGGCCGGTGATCTGCTCGACCTTCACGTCGTCGGCCCCCGGGATCCCGCGCAGGATCGCGGCGATCCGGTTGGCGGTGTCCAGCATCGGCTCGAAGGCATCGCCGAACACCTTCACGGCGAGGTCGCCCCGGGTCCCGGCGAGCAGCTCGTTGAAGCGCAGCTGGATCGGCTGGGAGAACTCGTAAGTATTGCCGGCGAGCTCGCCTAAGGACGCCTCGATCCGCTCCTGCAGTTCAGCCTTCGACAGGGCCGGGTCGGGCCAATCCGCCTGCGGCTTGAGCATCACGAACGTGTCGGAGGAATTCGGCGGCATCGGGTCGGTGGCGACCTCGGCGGTGCCGGTCTTCGAGAACACGTAGGCGACCTGCGGGAACTTGGCGATCGCCCGCTCCACCTTGAGCTGCATCGCCTGCGACTGGGTCAGCGACGTGGACGGGATCCGGGTGGCGTTCAGCGCGATGCTCTTCTCGTCGAGGAGCGGGATGAACTCGGTCCCGAGCCGGGTGGCGAGCAGGCCGGCGCCCGCGAGGAGCAGCAGCGCCGCCCCGACGAACGGGGCGGGCGCCCGGATCGCCGCGGCGAGGAGGGGCCGGTAGAGCGCCTTCAGGCCCCGGACGAGGGGGTTCTCCGACTCGGTGACCCGGCCGGTCAGCGCGATGGCGATCAGGGCCGGCACGAAGGTCAGGGACAGCACGAAGGCCGAAGCCAGCGCGAGGATGACGGTCAGCGCCATCGGCTGGAACATCTTGCCCTCGACGCCCGTGAAGGTCAGGAGCGGGACGTAGACCAGGATGATGATTGCCTGCCCGTACAGGGACGGCTTGATCATCTCCTCGGCGGAGTTCCGGACCGTCTCCAGCCGCTCCTCCCGGGTGAGGGCGCGCCCGATTGCGTGCTGCCGCTCGGCGAGGTGGCGCAGGGCGTTCTCGGTGATGATCACCGCCCCGTCGACGATCAGCCCGAAATCGAGCGCCCCGAGGCTCATCAGGTTGGCGGAGATCTTCCCCTCGACCATGCCGGTCACGGTCATCAGCATGGCGGCCGGGATGACGAGGGCCGTGATCAGCGCCGCCCGGATGTTGCCGAGGAGCAGGAACAGCACGACGATCACGAGGGCGGCCCCCTCCGCGAGATTCCAGCCCACCGTGCGGATCGTGGCCTCGACGAGCTGCGTCCGGTCGAGGACGGTCTGGACGACGATGCCGGGGGGCAGGGTACGCCGGATCTGCGCCAGGCGGGCATCGACGGCGGCCGCCACCGTGCGGCTGTTCTCGCCGATCCGCATCAGGGCGGTGCCGATGACCGTCTCCTGCCCGTTCTCGCTGGCCGAGCCGGTGCGCAGGTCGCGCCCGATCCGCACCGTGGCGACGTCGCGGATCCGCACCGGCACGCCGCCGCGGCTGGCCACCACCACGTCGGCGATAGCCTCAGGGCCCTCCAGGCGGCCGGCGGCGCGCACCACGTAGCTCTCGCCGTTATCCTCCAGGTAGCGGGCGCCCTGGTTGGAATTGTTGGCCTGGAGCGCCCGGGCGACGTCCGCGAAGGAGAGGTCGAGGGCGGTCAGCGTCGTGGGGTCCGGCTGGACGTGGTACTGCTTCTCGAATCCGCCGATCGCGTCGACGCCGGCGACGCCCGCGACGGACTTGATCTGCGGCCGGATGATCCAGTCCTGCACCGTGCGCAGGTAGGCGACCCGCTCCAGCTCCGTCCTGAGATCCTGGCCCTCCGGGGTCCGGTAGCTGCCGTCCGGCTGCCAGCCCGGCCGGCCGGCCGGCACGGTCGCGCGCTCAGGCAGCGGGGCATACTGGATCGACCACATGGTGATCTCGCCCAAGCCCGTGGAGATCGGGCCCATCCGCGGCTCGACCCCGGAGGGCAGGTCCTCCCGCGCCTGGGCGATGCGCTCGGCGACCTGCTGGCGGGCGAAGTAGATGTCGAGGGATTCGGCGAAGACCGCGGTGATCTGTGAGAAGCCGTTGCGCGAGAGCGAGCGGGTGTATTCGAGGCCCTTGATGCCGGCGAGCGCGGTCTCGACCGGATAGGTGACCTGCCGCTCGACGTCGGCCGGCGACAGGGACGGGGCCAGGGTGTTGATCTGGACCTGGTTGTTGGTGATGTCGGGCACCGCGTCGATCGGCAGCTTCGTGAGCGCGACGGCGCCGAAGCCCGATGCCAGCAGCACGAGGAGCAGCACCAGCCAGCGCTGGCGGACCGAGACGGCGAGGATGCGGCTGATCATGGCACGATCCTCAATGGTCGTGGTCGGCGTCGGCCTTGCCGAGCTCGGCCTTCAGCAGGAAGGAATTGCCGACCGCGATCTCGGCCCCGGGCTCGAGCCCGGCGGTGACCTCGTAGGCCTCGTCGTCGGACCGGCCGAGGGTGACCGGCCGCTTCTCGAACCCGTCCGGATTGCGCACGAAGACGACGCTCCGGCCCGCGACCGTCTGGACGGCCGTCTTGGGGATCCGGACCGGGACCGCGTCCTGCGCGATCTCGACCTCGGCGGTGACGAAGGTTCCGGGCCGCCAGGCGCCGTCGGGATTCGGAAGGGCGACGATCACCCGGGCCGAGCGCGTGTCGGCATTGAGGAACGGGCTGACGAAGATCAGCCGACCGTCCGCGCGGGGCTGCGCGTCGCTCGCCCGGCCGGGCGTGATCGTGACCCGGGCGCCCTCCCGCACCTGGGCGAGATCGAGCGTCGGCACCGACAGCTCGATCCAGACCGTGGAGAGGTCCGCCACCGTGTAGAGGTCCGCCGGATCGCCCTCCTTGCCGACCGCCGTGCCGACATCGACCTTGCGCTCGACGATGCGGCCGGCGAGCGGCGCCCGCAGGGGATAGCGGCGCAGGGTCGACTGGTTCGGCGTGGCCTCGTCGCGCTTCTGGGCGGCCGCCACCTCGGCGGCGTCGAGGCCGAGCGCCGACAGCTTCTGACGGGCCAGGTCGACCCGGAGCTGATTCTCGAGATAGGCGGCGCGGGCGGTCTCGAAGGCCGCCTCCGAGGCGGTGCGCGAGGCGAGCAGCTTCTGCTGGCGCTCGAAGTTGATCTTCTGCAGCTCGGCCTGGACCAGGGCGGTGAGATACTCGCTCTTGGCGTCGGCGACCTCGCGGCTGTCGAGGATGGCGACGATCTCGTTCGCCTGCACGGCGTCGCCGAGGCGCTTGCGCATCTCCGCCACGGTGCCGACCACCCGGGCCGGGACCCGGGCGATCCGGTCGGTGTCGGGGGTGATGGTGCCGGGCACGAGGAGATGGCGCGCCAGCGTGCCGCCCGCCACCGTCCGGGTGGTGATGTCCTGTCCCGCGACCTGGTCGGGCCGCATCCGGATCGCATCCTCCGCGTGGGCCTCCCCCGACTCGTGCCCGTGCGCGTCGTGGGCCTGGCCCGGGACCGCCGGCCGGCCCGCCGGACCGGAATGGTCCGGATCGCGGCCCTCACCGGCGGCCGGGGGACGCACCAGGCCGGCGGCGGCGAGCGCTTGGCGCAGGCCGTCGGGCAGGGGTGACAGGGCAGCGCCGACGGCGATGCCGGCGGCCAGGAAGGCCGCGGACGGGAGAATGCGCATGCGGGGTGCCCGTGGACTGGCTCGGCCGGGACGGCCGGGCGCCGCGCGCGGCGGCCCCGAGGGTCCCGTTCAGGTGTCGCGGAGGGATGAGCCCGGGGCCGAGGTCGGCCTCCGGGCCGGACGCGCGCCGGTGGGCGGCGTCAGCTCACGCGCGCGGTGGCCGGGGCAGCCGGTCGGGCACGACGGAGGGGAGCGCCCGCGCGAGCGCCGCAGGGAGCGGCCGGCCCGGGACGGCCGGCGGGGCGATATCGGCCGCGTCCAGGCGGGCGGCCTGATGGCAGCCGCAATGGAGGTGCGCGCCGAGGCCGGGATCGACATTCCCGGACGCCGTCGCCGCGTCGAGAACCGGGCCCTCGCTCCGGCTGTGATGACCGTCCGCATGGAAGGCCAGATCCGCCGCGAGACCGACGCCCGGCGCGGCGATGGACAGGATCAGGACGAGCGCCAGCATGCGGGCGGCGATCGCCCACACACCGTGCGCCCGTGCGGCGCGCCTATCCCGAACCTGGAAGGTCATCGCGACCCTTATGGGCGATCCGGGGCAGGGCGCACAAGTGTCGGCGGGCCGCGGCGCCCGGGTCTGCGGGAAGCGGCGTTCAGGCGCCCAGCCGGAGAACCCAGTCGTAGAAATCCGTCCAGGTCTCCGTCCGGGCCGGGGCGCCGGAAGCCTCGGCCGCATCGGCCTGCGCGCGGAGGTCGCGGGGGGCGCAGCCGAACGCGGCCTTGAAGGCCTGGGCGAAATGCGCGGGGCTCTCGAACCGCCAGCGATACGCGACCTCCGAGATCCGGGCGAAGCGCCCGTCGGCGGCGAGGTCCCGGTACGCCCGGGCGAGCCGGCGCTGCCGGATATAGCCCGAGACGCCCCCGAACGGGACGAACAGGCGGTACAGGGCGCTGCGCGACAGGCCGAACTGCCGGCCCAGGGTCTCGGCGCTCAGGTCCGCGGACGCGAGTTCGGCCTCGATGAAGCGCCGGATGGCGAGAAGGAGCGGCGTCCCCATCGGGGCCTGGGCGAGGCGGTCCTCCTCCGGCAAGCCGAAGGCCGCCGCGCCGAGCAGCGCGGCCGTCGCCTGCGCGGCCGCGGC
>Ga0255028_100059_pt1 | contig 30070 bp, 54 predicted proteins | sample DRGLUT_MetaT_FD_178168 | JGI IMG/M metagenome (GOLD analysis project Ga0255028, IMG submission 178168) | Metatranscriptome of freshwater microbial communities from Pennsylvania, United States - DR:GLUT (Metagenome Metatranscriptome) | ecosystem: Environmental > Aquatic > Freshwater > Creek...
GGTGGTAGCACCGCATGGCACCGTGCCGGTCCGCGAAGATCTTGAACCCCTTCACCCGGATGCGCGTCACCCAAGCCTCGCCAGGATATCCTCGTCGCTCTCCTGGGTCGCTTCGCGCTCCGGAAGGGCCTCGAAGAAGAGATCCACCTGGGCGCGGTCCCATAGGACGCGGGTGCCGACCATCTTCGGTCGCGGCATCAGCCGCTCGCGCACCATCTCGTCGAAGGTGGTCGTCGAGACGCCGACGTAGCGGGCGGCCTCAAGCCGGGAGAGCCCCTTGGGTGCGAACGGGAGCGCGGGGCGCTCGGTCCGCTCAATTGCCCGAACGCTACGCGGCACTGCCCCCTCCCTGCTCCTTCAGCCCGGCGTCGCGCGCCCGGTTCAGATCCGCCATCATGTCGTGAGATCCGCCCGGCCGGTCCGGATGACGCTCGCGAGCGAGGCGCCTGAATGCTGCCTCGATCTCCTGGACGCTCGCACTCGGCTGCACGGCCAGCACCTGCCACCAAGGCGTCGAGCCCGGCGCTGGCAGGGCCTGGAAGCCCGCGAACATCTCGGCTGCAGTCGCCACACCGAGTCGCTCGATCTTGCGCGTCGCTTCGATGTGCGCGGCCAGAGCGGCGATGTTGTCTGCCACGCGCATGTACGTGTCGCAGGCGAGCACATGCGGCTTGCTAGACAGGCTGAAATAGAGGGCGACGCCTGGATCGTTGGGCTCGCCCCGGCCCGATCGCGGCAGGCCGTCCAGCCGCAGTTCAACGTTCGTGCTCAGCACCACCGATCCGGCCCGCAGGAGGTCCACCTCCATCTGCAGGCGCTCGCGGGCGTCAGCCACGGTGAGCTCGACGCGGTAGCCGCGCGGCCCCTGCTTGCCGAACGGGGCGGCCTTGCGCAGCCGCCTGCGGGGGCGACCCTGCGGCCACTGGAGCGGGTAGGCCTGGGTCACCGGGCACCTTCCTTCCACAGCACCGGCTGAGCATGATCAGGGATGCGCGAGCGGCCCCGCGCCATTGGGTGCATCGGTGCCCCCTCGGCGGTCAGCCCGAAGCAGTGGACATCGGGCCAAGGCGCCTCGCCGGTGGTGATCTCCTCGAGCACCTGGTCGACGAACTCGGGATCCCACGCGCCAGCGCCCCAGCAGGCCACCGCCAGCGCGGCCGCCTTCGCCTCGCGCACGAGGACCGGCAGGTTGCCGAAGTGGATCACGTCGCGCGCGTGCCAGTCCGGGCCGTTGTCCATGAAGTCCGCCCAAGCACGGCACTCGACCGGCGACGAGGTGCGCAGCGGATAGAGATTGACCGCGGTGAACCCGCCGTAGCCCCACGACCGGGCGAAGTGGATCCAGCGGCGCACCGTCGGATCGTCCTGCCGGTGGTCGGCGGTGCTCGGGTTGAGGCCGATGAAGCAGACGTGCCCGCCCTCGCTCGACCAGGTGCGAGTCAGCGTGAAACGGTAGGCGCCGCACCGGGACAGGTTGACCGAGCGGGCGATGGTGTCGGCGAAGGGCACGCCGAAGAGGTCGCGGGTGGCGAGGGCGGCGGCGGTCATCGGCGGGCCCCCATACTGGCAGCGGCCTGCCGGCACCCGACGTCGAGCAACGCAAGGCGGACGGCGGTCCAGTAGTCGTCGGTGGCGGTGCGACGCTCCAGGGCGGCGCGAAACTCGGCCGGCACGACAGGGTGCATGAACATCGCATTCTGCGCCTCGGCGTAGAGGATCTCGCGCCGCGGCTCTTGGCGGATGACCACGCGCTGCCGGTGGCCCCGCCAGTGACGCCGGGCCGCTCGCGAGGGGGATCGGCACTGCGACCAATCCCAAACCGTATCCGTCGGCATAGCGTCGCTGGCGAAGATGCGGATGGTGCCGAGCCCGGGCGGACCCAGGAGGAGGCTGTCGCGGACCGCGCTCATGCCGCCCCCGCGATGTCGAGCGCGTCGGCCGGGGCGGCTTCGCACCGGAGATTGGCCAAGCGCAGAAGCACGTCGGCGTGGCATGGGGCGTCGAGAGCGCACCAACACGCGAGGTTCTTGCCGCGCAGGCACGCGATCCGGTCGGCGCTCGGCGGGCGCCGCCCGACCTCAGCGACCAGTCCACCGGCAAGCCACTCTTCGAACCATCGGACGGCAATGACGTGCGCCGTCTCATCCTTGCTGTGCAGACCTGCATCCTTCGTGTCGGCGAGGTAGGCGCGGGCATCGGACAGCGGGAACGGATTACCGTAGACGCTGGGCCGCGACACGACGACGGCAGGCAAGCCGTTGAGCGCGCGGCTTGCGGCCTGCAGATCTGCGCCCGGTGCCCGGGACAAGCGCATGCGGACGGGCTGGATCACCGTTCCACCTCCGTTCGGCGCCTCGGCCGCCGATCGGTCCGATACTGGACCTACTTTGCCGCCGGTTGCCGCGGTGTTCTGGTTGACGGGGCTCATCGGGCGCCTCCCGTCGCGAAGGCCGTGCGCCCTCCTGTCAACAGACGGAATACTGTCGATAATCGCACATAGCAGCCAAATTTCTGTGCATAATCAATACTCACATGTCCCTTAACACGGGGGTACGCAGTTCGGAATGTTGCGTGCGTTCCGACATCTGCGACCTTCCGGAAGGCTAAGTAGATGCGGATCAGGGAAAGATGGCAAATGATCTGCCGGACGATCCTTCCTTCGAAGACGGATTGTCTTCGGCCGCAGCACAGGAGGCAAACGGGATCGCTTTTCTGCTTTCCAGCGCGGCGTATCTCATGCTTGCAGAGGCCTACCTGCGATGCGAGGGTCAGCGCGGGCTTGCCTTGATGGATGAGATCGAAAGCAGGATTGCAGAAGCGACAGAGAGCTTCTTGGCCGAACACCCCGACGTGGTCGCGAATCCAGAAATTATCTCGCGCGCAGCGCAGAAGATCCGCGAGCTGTTGGATGCGGGCCGTAACCTGCTTCCCGGGACAACCTTCCGGCACTGACAGGACCTGCCCGTAAGAATGGCACGCTGCGCCGGCCTCGATCATCTCACGCGTGATGGTGCGGGACTCAGCCATGGGGCAACTCCGCGGCTTCGATGATCGGATGGTGGTGAAACCAATGACCAGCGGTTCCGGCGCGTCACGCCGAATGACAGCGGTCAATAAGCTGTTGCAGCGCGGTATTTGCGTCATCGACCACACGCCGAGGCGCTGATAACAATGCCCGCTATTGATTCGGCTCTATAGCGACGACAATGTCTTCTAAACCGCAGGCAAATACGCTGGCCGGCTTGACCCTTGCCTTCGAGATGATGGGCCGAGCCTATGAGGCGTTGGCTCTGCTCAACGAAATGCATCGCCCTGGTGAATACGCAGATCACGGTCGCAAGATTAAAGAATACATCGCCGACAACTTTCGCCACGTCGAAGCGGCTTTGACGGAAGACGCAGCAGGCGTCAGTTCTTTCCGCGAAGCTGTACTTATTGTGCGCGAGGTGTTCGATCGTGTTGATGCCGAAGTGCTCGCAACCCAATCCGCCTTCCAACGTACGCAGAGGTAGACCGTCAGGCTCATGCGAGCCGCGGAGGATCGGTGCGGGCGCGTTCATGCCGCCGCTCCCAAGTTCGAGAACGGGACCGGTGCCCTGCAAATGATGTCGCGAACTTGTGTGTTCTGAGCCTGTTTGTTGCGGCCTAACCTTCTGGGCGACCGACCAGAACACTGTCTATGGCCTGCACCGATGAAGACGCACCGTGGCTGGATCCCCTCGACGAGTTGGCGCTGGCAAAGGGCCTCATCGCACGCAAGGAGCGAGGAGAGCCGGTAGATGGCGACATCCTGGTGCTGCTGGACGACCTGGAGCGGGTGAGGCTGACTGATACGGAGGCCTACAGGGTGCTCGACGCACACAGGCCTCAGAAGCCGTAGGCTGCCGAGTGTTTCCCGGCCGTCCGCCAAGACGTCGATGTGAGCGCGCACCGTCATGCCGCCGCTCCCTCGCCGCTCGCCGGGGCGGAGGCGCGCCGCTTGCGACCGCTCGGCTTCCGGCCATCGCCGTACTTCGCCCAGTCGCGGATCTCGCTGTACGAGACACCCTTAAGCGCGGCCCAAGCCTCGCGGCACTGTTCAAGCGTGAACATGGCCGTGTGGCAGGTCTCGCGGGTGAGCCCCATGCGGGCGGCGAGGAAGCCGTAGACGCGGCCGCGGGCGGCGCGCTGGACCTGCTTGATGCCGTCAGTGTCCAGGCGGCCGTAGCCACCTGACACGGGCGCGTTCTTCCAGAGCGGGTCGATCCTGCGGTGATGCAGAAGGATCCGCGCCTCGCGAAGCGCGGCGTCAGCCGGGAATCCGAGTGGATCCTCAGTGCCGGGGTGACAGCCGACGTACGTGTCCCCGCAGAACGTGCAGGCCCAGATCGGCTTGTCCGCGAGGTCGGGCCGGTGCGGGTAGATCTCGCGGCCGTCCGTGAGGCGGGCGGTGGTCTCGCAGATCGGGCAGATCGGGGCTGCCATGGTCAGGCTGCCTCCTCGGCGGGCGGCGCGAAACCGGGGAATCCATCGTCGTCGGCGACGTCCGCGCGGGCGGTGATCCGCTCCAGCTCGTCGGCGATGTCGTCGAGGGCGCGGTCGGCCCGCGGGTCGAGCTGGTCGCGGAAAGCGCGGAGAGCGTCGCTGCCCTTCGCGGCTTCGGCCCGGGCAGCGGCGTACAGGCGCTCGCGTGGGCCCGGCAGACGAGGTGCCTCCTGCTGGTCGCCGGCAGGGGCGGCATCGTCCTTCCGTTTCTCCGGCGGCGGGGCACGCTCCTCGGCCAGCGGCTTGACCGTGAATGCCCGGCGGACGGCCTTCGTGACCGTAAGCGGCATCGTCACGGCGCTCGTGATGCCGGACATGTGGCTGATCCGGATGCCGCCGACCGCCACGCCGCCGAACTGCACGGCGTCATCGCGGTAGAGCGTCATCCGGCGCCCGGCGTAGGTCGACGCGTCGCTGCCCCAGATCCGCAGGAGCACGCGGCGCATCGACTTGCCGGGCTTGTAGGGCTTGCCGTTGTCGCCTTCGAAGTAGATCGCGATCGGCTGATCCGGCTCCTTCATGGCGGAAACGCGCGTGACCTTGATCGTGCGCGGGCCACCGATCAGGTCGTCGGCGTTGAGCTGGTCGCTCTTCGGCGCGACCGTCTGCGAGATGTCGATCACGCTGCGATCTCCCTGGGAATGCGCTTCGTGGGGACGGCGCGAGCGGAGGCGATCACCTCGCTGTAGCGGTCCATCGCTTCCCTGATGCGGCGCTCGAAGTCGCCGGCCGCCTCGACGATCGCCTGCTGGATCTTCTCGTCCGGGTAGGCGCGGATCCGGGCGAGCGGCAGCCCGCCGGAATACGAGACGAGGTCACACCAGGATCGCTCGGAGACGAGGAGGCCGGTCTGGATCTGGAGCAGGTAATCGGTCGGGATCGTCTGCTCGACGACGTGCACCAGGAAGGTCTCGACCTGGTACTTCTGCCGGCGCGACTTGCACTCCACGAGGCCGTCGCTGCCGACCAGCGCGTCCGGCGAGTAGCCGAGCGTGAAGCCCCAGCGGTCGTTGGTGATGAAGCCGACGGTCTCGGTCTCGGCGTAGTGCCGCGCGTAGAGGGTAAGCGCCTCGATCTCGTCGTCCTGCCCGCGCAGCATGTCGTCGCTGACGTAGCGGGGCTCGACGAAGCCGGTGATCCGCTGAGCGAGCAGCTCGTACAGGTGCGAGCGCTCCTTCTCGTTCTTGGCCGCCTTGAAGGTCGGCGTCAGGATCAGCGACATCTCGCTGGCGGTGAGCATCCCACAGCGGGCCGCGATCCACTCGTCCGTGCCCTGGTAGAGGTCGGCGTGGATGCGCACCGTGGACGGGCGCTCGATGGTGTCGGGGGCGAGCAGAGCCATGGTCACGCCTCCGCCGGCGCGGGCTGACCGGCGACGCCAAGCCCAGCGTTGATCGCGGCGGCGAGCATCTCGGCCCGCTCGCGATCCAGGCTCGCGGAGCCGGCCGGGATGAGCAGCGCGAACACCGTCCCATCAGCATCGGCGAGACCGTGCAGGGTGCTCTCGCAGGCCCGGACGGGCGGTCGAACCCCGAAAAAGGTCGCGCGCTGGGCGGGCGTCACGGCGCGGGGCTCGCGCATCTCGAAGGGGAGAACGGAGCGGGTCATCACGGCCTCGGTCTGGGAGAAGGGTTCGAGGGTCACTGCGGCCTCCCCTGGTCGGGTTGGCGGAACAGGTGAGCGCGCCGCGCCACCATCTCCGGCAGGCCTTCGACGGCGAGGGCGGTGATCGTCGAGGAGGCGACCGGGTCGCCCCTCGTTACGGCCGCGATCGTCGTCGCGAGGGCGGCCGTCATGATGTGCGTGAGCGTTGCGCTCTCCGTGACGCCGTGCGTGCGCGCGGCCTCGTCGACACACAGCGCGTAAAGCCGGCTCTCGAAGTCGCTCATCGCGCACCCGCCAGCTTCGCGGTGAGGCGGCCGGCCGAGATCTCGACCTTCTGGTGGATCTCCGCGAGGCGGGTGGAGACGCGCTGCAGCTTCTCCAGGTCGTAGCCCTGACCGGCGCCGCGCCCGGTGGCACGCTCGACGTGCCAGGCCAACATGCCCAGCGACTCCAGCAGGCTATCGAGGCCGGAGAGGCCGGCGCTCAACTCGCCGTCGGCGTGGTGGCGCTCGTAGGAGCTGACCGGCTCGGCCGGCGCCAGAGCGTCGAGGCTCGGCGCGACGCCGACGAGATGGCCATGCAGGGCGCGGATCGGGTGCGGCGCGTTCATGCTGCCTCGCGGAACTGGTCGGCTTCGAAATCCGCGATGGCGGCCAGCTCGTCGGCGGCCTCCAGCGCGAGGGGATCGGCGTGATCCTGGCAGGCGAAGATCGCCTCGGCCTCGCAGTCGCAGTCGTCGCGGATCAGGCCGTAGGGGCTGTGCGCGGCGTAGCCGGTGGGGGTGCGCGTGAAGCGGTAGCCGGCGGGAAGGTCGAGGAGCGCCATGGTCAGGCAGCCTCCGCGTTGGAGACTTCGTCGAAGAAGGCCGCGATCGGCGCGCCGGTCAGATCGGCGACGATGTTCAGCGCGATGGCGCTGATGCGGTTCGTGCCCTTCTCGTACTTCTGGAGCTGGGCGGCCGAGACGCCGATCGCGGCGCCTATGGCGCGCTGGGTCAGTCCCGCCCGTGTCCGGGCAGCCCAGATGCGTTCGCCGATGCGGACATCGACTTCGGTAGCGGGAAGGCCGGCCATGTCAGCGCCCCCAGCCGATAGCGTGACCGCCGAGGGCGACCGTCCCGACGATGAGCGCCGGCAGGACGAGGCCGAGGATGACGACGGGGCCCATCACGCGGCCTGCGCGGTGAGCGTGGCGACGACCCGGCAGCCCAGGCGGCGGATCAGGGCTTCACGAGCGCCCTTCTTCGGCTCGTAGGCGCTACGGACGCGCTTGACCGGGATCCCCCGGAACACGTGGGCCAGCTCGGAGGAGCCGGCGTCACGAACCGCGAAGAGCTGGTTCGCGCTGTCTTCGACGATGTGGGTGTAGGCGGTGAGCATCTGCGGCACCATCGGCTCGTGGGGAGGCGATGGGCAGATCATAATGGGCAAATGCCCCATGTCAACGGATAAATGGGCAAAAGCCCAAATTGCCGATCAGCGGTTGTCCACAGGCCGGGCGAAAATCTGGGGATCGTTGGGCAACTATGTTCCTGTTTCGTTCTTACAGGTGCAACCTTGAGGCGAACGGAGCCCGGGAGGTCATAAGTGCCAAGCCTCACCTATTTCGTCGTTCAACCCTTCTGCGATGCTGGGAGAGGGCGCATCGCTCCAGGGGAGCCGCGACAGGTACCATCACGACGGGAAGCAGAGCGGATTGTGGAAACGCTTCGCGGTGGCCTCGCCGGTGCGGTGGCCTTCTCGCGAACAGGAGATCCCGTCGAGGGAGATTGGGCGGACGCTGAGATCATCGCCAAGAATGGCGCCGTGCCGCTGGAGTTCTTGGAGGCAACGCTTCCGTGGTAGCTGCAAAGAGAAAGCCCGTTGATCCCCGCTTATCTACTCCACTCACCTCCGCCCCTTCTGTCCGCGTTCAATGTGATGACTGCGGTCACATGGGCTACTTGGATGCTGAACGGCTCAGGGACCTGTCTGAGGCAGGATGCGTCACGTTCGGTGACCTTGGACGGCGTCTAAAGTGTCACGACTGCTACGCAGCTGGAGGCTTAGGAAAGAGCATATCGCTCGAAGCTGTCGGTGGCGATCCTACACGTATAGCGAGCCGACGATGACGTGGACAGATTTTACCAAACTTCGATGCAGCTCGATCTCTTCGGCCGGATTGTGCTGCCAGAGTACTAGCTTCGTCGGCGTGAACTTGATGAATTCCTTTATGTAGCCCTCCGGTGCTTCGCCATCGATCTTAGGGTGTAGCTGGACGACGACATCGTCGCCCTGGCGCGGCGGTCGGTGAGGATGCACCCAGACTTTCTCACCGGGTTTGAAGCGTGGCCGCATGCTGTCGCCCACCACGTACGTGGCATAGGCCTCGTCGACGTTCTCAAGCTGAGGCGGCCGGGGAATCGTCTCGATCACCTGGCCGTTATAGACGAGCTTGCCGTCGTCGCCGCCGCGAGAGACGCCGAGCACGTCCAGCGGCGGCCCGTAGGAGGGTGCCGGCTCACGACGTGAAGCGTTCGGCTTCATCGTCACGGTTGCGCTGCCCCTCGCTTCAACCGGTCCGGACTCGACCGCGCCGAGCAGCCACTCGTTCGATTTGCCGAGCTCGGCTGCGACTTTGAACAGGTTCTCCAGCTTGCCGCGCCCGCGTTTGAGCGCGTCGCGGACGTAGGTCTCTCCCAGGCCGGCTGCCAAGGACAGCTCCTTCATCTCGCGGCCCTGCTCCAGCATCTCGCTTTCCAGGCGGCGTCGAACTGCATTCTCGATCATAGTGGGAGACTGCCCACCGTCTTGCCCATCTCCAATATGGCAGATGCCCATTGACTTGATGGGCAAATGCCCTTTATCTCGCCTATCATGAGCGAGACCGGCCAGCTTCTCCGCGAGATCGAGTGCTTCATCCGCGATGCGCGGATGGCCGCAAGCACGTTCGGCCGGAAGGCCGTCAACGACGGGAAGCTGGTCGGTCGACTACAGACCGGAAGCACGGTGACGCTGGAGAAGGCGGCGCGCATCCGGGCGTACATGCGCGAGAACCCGCCCTCCTCCGCCCCCGTCGAGGGAGCGGCCGCGTGATGGGCGCCGATCGCGAGCTCCGCATCGTTCACGGCTGGGATCCACGCGAGCACGGTCTGTCCCTGGAGCGCGTGCCGCTTCACGTCGGCCATATCTCTGGCGATGTGCTCAGCGACTTGCCGCCGATCGGCGTCCCGTTCGTAGAGGTCGCAGCCCTCCTCGACGGCGACGTGATGTTCGTGCTGGGCGCTCGGCTCGCCGACAATCACGTGCTGCGCAAAGGCGGCGGGCGCGCCCGGGCCAGCGTGATCCGCGAGTTTGCGGCAGCGCTGGTCCGGGCAGCTGATCTTAGCGAGGCCCAGGCCGCCAGCGCTCCAGTTCGTATAGACGAGCGTTCGAGTCCGGCCCCTCATGCGGAGCAGCTTGAGCATACGCTTCGAGGCGCTCCATGAACTCGGCTCGCGCCTTCATGCCGCCGGGTGCGCCCGCGAACAGGAACTCGATCGCCAGTTTGATCGCGTCCAGGCGTGCGTTCAGCTGCGCCCGTTCTTCTTCCGTCATCCTCAGCTCCATCGGTCTTCGCACTTCCGATGGTAGGCCGCGCGGGTCGGGTGTCCACCGGATGCTCCGGCCCGCGCTGGTGGCCCTGCTGCCGCTGTCGCTCGCCTCGTGCGAGGCCGACGAGGTCGCCGCCCGCGCGACCCTGACCGAACTCGGCTTTCACGCCATCGCGCTCCGGCAGGCGCCTGCGTTCGGCCGACCGTGCGCGTGGGGCGAGCCCTTCGCCGTCCGGTTCCGCGCCGTGCGCGAGGACGGAACGGTCGTCTCCGGCACGATGTGCTCGGCCGACGAGACCACGACGGACGCGCGCCTGCTCGCCGATGCGGAGGGCTCGCGCTGATGGCGCCCCTTCACCTCTCACCGCGTGCCCCTGCCGTCGCCAGCGTAGAGGCCGCGGCCTCGGTGGCGGTCTCCTGCCTGGAGCCCACCGTGATCGACGCCAAGCGACTTCTCGCTCTCGGCTGCACCTGCCGGCGCGCTGCGTGCGCACTCGCGATCCATGCGTCGCGGCTCGCCGTCGAGGTCGAGCGCGGCGAGCAGCCGGACACCGGCGCGGCTGCCGAGATGGCGCAGAGCGCTCTCGATCTGGAACACGCCGCGCAGCACCTGCAGGCCGAAGCCCAGGACGCCGAGCTGCTGGCGCTCCTGCCTCATCGGGCCCGGTTCGCCGATCTGCTGCGCATGGCCCAGGCCATGGATCGCGGGCTGGTGTTCGTGCCGGTCGAGCCGGTCACCGCCGACCGGTCTGAGCGCCCGGTGGATGTTGTCGTTGTCGGCCAGGACAACGCCGCCTCGCTGCGCGAGCGTGCGGGCCGTGGCCTGTCGCGTCTTCTGAGGCGCGCCTGAAATGTCGCTGCCGATGCACATCGCCGGGTCTGCCGTTCTCTTCCGCGAGAACAGTAACGCCCCTATGGTGCTGTCGTCTGTATTAGCTGTTGCGTGGCTGTGCACAGCTTTCCTCCATCGCAGCGGTCGCAGGCTCACGCCTCCCGCCGGCGAGCGACCCGGCCGAGACCATCGCAGTCTCGGACCCTCGGCCGGGTCGTCCCTTCTCCTGCGCGCCCGTCCCTGCCTGCAAGCTGGCGGTCGCGCTCGTGTGTGTGCGTACCTTCAAGAACTCCCTCTGCATGTCGGCTCGCTCCGTCCGTGGTCGCAAGTAACCACGGACGGATTTGCCCATGTGCAAAAGGTCTTTGCGGAAATCGCAAATGTCGAACGCTGACGTGATGAGGGCGCGAACCGCCTTCGACGACCTGCTGCGCTTCGAGACGCGCGGCCCAGGCGACACGGCCAACGCCATGCGCCGGATCGCGACGCGCGCCGCAGTCCCGTTCGGGAAGCTGTGGGCGCTCCGGTACCGGCCGCCCAAGGAAATCGCCTCGCACGTCCTTGCCCGGATCGAGGCCGCCCACGCCGCCGAATGCGAGCGGCAACTCAGGAGGCTCGCCCATGACGTCGAGGTCACCGCCGCCATCGCCGGGGCTGCGCACCCTGCTGTTCGCGCGGGTGAGGCTGTTCTTCGCGCGGCTGGCCGCCCGGTTGAAGGCGCAGCTCCGCGAGTGGTGCGTGCGGCTCGCCAGCCGGCTCCGGCGCGTCCGGTGGAACTGAACGACCTGCCGCTGTGGCGGGCCGCGAGTGGAGAGGAGTGAACATGGACGCTTTCAAGCCGACGCACGTCTCGCACAAGCTGGTCGAGGCCTATCCGATCGCAGCGGCCGAGTTCCATGCGGACGGCTCAGGCCGGGTCGCGCTGAAGGGCGGTCGCATCGTCGACGTCCCGATGGGCTTCGCGTCGCGCGGGGCCCCGGCCGAGGGCGACCTGCTCGTCCGGTATGGACCGCAGCCAGGCCAGACGGACGGCTACCTCTCGCACTCACCGCGCGCCGTGTTCGAGAGCGGGTACGCACCGCTCTCGCGAGACGCCGATGCTCGCGGCGAGCCGGCGCTGTCGCTCGGCGAGACGCAGGCCATCGTCGAGACGAAGACGGCGCCGCGCGTCACCGAGGCTTCCATCAAGGTCAAGATCGCGGACGTCGAATATTTCCGCGTCCGGCACCTGACGATCTGCATCATCACGCTGCGGAACGGCTTCTTCGTCGAGGGGCACAGCGCGCCGGCCGCGCCGGAGAACTACGACCAGCAGGTCGGCGAGCGGTACGCCTACGACAACGCCTTCCGGCAGCTCTGGGCCTTCGAAGGCTACCTGCTCCGCGAGCAGCTGGCAGCCTCCGAAGCGGATCCGGTCCGGGCCGCCTGACCATGTCCGACGGCGCCTTCGTCACCACCCTGCCCCGGCACTTCAGCACCCTGCGCAAGGGCATCGAGGCGCATGTGCCCGAGACGGCCGCGAACAGGCCGTTCCGCATGTGCCTCGTCGCGCTGCTCGGCTGGGCGGAAGGTTTGGCTCTGGCCCTGGTGGCGATGACGCCGACGCCGCCCGTTCAGCAGCAGTTCCACGCGCCCCTCGGCGCCCGGTCACCCCTCATTGAGGAGCCGCTCGTCTCGCGTCGCGACGGCCACGATCCGCGCCTGCCCGGCGGTCGTCCCCACCCATAAGGATCCCGATGCTCGGCTTCCTTTCCCTCCTTCCGCTCGGGCGCCGTCGCCCGTCCGTGCGGGCTCACCTCGGCGGCATCGCAGGCAAGCTCATGAGCCTCCAGCAGACCATCGACACCCTCGCGGCTGACACGAAGCTGAATGCCCAGGTCACCGCCCAGACCGCGGCTGTCGCCGCCGCCACGGCCGTCGCGGTGAAAGCGATCGGCGAGACCGTCTCGAAGCTCGCCGAGGTGCAGGGCGTCGACACGACGGCGGCCGATGCCGCGCTCGATGGCGTGGGCGAGCACCTCACCACGCTGCTCCAGACCACAGGCCAGACCGGGGCGACGCTGCCGGGCACCGACGCCGCGCCGGCCGCCGGAACCACGCAGGAGCCCGCCGCTGGCGATCAGACCGGCGCCGCCACCGAGCAGGGCGCCTCGGCCACCTGACCCCGAAACGAGAACCGCCCGGCCTGCTGTGGGAGCGGGTGCCGGGCGGTCTGAACAGAATGGGCGTCGTGCCCATCCATGGAGAGACAGATGGAAGCCACAACAGACGCGGTTGCGCAAGCCGAAGCCATAGTAGAGCTCGGCATTGAGACCTTGCGCGGCGATATCCGCGACCGGATCCTGGACAATATCGTTCGGCAGATGCCGTGCTGGACCAAGATGTCCGAGCACGAGCAGCGCACCATGATCGGCCGCGCTGACGAGGTGGCCGGTAAGACGGTGCGCGAGGCCATCAAGGTCGTGGCGCATCAGGGCTTCGACCACCTGGTGGTCTCGACCGGCAAGTGGACTGTGAAGGACGGCCTTAAGCTTGAGGTCGGAGCATCCGGCTCGGTCGACGATATCACGAAGCTGGCTGAGCACGGTGCCAAGCCGGCGGTCCTCGTCCTGGCGGAGCCAAGCGTGTTCTTCGGCCAGCGCGCCGATGCGCTCGCGGACAAGGATCAACCCGACCTGCCGATCGACGAGGGTGACGAGTCCGAGGACGGCGACGGTGATAGCGACGAGGCCGAGGCCGATCGCTCGCCCTTGCCGGAGCCGCCCGCCCGCGAGACCCGGTCGCGTCGCACCCGCGAACCCGCAGACGCTTGAGCCTGGAGGCGCGCGGTGTTCGAGACCGTTATCATCCGCCTGCCCGGCGCCCCTCGCGGGAAGGGCCGGCACCGCGCGCAGCTCGTCCATCGGGGAGGAGTGGCGCGCATCCATTCCCATCCCGACCAGAAGACCGAGGCCTACGAGGGCGCCCTGCGCCTCGCGGCCGGCGCCGTCATGCGCGGGCGCGCCCTGCTTTCCGGACCGCTGGAGGTCCGGATCTTCGCCACCATGCCGATCCCGGGGAGCTGGTCGAAGCGGAAGCGGCTGGACGCGTTCGAGCGCCGCCTGCGGCCGACGACCAAACCAGACTGGGACAACATCGCCAAGGTTATCGACGCGCTGAACCAAGTCGTCTGGGCAGACGACGCGGCCGTGGTCGATGGCGTGGTCCGCAAGTTCTACGGCGAGACGCCCGAGCTGGTGATCCAGGTCACGGCGCTAGAGCCGCAAGCCGCGAGGGCGGCGGCATGACATGGGTGCTCATTTTCTCGGGCCGCGAGCTGTTCCGCGGCACCTATGGCGGCGCGCTCGACGCGGCCGAATCCATGCGCCTCTGCGAACGGGCCTTCCATCCGGATGGGACCGAGTTGGCGCCGCGCCTGGACCGCGGAGTGATGCTGGTGCTCGCGCGGATGGTCCCGGCCTTCCGACGGAGGGCTGCAGCATGAGCCACCGAGAGAATAAGGCGCACGCGCTCTCGGAGCGCGGGAACGACCTCTATGAGACGCCGGCCGTGGCCGTGCGGGCGCTACTCGGGCGTGAGTGGTTACCGCAGCGGATCTGGGAGCCGGCCTGCGGGCCCGGCGCCATCGTGCGCGAGCTGTGCGCGGCCGGGCACGACGTCCTTGCCACCGACCTAGTCGATTACGGCTGGGGCCACGAGGCCGGCTTCGACTTCCTGAAGTACGAGCGGGCGCCCCGCGGCATCGACTGCATCGTCACGAACCCGCCCTACAAGGACGCCCGCGCCTTCGTAGAGCAGGCCGTGCGGCTCTGCCCGCGCGTGATGCTGCTGCTGCGGTTCTCGTTCTACGAGAGCATCTCGCGCGGCTCCATCCTCGACACGGGCACGCTGGCTCGAGTCCGCTGCTTTCGGAAGCGGCTGCCGATGATGCATCGAGACGGCTGGCAAGGCCCGAAGGCCTCCTCGAACATGGCGTTCGCCTGGTTCATCTGGGACGTCTCGCACGACGGAGCGACGCAGCTCAGCCGGCTCTCCTGGGAGGACTTCACCGACGAGGCCAGTGCCGATCCTCTCCTCATGGCCGCGGAGTAGGCGATGGCGATCCGTTCAGAAGCCCTTCGCGCGCTCGTGGCGGCCGGCGCCTCGGCCGAGATGCTGCTCGCGGTGATAGAGGCGGACGAGAAGGCTGCGGCGGCCGAGGTCGATGCCAAGACCGAGAAGCGCCGAGCCCAGACCGCCGCCCGGGTGCGCCGGCACCGTGAAACGCACCGTAACGCTGGTAACGGCGGTAACGCGTTACCCCCCGGCCCCTCCCCGGATGGTCCGCCCCCTCCTCCTGCACCTCCACCCCCACCCCTTAACCCCTCCCCGACCCCCGGTTCCGACCCTGAAGGGTCGGCCGACGATGTCGGGCAGGCTGGCGCAGGCGCGGCCGAGCTGGCGCGAGCCTTTCGCCGAGAGCTGCTGACACGGGGTGCCGCGCTGATCTGCGCCAACACCGGCCGGTCCCATCGCTCCGCCCTGGCCCTGATCGGTCACTGGCTGGCGATTGCCCACGACGAGGCGGTGGTGGTGCTCGGTCTGATCGAGGAGGCCGACGGGCGCGAGCTGGCTGATTTCTCGAGCTGGGTCGACCGGCGCCTCCAGGCCCGCCGCGAAGCCACTGGCCGACGCCCGGACCGCGGGCGTCCTGCCCAGCCAGCGCCTACGGGCCTCGCCGCCCGTCTCATCCGCCAACACGCCGAATCCCTGACGGGGGCCCTTGATGTCGAACCGCCTGCCATCGACGCGAACGACCCAAACGCCGGCCCTCATAGAGGCGAGGATCTCGGAACTGCATGGCAGGCTGGAGGCGCATCCCGTCCTTCCGACGCGGTACTGCGTGCGGCGGGACAGGGCGGTTTCGACCTCCGAGCGGCAGCAGCTCTCCGCCGTCGCCGAGCGGCTTAGCGCTGAGCTGGCCGCCTCCTCAAACCCCGCCCACGTCGACACGGTCGTGACCCGGGTGCTCCTGGGATTCGAGCAGGGGCGCGGGCGGGGCGACGACGAGAACGAGGTGCTGATCGCGGAGTACGTGTCGGCGCTGAAGGCTCTGCCTCTGGCGGCGATTCACGCGGCGGCCGAGCGCTTCCGGTCCGGCGAGACACTGCTGCTGTGGGTGAAGCGCTGGCGCCCTTCACCGGCCGAGTTCGCGGCCGAAGTGCGTGAGGGGCTGATCCCGCTCCGGACGCGGCTGCTGCACATCCGGCGCGTGCTGGAGGCCGAGGTCTACGACGTGTCGACGCCGGAGCAGCGCGCGGAGGTCGCGAAGGCGGCCGAGGCGCACCTGCAGCGCATGCTGCAAGCCGAAGCCACGAGGCACCGGCCGGAGACGCCAGCGGAGATCGCCCGAGCGCAGCGGGCGAAGCTGGACGAGGACCTCGCACGCCTCCGTGCGACCGGCAACGGGCCGGACATCGGCCGGCTGATCGCCCGCATTGACCAGCGACACGGTTCGGCTGGAGGCGCGCGGTGAGCCGGCGCCCGGATCTCTGGAAGGCCGAGTTGCGCGACCGCGAGACTGCGCGGAAGGCGGATGAGGCTGCACGCGAACTGCCCGTCGAGCGCACATGCGCGGCCTGCGGGGTGTTCGGTGCCTCGTTCGGCTTTGGCGTGATGAAGAATCGGTCTGACGGTATGTGGTCGTGCGGCGATCGAGAGTGCCGGGCGATTGTCGAAGCCCAGGTGACGATGTCTGCCTTGATAGCTGCGGAATAGGAAATTTGACGGCAAATTATCGCAACGTCGCTCAGAACTTGTTTCTACCCCCTAAACTACATCAGTTCATCGGCCCGCGGAGATGCATCTCAGTGAAGCGGGGTAGCACAGTGATCGAGTGCTTAAACGACCGCTGGCCTCTAGGCCGAATGCGGGGCTCTAGATGGTCGAAAACTTGCGTTTGGAACCTTTGCGCCGACGGCCCGACGTCATACCGCTCTTGGTTCGAGGCAAGCAGAAGCGTCGCGATCAACATCGCGCATGGAAGGCTGAGGAGAACAATCTGGGGGATGCTCATTGCTGGTCCCGCAACTTCTGATTGTGCTCAGGTTGTCCTTGCTGATGGTAAATGGATTGTTAACGCGTCCAGGGATGTGGGCTGCGGGCACGATCAGGCTGCTGGGCTACGGGAGGCTGCGGTCTTGGCTGCTGGCCCTGGCTGCGCTGTCGAGCGGCTGACCGTCAGCGTGCAGCCGCAATGTTGATGGCGAACCCGTCGAGGATCGAGGGGCCGGACCCGCCGGCCATGACGTGCCATGATGTCGAGCGCTGGCTGGTGGCGGCGTTCATGGCCTTCACGGGCGCGGGTATCTTCAGCGTCCGGGCGAACCGGATGCAGCCGAACGACCCGGGCGAGATGGCCGCCACCTTCGATTGGATCGTGTTCTCGGCCGAGATCCTGGGGCGCGACAGCCCGGAGCGCATGGCCCTGCTGACTTGGTCGCGGGCGAAGGCGCGGCGGCGGATCAAGCGCCACCGCCGGCTCCGGCTGCTGAAGGATGTGCCCGGCGGCACGATCACTGATTACTGTCGCGAGTTCGGGATCTGGCGGCGGACCTTCGACCGGCGCCGGAAACGGGCCTGCGAGCGCCTCGCCGAGGCTTGGAATATGCGCGGGTTGGATCGGCCGAGTGGTTGATCCGCCTGACTACTTCAAAAGCCCTCGCTGTTTGGACGGGTAGCCTGGTATGTTTCCTTGTGACCTATCTCGTTAATCAGTAAAATTCTGCAGATATCCGGTAGGTAGGCGCTTAAAAGGCACTAAACCCTAGCTTAGCTGGGGTACGTGTTCATCAGAAGAACAGTTTCTGCTTGATGAGTGGGCCAACATTCAGAAATAAATTCAGGAACTGCTCATCGTTTAAGTGACAGAAGTGAGATCGTCGGCATTCTTATAACAAAGATCAATGTTGAACTTTTTGCGATTGATCGAGTCTATAATTTTCTGCAGCTGCTTTTGCGCTGCCTCATAGTTTTCGCATTTGACAATTTCGTTAATCGCTTCAGAGGAAGGCGATCTACGCCCTGTTCGTCCGCTTCGTTGAAGTATAAGATTGAGTTCCATCTCGCGCGAAATATCGTTCACGAAATGACCTTTATCGTCGTCAACGATGAAGTAATCAAATACGGATAGGAAGAAATACTGATATAATTTATTGTCGACCATCGCAAGACGACTCGAAAGATTCAAACGAAATTCGTTTCTGACCTGCTCATAGCCCTTCCTTTTTTCGAGAAGTTCATCGACCACCAGCTTAAGGATTTCGTTGGTATCCTTTGGGTCGGCATCCCTCTGGTTTTTGATGTCTAATTCCTTGATTCTTGCCTGTGCAGCAATAAATATCATTCCGTAGTCTACATGTATTTTGGTGATCTCTTCGTATGTTTTTTTGATATATTTTCTAAAATGCTTACTATCTCGCCCTGGTACTCTAACGTTGTCTTTGAAAAGAAGTGCAATGCCTTCTTTAAAAGATTGCAGAATGGCCTTTAGCGAAATTATCTCAGGCAAAGCAAGCTCCATCCGCTCACATTCGATCTTTTCCGGGTGCATAAAATCTATGCGTTACTGAGACATATTTGTACTGCTCATCCATAGTCTTGCGATTATCGGTGGCTGGTCGCGTCACCAATCAATGTTAGTTATATAGCCTGCCGTGCCGCAGTCCAGGGCGGGACGGCTACAAACACGTCCGGATTTTCGTTTCTGTATCAGCGAGCGGGCGGGGGGAATCCGCCCGATGCGAACGCTACGGGCGGGAACCAAGCGTTGAGTTTGAGCCGTTTGCGCGGGCTTACGGTTCTGAATGCCGCACCGACCGATCGCGGTTGCCAGTGTCCAAAAACGGGACGCAGATGAAGCGTCACGGATCGGCGGAAGGCCGGCCGGCGCTAGGGGCACCACCGTGGCAGCGTCCAGGACCAAGACCATCAGCCTCGCCGGCTCGCCGGCCCACCACCAGCCGGGCGCAGTCGACCGCCTCGCCGTGCTTCGGGCACAGCAAGCGGATCTCGCTGAGAAGCGTGCCGACAACGCCGAGCTGAAGGCGCGCCTCGCGGCGAAGCAGGCCGCTGAGGACGCGACGACGAAGGACCTCTGCAAGGTCGTGATCGACCGCATCCAGAAGCGCGAGGCCGATGCGCGTGCGCGCCGGAAGCTTGAGACGCCTCAGGAGCGCCACCGTGCGAACCAGCAGCGGAAGCGGCTCCGCCTCAACCCGCACGTCGAGCGGGACGCCGCGATCAAGCCTGGCCGTCGCATCGTCACCGACCCGACCAGGCTCGGCGGGTTCGTCGAGGTCCAAGTCAACAAGCAACTCGATGTCCTGACCATGGAGCACTCGGCCAGCCGGATCAGCGATCAGGAGTTCGCCGTCGGGCGGCTGCTCCAGGAAGCCTGGACCGGAAGCAGCGACAGCGCGGATCGGCGCATCGAGCGCATGGCGCGACTGGGCGTGATGATTGACAGCCGAGAAGAGGAGGAGCTGGCACCGCGCGAGATGGGGATGCTCCGGGAGGTGTTCCGGCTCCGAGCGATGGCCAAGCTCGACGAGAAGCTCGCCGGGATCGTCGGGTGGATAGGGGTTCGCTTCCTGAAGGCCATCCTGGTTGAGGGCCACACCCTCAAGTCCTACGCCTCCTGCACGGTCGGCGGTGGGGATCGCGGCGTCGGGCGGGTTGGGGATCGGTTCCGGTGGCTGCTGGAATCGGTGACGGACGGACTGCACACCGCCGAGGGGCCGAGGCAGCACACGCCGCGAGACATCTACCGCGATGATGCCGACACGGTGCCGGCCCGAGTGGCGGCGCTGAAGGCGCGGGTAGAGGCTGCGGAGGCCGAGACAGCCTGACTTGGCTGTGCCAGCATGGGCGTCGGGAGGCGTCCATGCGCGAACTGTACGAGCATCTGCGAGATGGTGGAGAGCGAGCCATTGAAGCTCTGCGTGAAAATCGTATGGAGGAGGATCTTCAGCTCGAATTCAAGACTAAATCATCGGCTGATAGATACGGATTGAGCGACGACGATAAAAAATCTTTCGGGGAATGTTTGTCCGGGTTTAGTAATTCTGCGGGCGGTCTTTTGATATTTGGAGTGCTTTGCAGGAAAGGAGAGGACGGGGTCGACTGCGTCCAAAGTTTGCACCCGATCATTGAGATTGATCGGCATGCCTCAGATTTGCGCAGCATGCTTGGCGGTTTTCTGCAGCCCGGGAATGATGGGATCGAGATATCTGTAGTTCAATCGGAAGCGTCGCCTGGATCTGGCTACCTACTCATGCTGGTGCCCCGGTCTGAACGCAGACCACATCAATCCAGAGTAAAGGGGCATTTTCGCTATTACAAAAGGATCGGAAGAGATTTCCATCCTATGGAACATTATGACGTTGAAGATGCGTTTAGTAGAAATTCCTTGGCCGACTTACACATTGAGCTGGCAAATCATGGATATGCACGGAGCGGAGTGTTTGAATTCCGTGTTGGCCTCAATCTCAGAAACGATGCCATCGTGACTGCGAAGTACCCTTTTGTCAAAATTGGCAATCTATCTAATATTAGTCTGATGCAGGTTATGAAAGGCCATTCAGGCATAGAGGCCGTATATGCCAATGGAAGTGCCGCTGCGGTTGGAGGCGCCGATCAGGTGGTGCACAGTGCTATCCCACTTAATATGCTTACCTTGCGTATATTTGCGACCCAGGCGGATGGCGGTTGGCTGATTGACGGAGTTCCTGCTGATGAAGTGCAGATCGGATTTGATTACGCAGTGGGATGTGAAAATGGGCTTGTGAAAGAGGGAAGGTTTACGCAGCCTGCTCGCGACTTCCTCATCGCTTGACCCGTCGGGCGAAACCCGGCAGAAACCAACTGTCGCGAGACGCACGCCCGGGGCTGAGAAGCCGCCGGGCGTTGTCGTTTCGGTAATGAGTTTCGCCTATCTCCACTTCTGGGGCGGTCGGGTCCGGAACCGACCATGCCGCGGGCAGCTTCTGTCCCGCAGGCAACCATAGCCACTATGGGTCCCTGCAAATTTCTCGACCTCGAAGGCTCAGCCTCGGTCGCAACCTCGAACCCGCTTAACAGCTTAGGCGTTGCTCCGGCAGACGCGGGCGGTGTTCCATGTCATGATCGGTTCCCGATGAGCGCCCACGCTATCGTCACCGCGATCGAGGAGGAGGCCCGCGCCTTCTGTCGCTCGCGCATGACCGGTCGGGCCGATCAGGACCTCGACGCCAAGGACGCCCACTGCAAGCGCATCGCCGCGCTGGTGCGCCAGCTTCGCCCGCAGCTCGGCACTGTCGAGAAGCGTACCTTCGGGCAGAACGGCACGAGCACGAAGGGCGTACCTTTCACGGTCGCCCGGCGTCGTCGGACGGTCCGGCCGGCGGCCTGATTGAGGGCCATTTTCCAAGGTCTCCTGAGATCTTGGAAATATCGGCCATTTAGACGCTAAAACATTAGCAAAATCAGAGGCTTGCAGGTGGTTTCGGGCTCACGTCGTGTGGGCCGCCAGCGGGCCCGGAATAAAATCCAGACCGACACGAAGGCAGCCAGCGCCGTCCGGGCGCTCGGGTACCTGCGGGTCTCCACGGAAGAGCAGGCCGCGACCGGCCACGGGCTTGAGGCGCAGGAGAAGGCGGTCCGCGCCTTCGCCGAGAGCCAGGGCTACGAGCTGATCGAGGTCCTCACCGACCCGGGTGTATCGGGCGCAACCCGGCCCGCCGATCGCCCCGCCTTCGGGCAGGCGCTGGAGTTCGCCGCGGCCAAGGCCTTCGACGTGCTGCTGGTGGCGAAGATCGACCGGCTGTCTCGCGATATCCGCCACGCGATGACGACGGTCTCAGATCTCGCCGAGCAGCACGAGGTGGCGTTCCGGTCGGTCACGGAATCGGTGATCGACACGTCCAACCCGATGGGTCGGACCTTCTTCGCGATCTTCGCCGGCATGGCGGAGAACGAGCGGTTCGTGATCCGGGACCGGACTGCCAGCGGCCGAGTGGCCAAGGCCGGCAAGGGCGGCTTTGCCGGAGGCAAGGCGCCCTACGGTTACACCAAGGATCTGGAAGGCGGCCTCCGGGTCGTCCCGGAGCAGGCGCGCATTGTGCGCCGGATCTACCAGGAGCGCCGCCGCAAGCGGACGCTCCAGGCTATCGCCGACGGCTTGAACGCCGAGGGCATCCCGGCGCCGAAGGGCGGCCGCTGGGCCGTCTCCACGGTCGCGTACGTGACCGACAACCCGAAATATCGCGGCGCGATCGAGTACCTGTTCCGCTGGAAGGGGACCGAGACGCACGTCCTGCAGCCGGGCGCCCACGCCGCGATCATCGGCTGACGAAAGCTCCACATGATTGTCTCGAAGCTTCACGCCTCCATCCAGGAGGCGCGCGTTGCCGCGCTCATCGGCCGGACCACGCTGTCCGGCGTCGCTGCGCTCCACATGGCGAACGTCGTCCAGGCCTGGAACGCGATCGCGCCGAAGCGCATCGCTGCCACGCGTGAGGTACCCGATGCCACGATGGTGCTGCACCCGACCAAGGGCTGGCGCCGGATCTCGCACAAGCGCCTCGGCATCGCCTGATGCGCACCGGCGCGGAGCACACCGCGGCCGACGCCGAGCAGGCGCTTCGGCACGCGCAGCGCCTTCAGCGTGACCCGGCGGCCCAGGCCTACGGTGATGATCTGCGCCGCCGTGGCTTCCTCCGCCAGCCGACGCCGCTCCCGGCGGAGAGTCCGTACGACGAGGCACGGGCCGGCGAGTTCGAGGTCCGCCGCTCCATGGCGATGCGGAACGCCCGGCCATGATCAAGCGCCTCGTCCTCCGTTGGCTGTTCGGCACCCAGCCGGCGGCCGCCGAACCGATCGTCCATCGCGGCGAGCGCGAGCTGACCCGCGGCGCCGGTCTCGGTGCGGCGGCTGGCCCGGTCGCGAAGCTGTCCTACGACGAGGCGCTGCGGTGCTTCGGCGTTAAGCAGGGAGGCCGGCTCTAATGCTGCTGCGCATCGCCCCGCTCTACCTCGCGACGTCGCTGCTCCTCTGGATGCTGGCGGTCGCGACGGGTCACGCCGAGACGCACGGCTTCATGGCCGGCGCCCTCGCCTGCCCGGCCGGCGTTCAGGGTCCGGACTGCACCCGCGAGACTGCGCTCGACGTGCTCACCCAGCCGGTGGCGCTGCTCACCCAGTGCCCGATGGTCGGCACACTGCTGGCCACGCATCTGAGCCTGCCGGCCGGCGGCACGCACAAGACGTTCTGCGAGCGGCGACGCTCCTGAGATCAGGCACGAAACAGGCCCCATGAGCCAGTTCCAGCCAGGTCAGTCCGGCAACCCCGGCGGCCGCCCGAAGGCTTCGGCCAAGGTCCGCGACCTCGCTCGCGAATACACCGAGCAAGCCCTGCAGGTGCTCGTGCAGATCGCGACCGAGGGCGAGAGCGAGGCGGCTCGTGTCGCGGCGGCCAACGCCATCCTCGACCGTGGCTACGGCAAGCCGACCCAGCCCATCGATGGCGATGGCGAGGGCGGCGCGATCCCGACCGGCATGACGGTGACCTTCATCCGGCCCGGGCAGACGCCCGATGAAGGTTGAGTTCCCGGAGAAGCTCGCCTTCCTGTTCGAGCCGGCGCGCTACAAGATCGCCTACGGCGGCCGCGGCGGCGCCAAATCCTGGGGCTTCGGCCGCGCCCTGCTGATCATGGGCGCGCAGCGTCCGCTCCGTGTCCTGTGCGCCCGCGAGTTCCAGAACAGCATCGCGGAATCGGCGCACGCGCTGTTCGCGCAGCAGATCGACCTCCTCGGGCTCGACGGCCTGTACGAGGTCCAGGAGAAGCGGATCCTCGGCCGAAACGGCACCGAGTTCATCTTCAAGGGCCTCCGCCACAACGTGGCCTCCGTGAAGTCCACGGAAGGCGTGGATGTGGCTTGGGTCGAGGAAGCCCGCACCGTCTCGAAGACGTCCTGGGACGTGCTGATCCCGACCATCCGCAAGGAAGGCTCGGAGATCTGGATCAGCTTCAACACGGAGCTGGAGGAGGACGAGACCTACCAGCGCTTCGTGAAGAAGCCGCCGACCGGCGCGCGGGTCGTGAAGATCGGCTGGGAGGACAATCCCTGGTTCCCGGAGGTGCTCCGGCAGGAAGCACTCGACCTGAAGGCCCGTGACCCGGTCGCCTACGAGACGGTCTGGGGCGGCAACTGCAAGCAGGTCCTCGACGGCGCGATCTACACCCACGAGATCCTAGCCGCGACGCGGGCCGGCCGGTTCCGGAAGATCGCCTTCGACCCGACGAAGCCCGTGCACACGTTCTGGGATCTGGGCCGGGCCGACAAGACCAGCATCTGGTTCGCCCAGCAGGTCGGCTTCGAGTTCCGGCTGATCGACTTCTACGAGAACCGCGGCTTCGCGCTCAGCCACTACCTGGAGATGCTGACGCAGCGGATCACCGACTGCGGCTACGCCTACGGTGAGCACTGGCTCCCGCACGACGCGCAGAACGAGCTCCTCGCCTCCGAGCGGACGATCGAGCAGCAGATGTGGGCGGCCGGGCACGAGGTCTGGATCACGCCGAAGCTCTCGGTCGCCGCCGGCATCGATGCGGCGCGCCAGGTGTTCGCGCGGTGCTTCTTCGACGAGGACCGGTGCGCCGACGGGATCCAGGCGCTGCGGAACTACCGCTACGACGTAGACCCGAACACGCAGGCCTTCTCGAAGAACCCGCTGCACGATTGGGCGAGCCACGCGGCCGACGCCTTCCGGTACTTCGCCGTCGCGATCGCCGAGCCGCAGTCGCCGCCGAAGGAAGAGCCCGGCCCGCAAGACCGCTACGCGCGCATCCGCCGTCGCGAGCGCACCGAAACTGACGAAGGTACCGGATGGGCGTGACGGACACCGACGCGCCGGCCGATGAGGCCGTGTCGCCGGAAGAGCAGGAGGGCCTCGACCGCGAGGCGCTGATGCGCAAGCTGCGGGCTTGGTTCCGCGCGGACCGCGATGCCTCGTCGGAGTGGCGGAAGGAGGCGAAGACCGACTTCGACTTCGTGGCCGGTCACCAGTGGGACGAGCGAGACCTTGCCGTCCTGAAGGAGCAGCGCCGGCCGCCGATCACGTTCAACCGCGTCTTGCCGGTGATCAAGGCGGTGGCGGGATCCGAGGTCTCGGCCCGCCAGGACATCCAGTATCTGCCGCGCGAGGTCGGCGACTCGGCGCTGAACGAGGTGCTGACGGAAGCCTCGCGCTACCTCGCCGACGAGGCGGACGCGGAGGATGAGGAATCGGATGCCTTCGTGGATGCCGTGATCTGCGGCGTCGGCGTGATCGAGCAGCGGCTCGACTATGAGACCAACCCCGACGGCGATTACGTCGAGGATCGGGTGAACCCGCTCGAGATGTTCTGGGACCACACGGCGACGAAGCGCGGCCTGTCCGACGCGCGGCGTGTGTTCCGGGCCAAGACCATGGACCGGGCCGAGGCCGAGGGACTGTTCCCGGATGCCGACCCGTCCGACCTCGACGCGGCCTGGGCGGAGGATCGCGACGGCGGCGAGACGCATCACCCGCTGCAGGCCGGTGAGCACCGGATGGACCGCCGTGAGTCGGCCGACGCCGGCACCGACCGCGTCACCATCGTCGAGGTGCAATGGTGGGAGCGCGAGAAGGTCGCGGTCGTCATCAACCCGCAGACCGGCGAGCCGATGGACATGGACCCGGCCAAGGCGAAGGTGCTGGTCCAGCGCGCCGCCGCGATGGGCATGCCGCCCGTGCAGGTGTTCCACCAGATGAAGCGCGTCTACCGGCGCGCGTTCCTCGGCGCGACCGTGCTGGAGGAAGGCCCCGCCCCGGCCGGCGACCGCTTCTCGTACGCGTTCCTCACGGGCGACCGGGATCAGAACAAGGGCTCCTGGTTCGGGATCGTGCGCCCGATGCGCGATCCGCAGCGGTTCGCCAACACGTTCCTCAGCCAGACCCACGACATGCTGAACCGCCAGGCCAAGGGCGGGCACTTCGCCGAGACCTCGGCGGTGAAGGATGTGCGGCAGTTCGAGACCTCGGCGGCCAAGCCCGGCGCGACGACCTGGGTGAACCCTGGGGCGCTGCGCTCCGGCGCGATCAAGGAAAAGGGTCTGCCGCAGCTGCCGGCTGGGCACTGGCAGATGATGGAGTTCGCGATCCGCTCGATTCCCGACGTGTCCGGCGTAAACGCGGAGATGCTCGGCCAGCAGCAGAACGATCAGGCCGGCGTGCTTGAGGTCGAGCGCAAGCGGACGGTCATGAACATCCTCGCCACCGCTTTCAACGCGCTGCGGCGGGCCCGCAAGCATATCGGCCGTGTGCGGCTCCACTTTATTCAGACCTACCTCTCGGACGGCCGCCTCGTGCGCATCACCGGCCCGCAGGGCCAGCGTGTGATCCCGCTGCTGCGCGACCAGACCGCGGGCGACTTCGACGTGGTGATCGACGAGGCGCCCTCGTCGCCGAACCAGCAGCAGGTCGTCTGGCAGACCTTCGTGTCGGTGTTGCCGATCATGAAGGACATGATCACCCCGCAGGTGCTCCTCGAGGTCCTGCCCTACTCGCCGTTCCCGGACAGCTTCGTCGCCAAGATGCGCGAGCTGCTCGCCCAGCAGCAGAGCGATCCGGAGGCGCAGCAGCAGAAGCAGATGGCCATGCAGCAGGTGCTCACGGCGATCGAGGATAAGGCCGCCGGTGCCGACCTGAAGCGCGCCCAGGCTCAGCACCAGCGCTCGCTCAGCACGTACGACCAGGTCGACACGGTCGGGCGCACGCTGGAGATCGCACACGGCCACGTCCAGGCGACGCAGGGGCACCAGAGCACCGCCGCGCCGCATCAGCATGCCGGGCCGGTTCCCACGCCGATCCCGGTGGATCCGGCGCCCTACGGTGGCCAGCTCGCGCTACCGGCGCCGGCACCCGCTCCTCAGCCCTACCCGGGCCAGCCCAGCTTCTAACCAGCAGGAACACACATGGCAGTTGAGCAGAGCGCGGTCCGCGAGGGCACGCGGTGGGATCTCCGTGGCCGCGTGGTCGTGGTCGATGAGGTGACGGCCAAGTCCGTCGTCTTCGTCGAGCAGTTCTGCCTCCATTCGGAGGTCATGAAGCTCGACCGCTTCCTCGAACAGGCGGCTGACCCGCTCCGTGCCGAGCACTCCCGGCTCATGGACGGCCTGATGCACGCGATGCACGATCTGCCCAGCGACAGCTCGACCGGCAAGACGCTGAAGGTGCTGCGTGACGTGGCCGTCTACCTGCTGGAGCGCATACCTCCGACCGTCCCGGCGTACGTCGAGCCGGTTGTCGCCCCTTCGCCGCCTCCCAAGCCCATGCCTGAGCCGGTTGTCCAGTGCGAGGCTGAGGCCCAGCAGGTCGAAGACTACGCCATCGCGATGCCGGACTACGATCCGCCCAGCGTGAAGAAGCGCCGGTTCTGATCCATGCGCCTCGTCCAGCTCCGCATCTTTTCCGGCGACCCGTCGGTGGAGGGTGACGTCGTGTTCGTCGCCCCTGCGAACGTCGGCATGGTCGCGTTCGGCATGGCCGAGCCACCGTGCGCCGAGGTGTACCCCGTGGTCGGTCCGATGATGCTCGTGGAGGGCTCAGTCGAGCACGTGGCGGCGCTGGTCTCCGACGGCGAGATCAGCTGCCGCGAAGACCCCTACTTCGCCCGCGCTCGCTCTCAGAGCTGACGGCGCTCGAACGTCACATCCACGCCGTGAAGGCGCACGTCGCCCCGGATCTTGGCGTGCTGGTCACTGGCAAGGTTTGAATTCAACTCTGCCTGGGAAATCGATCTGGCTTCGTAGGCGTCGCGGCCTTTGGGCATCACGACCCGCAGCTCGACGCCGTCTGCCGGCAGCCCGTGGCGCTCCAACCACTGGCGCAGCTCCAGAACAACCCGATCCATCACGCTCTCCGGTCGGACCTGAGCTGATCCGATCCGATGTGGCCGCGCAAGCAGCCTGAAACCCCTCCGCCCGGCCGGCGCGACAGACCGGCCTTCCGTCCCATCACGTTACGAGGACCACATGATCGAGAACGATTTCGCCACCAGCGAGAGCGGTGAATCCTTCACGCCCGAGGAGCAGGCCGCCTTCGAGGCGTACGAGCGGGGCGAGGAACGCTCGTCCGCTGCACCGGCAGCACCGGAGGCGCCCGAGGGTGTCGTGGCCGGTGGTGAGCCTGCTCCGGCCGCTACTGCCGCTCCCGAGGCTGCCCCGGGCGAGGTCGTGGACCCCGAGGCCGATGCTGGCTCCGCCGACGACAACAAGGGCAAATTCGTCCGCCACGGCGCGTTCCACCAGGAGCGCGAGCGTCGGAAGGCCGTCGAGAAAGAGCTGACCGACCTCCGCGAGAAGTTCGCCCGCGGCGACGAGCGCCTCCGCGTCATTACCGAGGCGATGCAGGCTCGCCCGGCCGCCCAGCAGGAGACGCAGGCCGAGCCGCCGAAGGTCATCGACCCGAAGGAGGATATCTTCGGCGCCTACGAGCAGCTCAAATCCGAGCTGGAGGCGCTGAAGGGCGGCGTGCAGCAGGAGACAGCCCGCCAGCGCCAGGAGCGCGAAGCCGGCGAGGTCATCACTGACTACAAGGCCGATCTGAACCGCTTCGCCTCGTCCGAGCCCGCCTTCGCCGACGCATTCCGCCACGTCATGCAGAGCCGTGCGGCCGAGTATGCCGCGCTCGGTGTGCCCGAGGCGCAGATCCGGCAGGCGCTGGCCAACGACGAGTTCCAGGTCGCGGTCCAGGCGCGGCAGCAGAGTGTCTCCCCGGCCGAGCGCATCTTCCAGATCGCCAAGGCCCGCGGCTTCACGCCGAAGGCCGCCGAGCCGGCTCCTGCCGCCACTCCGGCCGCTCCCGCCGAGACCGCGGCCGCGCGGGCCGAGCGCGTCGCGGCGGGTCAGGCCGGCCCGGGCAAGTCGCTCTCGGCCGCCGGTGGCGCGCCGGCCGGTGAGGTCACCTTCGAGATGCTGGCGCAGATGAACGAGGCCGACTTCGAGGCCTTCGCGCTCAAGAACCCGCGCAAGCTCGCCAAGCTGATGGGCGAAGAGGCTTAGGCCTCTCGCTCCCCCTTCACCCGATCCGCCCTGCCCGACCTGACGGAAGCGCCATGAAGCTCCTCCGAACCCTGGCGCTCGTCGCCTTCCTGCCTGTGGCCCTTCTGCCCACCGCCACGCTGGCCCGTCCTCCGATGGAGACGAACCAGCTGGTGGACAGCGCGGGCAACCCGCTCGGGACGCCGGACAACCCGTTCACCTTCGCTCCGAACGGCTCGACTGGCACGGACTACTCGGCGAATCCGGCTGCGGTCTCGGGTACGCCGCTGGTGACGATCCCAGCAACTGCCACGCGCGCCTACGTCGAGGTACAGAACCAGTCCGCGAACCAGCAGCAGCTCGTTCGCGACGACGGGAATGGCAACAACCAGACCTCGATTTTGCTCTCAGGCGTCGGTGCGGGGCAGCAGGGCGGCGGGTGGTCGTCCTCGACCTTCAAGGGCCGCGTGAGGGTCTACGGGCCCGCTGGTTCCCAGGTCTCCGCCTACCAGGACTGATCGCCGGCCGCTGCGCGCCTGAGCGCCGGCCGAGCCCACCCCGCCCATCCGCCTGAGATCGCCTACGCGCCCCGCGCCGCCGGGCTCTCCCGCCATGCCTGAGGCTACCCGATGAAGCTCCTCCGCTCCCTGGTGGCGCTCCTGTGCCTGATGCCGTCGTTGGCGATGGCCGCGGGGGCGAGCTTGCCGCCATTCACGGTCAACTCGCCCGTCGTCATCAACACCATCCCGACCACGCTCGGAGCTGCCGTCGGACGCCTTCAGGCCAAAGACGTCACGCAGCGCGCGCCCTTGGCGACCGACGATTGGTCGGCAGGCTACTATGCGGCGGGTTCCGTTTCCGACGTCGGCATGACAGCGCTCGGCACCGGTTACACGACAGCGACCGCAGCCTTTTCGGCCTCAGGCAACACCTGCTCTGTGGTCGGTACGCTCCAGCCGGTCGTTTACAACGGACAGGTCATCGCGATCCGGCAGAAGTCGCCCTCGACAGGCTGCTCGGTCGGTAACGTCCCGCCGACCATCGTCATCTCGGGCGACGGAACAGGGGCGGCAGCAACGGCGAAGATCGCCCCTGTCGGCGCCGGCTGGATCGACCAGAACGGCGCCGTGTACCGCATGTTGCGGGACACCCCCGGCGCCGCGATGTGGCAGCGCCAGTTCCTGTCGGCGAACGCGCGCGCGGCCGATGTGGCGACCGGTGCCGCCTTCGCGTGTGGCGAGGATCTGCTTCGGGCGGGCTACACGGGCGCCGCCTTCAACGCCGCCCGCGTGGATGGCACGGCGGCCAAGGATATCGGCTTCGTCGGCGGCTCGCTCGACTATGGAAGCCTCGATGCCTACGCGGCCGGCAAGGCGACGGGCGTCGCCACCTGCTACGATCAGGTCGGAGCGAACAACGCGGTCGGGCAGAGCGGCGTCGGCACGCTGATCGCCATGA
>Ga0255028_100060_pt1 | contig 29813 bp, 34 predicted proteins | sample DRGLUT_MetaT_FD_178168 | JGI IMG/M metagenome (GOLD analysis project Ga0255028, IMG submission 178168) | Metatranscriptome of freshwater microbial communities from Pennsylvania, United States - DR:GLUT (Metagenome Metatranscriptome) | ecosystem: Environmental > Aquatic > Freshwater > Creek...
CAACGCGATCCTGCCCTGGCACCGGACCGGCTACGTGTTCATCAAGCGCGAGAGCCAGGATGCCGTCGCCTGGGTGTCGCTCGGCGGCGTCACCTCGCCCGTCACGACCGCCAATCGCTGAGGCTCCAGCGTCGGGCGGTACCCGCCCGGCGCCGAACCGATGTCTTAACCAGCTGCTAACCGTGTTGGGATCATCCTGTCCCGGCACGGAGTGCCTGATCGATGCCGCCAGCCCGCCACATGTTGCCGGTCCTGTCACTCGCGGCTCTGCTGGTCATCGGCTGTTTCTCGGCGCGGGCGAGCGGCGAGGCCGCCAGGGGGTACGACCTCTGGCGCGACTGCCTCAACCGGAACTTCCAGATCCAGGCCGTGCTCACTCAGCGGGAACTGGCCGCCGACGCTGCCTTTCAGGCCTGCCGGGACACCGAGGACGCGTATCTGTCGGCCCTGGCGGGCTCGCCGCTTCTCGCCGACGACGACGTGGTTCGCGGCCGGCCGCTGCTGGCCGGCCGCTTTCGCGCTTGGCTGATCGGCAGCCGCGGGTAGGCCGCTGGCTTGGAGATATGGCCGAGACCGTGATCATCGCGCGATGACCGCCGGCTGGACGAGCCAAACCCTGCCTTATCTCGCGGCGCTGACAGGCGGCCGCATCGCCGTGCTGGCGCACGGCGTGCGCGACAAGCCGGTCGATCCGGATTTCATCGCGCTGCTGAAGGCGCGCGACACTTGGTACGTGCCGACCCTGGTTCTCGACGAGGCGACCGTCGCGTATGCCGAGAGGGAACCCTGGACCCAGACACCGTTCGTCCGCGCGGCGCTGTCGCCCGAGCTCAAGGCCCGGTTCGACGATCCGGCCTGGCAGCGTGAGACGCGCGCGAGCGCCAAAGCGCAGGCGGCGCGACTCGCTGGCGATGAACCTCGCGAACCTGAAGATCCTCTCCGATGCGGGCGTGCGGATCGGCTTCGGGGCCGACAGCGGCGCGACGCCCGAGCGCGTTCCGGGCGTCGCCGAGCATCGGGAACTCGCCCTGATGGTTCAGGCCGGGCTCACGCCGGTTCGGGCGCTCACCATCGCGACGGCCCAGGCCGCGGAGCTTCTCGGCCTCACCGATCGCGGTCGCCTCGAAGCCGGCCGGCGCGCCGATCTGCTGATCCTCGCAGCCGATCCGGCGGACAACATCGCGAACACCGCCCGGATTGCCGAGGTCTGGCGGACGGGCCGCCCACAGGCTGTGACAATCGCGACGGCGCCGTGACGGACCGGCGGGGCGTGGATCCACGGCGCCGCCGGCGGTTCCGGATGCCGGAGCGGGGAGGTCCGGCGACCGCGTGCCGTCATGCGGTCTTCCCGAGCCCGGGCAGGCTGACGCGGCCGTGACCGAACTGGCTGCTCCGGCTCGATGATCCGGCGCCCCACACCACCAGACGACGAGCCCCCATGACGGCTGTGTTGCAAGACCGGACTCTGCCTGTTCTCGCGCTCGCCATCGGCGATCCCGCCGGCGTCGGGCCGGAACTCGCGGCCCGGGCCGCGGGTGACCCGCAGATCCGGGCGGCCGCGCGGCTGCTGATCATCGGCGACGCCCGGGTTCTGAGCCTGATCCGCGAGATCGCCGGTTTGGCGGGTTCGGTCGCCGCCTCGGTGGAGGGGCAGGGGGCCGCAACGCAGGACATCGTCTGCCATGTTGCAGACGCGACGGCAGGTACCCGGGCGGTCACCGTCACGATCACCACCGTGGCGCAGGCTGCCGCACAGACCGGCGCTGCGGCGGCGCACGTGCTCGCGGCCGCCTCGGACCTGTCGCATCACGCCGACGCACTCAAGACCGCGACGGATGCGGTTCTCGTCACCGTCCGGGCGGCTTGAGCGGTTCCGCGTGCATCGCCCCCCTTGGCGATCCGGGCCGCGCCGGGGCGGACGGCGGCGTTCCGGCCTACGCCCCGCAAGCACAACAGCGGCGAACGTTCGAGATCCGCTCTTCGCGTTCGCCGTGGATCAGGTCCGGGTTCCCGTAGATCCGCCAGTGCTTGATCCACTGCTTGACGTAATGCGGGCCGTGCGGCGTCGTCGCGAGCGCGTGGGCGGCCCAGCAATCGGCCAGCTTCTTGGACGTGGTATGGATGGCGAGCGATCCGTAAGCCTGGACGAAGTAGAAATGACTGGCATCGGCGACCTGGGCATCGACGGCGGCGGCCCGGGACGGACAGAAGAAGATGCCGTCCGGCCTCGCGGACGCGACTTCTCCGCCCGTCATCGAGCATTGATTCGTCCGCGCGACGTTAAGTAATCCGCCGGTGGGACGCCATTGCGCTAAACTTGGAAGGGTCACTCCTGCGTAGTTTGTGACAATCGCAACGAACAGGATCGTTTTTCTCATGATTTGTCCCCCAGACTGGGTCGCGGGAAGACTTTACAGCGGGATCGCCCGCGCCGATCATTTCACGAGAGCGATCGAAACCTGAATCTGTGACAAGGAGGGCCGAGCTTTAAGAGGCCGTGCTCTCGACCTGTCTTGGCGTGCGGGGCGTTGCTGGGGTGGCGAGACGGGCCGCGTCACGGCCGCGTGCCCGTCTGCCGGGATGAGGCCGACGCGCCGGTATTCGGCCCCGCTACGTCTTCAACCGGGCCTTGATCCGCCGGGTGAGCCCGTCGCGGACATCGCGATAGGCGTCGAGGCGCTGCTCGCGGGAGGCGTCCTGCACCAGGGTCGGGTCCGGGGTCGGCCAGTATTCGACATCGGCGGCGAGCGTGTGCGTCAAGGCGAGAGCCCGGTGATGCGCCTCCGGAGCGAGGGTGATGATCAGGTCGAAGTTCAGACCCTCCCAATCCTCCAGTTCCTCGATGGTGCGCGGGCGGTGCCGGCTCGCGTCGATCCCGATCTCGTCGAGGGCCGCGATCATGAACGGGTCCGTGGGCTCGCCGGAGCGCACGCCCGCCGATTGCACGTAGGTCGATTTGCCGAAATAGGCGCGTGCGATCGCCTCCGCCGCCACCGAGCGCACGGCGTTGTAGTTGCACATGAACAGGACGGACTGGACCCGCTGCTTCTTCGGTGTGGTCTCGGGCAGGGGCTCAGCCATCGCGCGCAGGGCCGAACGGCACCCTAGCCCTTCCAGTGCAGGGCGAAGATCAGGGTGAACAGGCGGCGTGCCGTATCGTGGTCGAGGTCGACCTTGCCGTCGAGCCGCTGCTTGAGCGTCTCGGACGCCTCGTTGTGCAGGCCCCGCCGACCCATGTCGATCGCCTCGATCTGCGACGGTGAGGCGGTGCGGATCGCGTTGTAGTAGCTCTCGCAGACCATCTCGTAGTCGCGGATCACCCGCCGGAACGGCGTCAGCGACAGGAGGTGCGTCATCACCGGCTCGCCATCGACCGTGCTGATCGCGAAGGACAGCTTGTTCTCGACGAGGCCCAGCGTCAGCACGTAAGGGCCCTCCCGGCCGGGGATCGTGAAGGCATTGTCCTCCAGGATGTCGAACAGCGCGATCGCCCGCTCGTGCTCCTGATCCGGGTTGCCGCGGGCGATCGACGCCTCGTCCAGGCTCACCTTCGCGAGGCGGTTTGGCCCGCGCTGCTTCTCCGCCATCCCCAAAACCTCACAGGTTCAGCCGGATCGCGACCGAGCGGGCATGCCCCTCAAGGCCCTCCGACCGGCCGAGGTTTATCGCTGCCGGGCCGAGCGCCCGCAAGCTCTCCGGCGTGCAGGCGAGGATCGTGGTCCGCTTCATGAAATCGAGGACCCCGAGCCCGGAGGAGAACCGGGCCGAGCGGGCCGTCGGCAGGACGTGGTTGGGGCCGCCGACATAGTCGCCGATCGCCTCCGGCGTGTGCGAGCCGAGGAAGATCGCCCCGGCATTGCGCACCTTGGCGGCGAGCGCCTCGGCATCCTGCGTCTCGATCTCCAGGTGCTCCGGGGCGAGGCGGTCGACCAGCGGCACGGCCTCGTCGAAGGTCCGGACCCGGATGATCGCGCCGTAATCGCGCCAGCTCGCCCGGGCGATCTCCTGGCGGGGCAGGGTAATCAGCGCCCGCTCGACGGCGGTCTCGACGGCCTCGGCGAGTTCGGCGCTGTCGGTGATCAGGATTGCCTGCGCGGCCACGTCGTGCTCGGCCTGGGCCAGCAGGTCGGCGGCGATCCAGTCCGGATTGGCATGGCCGTCGGCCAGGATCAGCACCTCGGACGGACCGGCGATCATGTCGATGCCGACTTGGCCGAAGACACGTCGCTTGGCCGCCGCCACCCAGGCGTTGCCGGGCCCGACGACTTTGGCCACCGGCGCGATGGTCGCGGTGCCGTAGGCCAGCGCCGCCACCGCCTGCGCGCCGCCGACCCGGTAGACCTCGTGGACGCCCGCGAGTTGCGCGGCCGCCAGAACCAGCGGGTTCATCTGGCCGTCGGGCGTCGGCACCACCATGACGAGGCGCGGCACCCCGGCGACGCGGGCCGGGAGCGCGTTCATCAGCACGGAGGACGGGTAGCTCGCCGTTCCCCCCGGCACATAGAGGCCGACCGATTCCAGCGCCGTCCAGCGCCAGCCGGCGGTGACCCCGAGGGCGTCCGTGGCCCGGTGGTCCGTCGGACGCTGACCTCGGTGGAAGCTCTCGATCCGCTCAGCGGCGAGACGCAGGGCGTCCAGGGACTCGACCGGACAGGCCGCGACGGCCGCGGTGATCTCCGCGTCGGTCACCCGGAGGTTCTCCGCAGAGAACGCCGCGCCGAGCCGGTCGAACCGCCGCGTGAATTCGACCAGGGCCGCGTCGCCGCGGGCGACGACATCCCCGATGATGCCGCGCACGGCCTCATCCACGTCCTCGGCGATCTCGCGCTTGACCGTGAGCAGGCGCGCGAAATCGGCGGCGAAATGCGGGTCGGTGCTGTCGAGCCGGACCATCGGAAGCCTTCTGTCTCTCGTCAGGCCGCCGTGCCGGAGGCCGTATCGCGCGTCTCAATGTCGTGCCCGGGGCGGGTCGCCGCCTCCCAGACCGGCCCCAGATCCTTCATCCGGACCTCGATGCATTCGACCTCGAGCCGCACCGCCGCCCCGCCGGAGAAGACGAGATCGACGTGTCCGGAGGGCGCGTCCGTGGGCGTGAAGGTCAGGGCCAGCAGGCTCACCGGCGTCGCGTCGCCGGGCTTGAGGCCACGCGTCTTCACGGTGAGGACGCGCTCGAAATGGACACCGGCGAGACGCCGGCGCGGCGGTGCGTCCGGCGTCCAGTCGAAGCGCCGCGCGACCATCAGGAACCGGTGCTCGCCGGCCAGGTAGGTCAGATCCTCCGGGCGGAGGATCGCGTCCTGGAGGTGCGCGGAGATCACGGTCAGATCCTCGGCGTCGAGGGCGGCGAGCCTGAGCAGCTCCATGAAGGTGTCCTCGGGAAACGTCAGCGCGGATCGGATCAGACGGGACCGGCCCGCGGCAGGGCGTAGGTAGCGGCACGCTCCCGTTCGGGCAACGGCCTGAGCCGATCCGCGATCCGGATCCAGCCCAGGTTCGGCCCAGCGCGGCCGCGTAACATTGCCTCTCCAACGCGCCGAGGCAGGATCGGGGATGGGCAAAAGCATCACGCAGGTGGGGCTGGTCGTGCTGACGCTGGGGATGACGGCCGGCACCCCCGTCGCGGCGCAGGTCGGCCCGGATGCGAGGCCCTACGGGTTCGGCCGCCCCGACCCGGACCGGTTCGACGAGCCTCCGCCGCGATGGGGCCGCCGGCCGCCGCTTCCGGACGACGCGTATGACTGGCCGCGGCGCCCGCCTCCGCCTCCGCCGGATGACGACGGGCCGCGCTATCGCGGGCGTTATCGCGACGAGCGGCCGCTGTGGCGCGACAGCGTCTGTGTGACCGCCCGCGGAACCTGCGTGACGGCGCCGGCGCCGCCCAATGCGCCGTGCGGCTGCGAGATTCCGGGCTTCGGCTACAAGCGCGGGCAGATCGGCGACTGACCGGGCGGCGATGGCCGAAAGACGCCTGCGGAGGACAGGCTTCGCTTGGTCATCACGCGTGCATTGCCGTGGCGCCCAGGGCCGCGCGACGTCGAAACGCGTAGCGCAGCCCTTATCGCAGAGACGACCGGTGGGCCACGTGCGTGGGCTCAGGCCCGAACGCGCTCGATCTGCGCGCCGCAGCGACCGAGCTTGGCCTCCAGGGCTTCGAAGCCGCGGTCGAGATGGTAGACCCGATTGATCTGGGTCTCGCCTTCGGCAGCGAGGCCCGCGATCACCAGGGAGACCGAGGCGCGCAGATCGGTGGCCATGACGGGCGCGCCCTTCAGCCGCTCCACGCCCTCGACGATGGCGAGGTCGCCCTCGAGCCGGATCTTCGCGCCGAGGCGGGCCAGCTCCTGCACGTGCATGAACCGGTTTTCGAAGATCGTCTCGCGGATATGCGACTGGCCCTTGGCCAGCGTCATCAGCGCCATGAATTGTGCCTGCAGGTCGGTGGGGAAGCCCGGGAACGGATCGGTGGTGATGTCGACCGCCGCGATCCCGGCGCCGTTGCGCCGCACGCGGATCCCGCCCTCGACCTGACTGATCTCGGCCCCCGTGGTCGACAGGACGTCGAGCGCGGAGTGCAGCAGGTCGGCCCGCGTGTCCTTCAGGACGACGTCGCCGCCGGCCATAGCCACGGCCATCGCGTAGGTGCCGGTCTCGATCCGGTCTGGCAGCACCGCGTGGCGGGCGCCGTTCAGGCGGGCCACGCCCTCGATCTCGATCCGGGGCGTACCGGCGCCGCGGATCTTGGCGCCCATCTTGTTCAGGCACTCCGCGAGGTCGACCACCTCCGGCTCGCGCGCGGCGTTCTCGACCACCGTCGTGCCGTAGGCCAGGGCGGCGGCCATGAGCGCCACGTGCGTGCCGCCCACCGTAACCTTCGGGAAGTTGATCTCGGCCCCGCGCAAGCCGTTCTTGGTCCGGGCGACCACGTAACCGGCATCGATCTCGATCTCGGCCCCGAGCCTCTCCAGGGCCATGATCAGCAGATCGACCGGCCGGGTGCCGATGGCGCAGCCGCCGGGCAGCGACACCTTGGCCTCGCCGAAGCGGGCCAGCAGCGGCGCGACGACCCAGAAGCTTGCCCGCATGGTCGAGACCAGCTCGTAGGGCGCGGTGGTGTCGATGACGTTGGAGGCGGTGAGCCGGATGGTCTGGCCGGTCTCGGTGGTCTGGCCGGGTCGCTTGCCGACGACCATGTGGTCCACACCATGGTTGCCGAGGATCCGCGTCAGCGCGGCGATATCGGCGAGCCGCGGCACGTTGATCAGCTCAAGCGTCTCGCCGGTGAGCAGGCTGGCGATCATCAGCGGCAGCGCCGCGTTCTTGGCTCCCGAGATCGGGATGATGCCGTTGAGCGGCACGCCGCCGGTGATGTGGATGCGGTCCATCATGTGTCCTCGGGCGGCGCACCCTTACTGGCGCGCGGCCGGCCGTACTGCTCGCGGGCAACGAAACGCCCAGGCTTAGCCGTGCCCTATAGACCGGATTTGTCGGAATCAGGACCGCTTCCGTCGGGCTCGGGCGCGCAGGACTGGTCCGCCCCCGGAGCCGGACTCGCTTCCGCCCGGCCGCGGCCCTGAGCTTTGCGGCGGCGCAGGTTCTGGCGAAGCGCTGCCTTGAGCCGCTCGCCGCGCTCGGCCTTCGGGTCCGTCATGGCGCGACCCTTGGTCGCCGAAAGGTCTGGGTGGGCACATCCCGGCCGGAGGAGCCATCTGCGCTTGGAAACATGGATTGCTGCAGGGTGCTGGAGCCCGGTTTGGGCCGAGAGATCCTTGGGGACGCTAGCGGGTTCGCGCCGGCCTCTCAACCGATGCAACGCAGCGATGCCCAAAGCTTACCTTGAACCAATTCCAGATCCGCGCGTATCTTGCGCCCCTCACGCGAAGGACTGACCGAGGCCGGACCTCGATCGCGGGACCCGGGCGCACGACGGCGCCACCCGCGCGGCCGAACACGCGAAGGACGCTCGATGACCGTGACCCGGATGCCCAGCACGATGCTCGCCTCAGCGGGATCGACGCGCGCGGGTTCTGGCTACGAGCGCTATTTCCGCGGCGCCCTGGATCAGCTGCACGGCGAGCGCCGTTACCGCGTCTTCGCCGACATCGAGCGGATCTCCGGGCGGTTTCCGACCGCCAAGTGGCGCCAGCCCGAGGGCAAGACCACCGAGATCACCGTGTGGTGCTCCAACGACTATCTCGGCATGGGCCAGCATAAGGACGTGGTGGCGGCCATGACCGACACCGCAGCCCGCTGCGGCGTCGGGGCCGGCGGCACCCGCAACATCGCCGGCAACAACTCGCCCCTGGTCGATCTGGAGCATGAGCTCGCCGACCTGCACGGCAAGGAGGCGGGCCTCGTCTTCACCTCGGGCTACGTGTCGAACCAGGCCGGCATCTCGACGATCGCCAAGCTGATCCCGGATTGCCTGATCCTCTCCGACGCCTTCAACCACAATTCGATGATCGAGGGCGTGCGCCATTCCGGCTGCGCGAAGAAGATCTTCCGCCACAACGACCTCCAGCATTTGGAGGAGCTGCTTCAAGCGGCCGGCGACCGGCCGAAGCTGATCGTGTTCGAGTCGGTCTACTCGATGGACGGCGACGTCGCGCCGATCGGCAAGATCTGCGACCTCGCCGACCGCTACGGCGCGATGACCTACCTCGACGAGGTCCACGCCGTCGGCCTCTACGGCCCGCGCGGTGGCGGCATCGCCGAGCGCGACGGCGTGATGCACCGGGTCGACGTGATCGAGGGGACGCTGGCCAAGGGTTTCGGCTGCGTCGGCGGCTATATCACGGCCTCGGCGGCGATCTGCGACGCGGTGCGCAGCTTCGCGCCCGGCTTCATCTTCACGACGGCCCTCCCACCTGCCGTGGCGGCGGCGGCCCGAGCGTCGGTGCGCTACCTCAAGCGCTCGAACGTCGAGCGGGAAGCGCATCAGCGCCAGGCGGCGGCCACCAAGGTGGCGCTGAGCGCGGCGGGCCTGCCGGTCCTGGAGACCGAGACCCACATCGTACCGGTGATGGTCGGCGACGCCGAGCTGTGCAAGGCGGCGGCCGATCACCTGCTGGAGCGACACGCGATCTACATCCAGCCGATCAACTACCCGACCGTGCCGCGCGGCACCGAGCGCCTGCGGATCACGCCGTCGCCGTACCACGATGCGGGGCACATCGAGCGCCTGGCTGCGGCGTTGACGGAAACCTGGCAGGCTCTGGACCTGCCGCGGGCCGGTACGGTGTTCGTCGAAGCAGCGGAGTAGGATTTACGGCGCCTCTGCGCGCTTCTCCCTCCCCCTTCGCGATGGTGGGTGGCCCCCGCAAAGGGGGGCGGGAGAGGAGAGCGACGGCGCAGGATCGCGCTGCGCCCTCCATGAAAGCTGCGACGTTTCCTGAACCTGGATTCCTTTCTCCCGACCCCTGCTGACGCAGGAGCCACCCTCACCGCAGAGGGGGGAAGGGGAACTGCGGCACCCTCGGCGCCGGCCCCGCCATCTCCCGCCCCTATCTCGTCTTTTCCGGCGCCGGCCTGTAACGACGACGCCAATCCTCCCCTGCGAAAAGTCCCACCATGATCTCCTCACCCCTCATGACCGTCATGGTCGATGCCGTTCGCAAGGCCGCGCGCGGCCTGCGCCGCGACTACGGCGAGGTCGAGAACCTGCAGGTCTCGCGCAAAGGACCGGGCGACTTCGTCTCGGCTGCCGACCGCAAGGCCGAGGAAGTGCTGCGCGACGCTCTGATGAAGGCGCGTCCGGGCTACAGCCTCGTGCTCGAGGAGAACGGGATCATCGAGGGGACCGACAAGAGTCACACCTGGCACGTCGATCCCCTCGACGGAACATCGAACTTCCTGCACGGCGTGCCGCATTTCGCGGTCTCGGTCGGTCTCGAGCGCGAGGGCCAGATCGTGGCCGGGGTGATCTTCGACCCGATCAAGGATGAGCTGTTCGTCGCCGAGCGCGGCAAGGGCGCCTACCTCAACAACCGGCGCCTGCGCGTCTCCGGCCGCCAGGACATGGCCGATGCGCTGGTCGGCTACGGCACGCCCTATCTCGGCCGCGGCAGCCATCCGCGCCTCTTGCGCGAACTCGGCGCCGTGATGGCGGTGGCCGGCGGCACCCGCCGGATGGGTTCGGCGGCCCTCGACCTGGCCTATGTCGCCTGCGGGCGCCTCGACGCCTACTGGGAGCGCGACCTCCAGACCTACGATTTCGCCGCCGGCGTGATCCTGGTGCGCGAGGCGGGCGGCTTCGTGAGCTCGGCGGACGGCGCGGCCGAGCCGCTGGCGCCACGGTCGGTGGCTTGCGGCAACGAGGGGCTGCACCGGGAACTCGTCGCCATCCTTAAGAAAATCCAGGCGGCCTGAGCCTTGGGCCACGAACGCGGGTCAACGGATTGCACCGCTTCGGCGTGCTGACTGGTGTCCAACAACCCACCGTCATGCCGGGGCGCCGCAGGCGTGCCCGGAATCCGGAGCCACCGACAGAGCTATGCCGGGCACACGGTCTGGATCTGGATTCCGGGTCCTGCTGCGCAGTCCCGGAATGATTGCGTTGTCGATCCGAGGTGCAGCCAAGTCTCGTAGACCCGACGTCGCCGGTCTGGCCTGAGCTGCCGGAAGCTGGTCAGCACCGCCACCTTCTGCTTTAAGCCCGCGATTCTCCACGGAAGGCCGAACGCATGGAAGCCCGCCGCCACGTCGCGCTGAAGGAATCGGTCCGCTCGATTCCCGACTACCCGAAGCCCGGGATCATCTTCCGCGACATCACCACGCTGCTCAGCGACCCGCGCGCCTTTCGGCGGGCGGTGGACGCGCTGGTGCATCCCTATGCCGGCGGCCAGATCCATCAGGTGGCCGGCATCGAGGCGCGGGGTTTCATCCTGGGCGGGGCCATCGCCCACCAGCTCTCCTGCGGCTTCGTGCCGATCCGCAAGAAGGGCAAGCTGCCCCACACGACCGTGTCGATGGCCTACGCCCTCGAATACGGCACCGACGAGATCGAGATCCACGTCGATGCGGTCAGGCCCGGCGACAAGGTGCTGCTGGTCGACGACCTGATCGCCACCGGCGGGACCGCGACCGCGGCCGTGAACCTGCTGCAGAAGATCGGCGCCGAGATCGTGGCCGCCTGCTTTGTCATAGACCTGCCCGAGATCGGCGGTGCGCAGCGCCTGCGCGACATGGGCGTCGAGGTGCGGGCCCTGATGCAGTTCGAGGGTCATTGAGACCCCGAGCTCCGAACCGGGAGCGATGCCTTGTATCATCTCCGAGTCTGGGCTGAGAGGATACAAGAACGCCGTCATTCCGGCGCGCCGCAGGCGAGCGCGGAAACCCGATCCGACGTTGAAGCCGTGCTGGGGACGCGGCGAGGCTCTGGATTCCGGGCCCTGCTGCGCAGTCCCGGAATGACGGGGTTGGCAGTCCGGGGCTCCGTGCGGTTTCGTTGAGCTGAGTTCGAGGCCCTGATTGAACCCCGCGAAACGTTGACTTCGCAGGGTCCATCCGCCATAAGCCCGCCACTCGCGACGTGGCGCCCCGCATGGGCGCCCTTCGTGTTTGCAGACAACCAAGGACGCGTGAAGGTCGGGTGCGGCGTCAGCCGCCCGCGAGCGCGCCTCGACCTTTGAAGGCTCTTAGCCATGAAGAGAACCTACCAGCCGAGCAAGCTCGTCCGTAAGCGCCGTCACGGCTTCCGTGCGCGCATGGCCACCGCCGGCGGCCGCAAGGTGATCGCGCGTCGCCGCGCCCACGGCCGCAAGAAGCTGTCGGCCTGAGGTCTGATCCTCGCGGGCGCGGACGCCTTCGCGCATCTGCCCCGCGAGGCACGTGGTATCGGCCGGGATCGAACCATCGATGGCGACGATCGAGCGGCTCAGGAAACGACCCGACTTCCTGGCTGCGGCCGAGGGGCGTCGCTTTCATACCGAGCGCATGACCGCGCAGGGGCGCCTCCGGAACCCGGATGCCGGCCCCGGCCTCCGTCTCGGCTTCACCATCACCAAGCGTGTCGGTCACGCGACGGAGCGCAACCGCATCCGGCGCCGCCTGCGCGCGGCCGTCGGGCTGGTCGCGGCCGATCTGCCGGGCGAGCTCGCTGGCCTGCCGGCCGACATCGTGCTGATCGCCCGGCGCCCGGCGCTGGACGCCTCCTTCGAGGCCCTGACCGAGGACCTGCGGCGCGCGATCCCGGCGGTGACCCGCCCGGCGGCACCCCGCGGCGATCGGTCCCCGCACCGCTCTGGCGGCCGGCGAGCCAAGACCACACCTCAGACATCGTCTCTCCAGCGCGATGCGGACCGCGCCTCGGCGCAGCCCGCGCCCTCCGGCGAAGCCGACATCGGCCCGTCGCAGGGGTGCGACAGAGATCCCCGAATCACCGGCGCGCACAGGTCCCCCGGGGCCGGCGCCGGTCCTGAAGTCACTCCGAACGCGTGCGGCGGTGTCCCTGATGGGCAATGACAAGACGAACATGTTCGTGGCCATCGGCCTGTCGCTGCTGGTGCTGCTCGGGTGGCAGTACTTCGTGGCCGGCCCGCGCATGGAGCAGCAGCGGCTGATCGAGGCGCAGAACAAGGCCGCGCAGCAACAGCAGCAGCCCCCGGGCGTGACCCCGGACGGCGTGCCCTCGCCGGCGCCGAAGGAGGGCGGCCCGGCCGCGCCCGCGCCCGGCACCCTGCCGACCGCGCAGGGAGGCCCGGTCTCCCGCGAGGCGGCGCTCGCCCGCTCGCCGCGCATCCGGATCGAGACCCCGGCGCTCTCCGGCTCGATCGCCCTGAAGGGCGGCCGCGTCGACGACGTGTCGCTCAGGAACTACCACGAGACCGTCGATCCCAAGAGCCCCGAGATCGTGCTGTTCTCGCCGGCCGGGAGCGAGACGCCCTACTACGCCGAGTTCGGCTGGGTCGGCGCCAATGCGGGCCCCCTGCCCAACAACGATACCGTCTGGACCAGCGACGGCAAGACGCTCGCGCCCGGCATGCCCGTGACCCTGACCTGGGACAACGGCGCCGGTCTCGTCTTCAAGCGGGTCTTCGCCGTCGACGACAAGTTCATGTTCACGGTCCGCGACGAGGTCGAGAACAAGGGTTCGGGGGCGATCACGCTCTATCCCTACAGCCTCGTCTCCCGCTGGGGTAAGCCGCACACCCAGGGCTACTACGTCCTGCACGAGGGCATGATCGGCTACCTCGGCAACGACGGCCTTCAGGAATTCACCTACGACAAGCTCGCCAAGGAGGGCGCCTACGGTGGCGCCAACACCAAGGGCCGGGCCTGGACCGGCGTGAGCGGCGGCTTCGTGGGCATCACCGACAAGTACTGGGCGGCGGCCGCGATCCCCGATCAGGACGCGCCCTATACCGGCGCCTTCACGGACCGGACCGACGGCACCACCAACGTCTACCAGGCGAGCGTGCGCGGCGACGCCGTGAACCTGGCGGCGGGCGCCTCGGCGACCGCGACGCAGCGGCTGTTCGCGGGCGCCAAGGAAGTCAACCTGATCAACAACTACGAGAAGGACCTCGGCATCAAGCACTTCGATCTCATGATCGACTGGGGCTGGTTCTTCTTCATCACCAAGCCGATGTTCCGGGCGCTGGACTTCTTCTACCATCTGCTCGGCAATTTCGGCGTCTCGATCCTGGTGGTGACCTTCTGCCTGAAGCTGCTGTTCCTGCCGATCGCGAACCGGTCCTACGTGTCCATGGCCAAGATGAAGGCCGTGCAGCCCGAGATGGCCGCCATCCGCGAGCGCTACAAGGATGACCGCCTGAAGGCGCAGCAGGCCACGATGGAGCTGTACAAGAAGGAGAAGATCAATCCGGTCGCCGGCTGCTGGCCGGTGCTGATCCAGATCCCGGTCTTCTTCGCGCTCTACAAGGTGCTGTTCATCACCATCGAGATGCGCCACGCGCCGTTCTTCGGCTGGATCCACGACCTCGCGGCGCCGGATCCGACGAGCATCGTCAACCTGTTCGGCCTGCTGCCCTTCCCGGCGCCCGACTTCGTCCACCTGGGCGTCTGGCCGCTGATCATGGGCGTGACCATGTTCGTGCAGATGAAGATGAACCCCGCGCCGCCGGACCCGGTCCAGGCGCAGATCTTCACCTTCATGCCGATCGTGTTCACCTTCATGCTCGGCTCGTTCCCGGCCGGCCTCGTGATCTACTGGGCCTGGAACAACACCCTGTCGGTGATCCAGCAATACGTCATCATGCGTCGCAACGGCGTGAAGGTGGAGCTGTGGGACAACCTGCGGACCACGTTCCGGCGCGGCAGCGGCACGAAGGCGGCCGCCACCAAGAGCTGACGGGCAAGACACCGTGACCGAGACCAACGACGATGCGGCCGACCTCCTCGAGGCCGGCCGCCTCCTGTTCGCAGGGGCGGCCGACTTCTACGCGGCCACCCAGACCCTCGACCGCCTGCCGCCCATGGAGGGCGTCGAGATCGCCTTCGCTGGCCGCTCGAACGTCGGCAAGTCGAGCCTGATCAACGCGCTGACCGGACGGAATACCCTGGCGCGCACGTCGCACACGCCGGGGCGGACCCAGCAGCTCAACTTCTTCCGGATCGGCGAGCGCCTGTCGCTGGTCGACATGCCCGGCTACGGCTACGCGGCCGTCGAGAAGGCCAAGGTCGAAGCCTGGACACGACTGATCCATGCCTACCTCAAGGGCCGCGCCAGCCTCGCCCGGGTGTTCATGCTGATCGACGCCCGGCACGGGTTCAAGTCGATCGATACCGACGTGCTCGACGGGCTCGACAAGGCCGCGGTGAGCTATCAGGTCGTGCTGACCAAGGGCGATTCCCTCAAGAAGGACGAGGTTGCCAGCCGCATCGCCGGGATCGAGGCGGGGCTCGCCAAGCGTCCGGCTGCCTACCCGCAGGTGATCCTCACCTCGAGCCGGGACGATTCCGGCGTGCCGGAGCTGCGGGCGGCCATCGCCAAGCTTCTGGTGGAGCGCGGCGCGTGAGGCTTTCGGGCCTCGACCGCACGCTGGCGGCGCTCGCCTGCCTCGCGGGTCTCGTCGGCGTGGCGCTGAGCGCCGCCGCCGCGCATATCCCCGGGGCGGATTCGCTGAAGACGGCGGCGCAGTTCCTGCTGTTCCACGCCCCCGCCATTCTGGCGCTCGTCGGCTTCGGGGCCGCAGGTCTCGCCCGGGCCGGCCTCGCGCGCGCCGCGGCGGGGCTTCTGGTCCTCGGGCTGGTCCTGTTCTGCGGCGACCTCGCGGTGCGCACGTGGCTCCAGCACCCGCTCTTCCCGATGGCCGCGCCCACCGGCGGCTTCGCCCTGATGGGCGGCTGGCTCGTCGGGATCCTGGGCGCCCTGGTGCCGGCCCGACCCGGAGCCTGACATTCTGGCTGGCGGCTTGAGCGCCTCCGTTCTTGCGAGCGCAGCGAAGCCATCCAGCCGGCTCCGCTCTGATCGGTTCCCGCTGCCCTGGGGTGCTTCGCTGCGCTCGCGCGGACGTTGCGCCTCAGCCTGCCCGAACCTGCAGGAATCTCAGCGCGGGCCCCTGCGCGTCGGAGAAGACCCCCGCGGTGAGCGCCCCGCCATAGACCGCGGCAGTGTCGAGGTTGGTGCGGAACCGGCGGACTTCGGGACGCCCGTTCCGCTGGGGCGTGTGGCCATGGACCACGTGGCGTCCGAAATCGTGGTCCTCCTCCAGAAACGGCTCGCGGATCCAGAGGCGGTTGTGATCGTCCGGGTCCGGGATCTCGGCGCCGGGCCGGAAGCCGGCATGGACGTACCACCGGGCGTCATCCCCGTGGAAGGTCGGCAGCGTCTCCAGCCAGTCGAGGGTGTCGCGCGGCAGATCGCCCGCCTCCCGTGCGCCGAACGAGGCGAGCGTCGCCTCGCCGCCGTTGTAGAGCCAGTGTTCCGCCGCCAGGGGCGTCTGCAGGGCGTCGAGCAGCATCCGCTCATGATTGCCCATCAGGCAGACGACCCGGTCGGGCTCGGCCCAGTTCAACCGGCTGACGGTGCGGAGAACTGCGGCGCTGTCCGGGCCACGGTCGATATAGTCCCCGAGGAAAACCAAGCGATGAGGGCGGTCGCCGGCATGGTCGGTGATCCGCTCCAGCAAGGCGTCGAGGAGGGCGGCGCAGCCGTGGACGTCGCCGATCGCGTAGGTAAGGGAGCCGGAATCCATGGCATCATCGTCCACCGGGGCGCCGCGCTTCGCAAGATCGCCCTGTGCCGGCGGGCTACACAGCCAAAGCGCGCATCACCGCGATCAGGTCCGCCTTGCCCTCGAATCCGATGCCCGGCAATTCCGGCATGGTGATGTGGCCGTCCTCGACCCGGACGCCGTCCGGGAAGCCGCCATAGGGCTGGAACAGGTCCGGATAGCTCTCGTTGCCGCCGAGCCCGAGGCCGGCCGCGATGTTGAGCGACATCTGGTGCCCGCCATGCGGGATGCAGCGGGACGGTGACCAGCCGAACTCGGCCAGCACGTCGAGGGTGCGCAGGTACTCCACCAGCCCGTACGCCAGGGCGCAGTCGAATTGCAGCCAGTCGCGGTCGGGGCGCATGTTGCCGTAGCGCAGGAGATTGCGTGCATCCTGATGCGAGAACAGGTTCTCGCCGGTGGCCATCGGCCCGGGATAGAAGGGCGCGAGCGCCGCCTGGAGCGCGTAGTCGAGGGGGTCGCCCGCCTCCTCGTACCAGAACAGCGGATAGTCCCGGAGCATCCGGGCATACGCGATGGCAGTCTCGAGATCGAACCGGCCGTTGGCGTCCACCGCGAGGCGGCCCCGGTTCTCGATCTCGGCGAGCACGGCCTCGATCCGGCGCCGATCCTCGTCGATCGGCGCGCCTCCGATCTTCATCTTCACGACATTGTAGCCGCGGTCGAGGTAGCCGCGCATCTCGGCGCGCAGGGCGGAATCGTCCTTGCCGGGATAGTAGTAGCCGCCCGCCGCGTAGACGAAGACGCGCGGGTTGGCCGTGACGCCATTCCGCTCCGCAAGCATCCGGAACAGCGGCTTGCCGGCGATCTTGGCCGCCGCGTCCCAGATCGCCATGTCGAGGGTGCCCACCGCCACCGAGCGCTCGCCATGGCCGCCGGGCTTCTCGTTGCGCATCATCGCGGCCCAGATCCGGTGCGGATCGAGGTTGTCGCCCGCCTCCGTCAGGAGGCTTTCCGGACCGGCCTCCAGGATCCGATCGCGAAAGCGTTCGCGGATCAGGCCGCCCTGGCCGTAGCGGCCGTTGGAGTTGAAGCCGTAGCCGACGACTCGGCGCCCGTCTCGGACCACGTCGGTCACCACCGCCACGAGGCTCGTGGTCATCTTCGAGAAGTCGATGTAGGCGTTGCGGATCGGCGAGGCGATCGGCTTGGTGACCTCGCGGACGTCGATGATGCGCATGGCTTTCTCCTCGCAGGGCGGCGATCGGCGCCTTAGCCCCGGTCATGGCCGGCAGGCCAATGCCGATTTCGGGTCGCGCGATGCGCGGGCGGCATCGGCCGTGCGCCACCACCAGGGAGTCCCGCATGGACCTGGACTGGCTGAGGGATTTTCTGGCGCTGGCTGAGCACAGGACCTTCTCGCGCGCCGCGGAGGCCCGGCACGTGACGCAGCCGGCCTTCAGCCGGCGGATCCGCGCCCTGGAGGTCTGGATCGGGACGCCCCTTTTCCTGCGGGGCGCACAGGGCGCGATTCTGACGCGCGCCGGTGACCGGTTCCGGCCGGAGGCGGAGGATCTGGTCCGCGGGCTGGAGCGGGCCCGCCGGGAGACCCGGGCGGCCGGCGAACGCGCGGGGGCAAGCCTCGCCATTGCCGCCACTCACGCCCTGTCCTTCACCTTCTTCCCCGCCTGGATCCGGGGCTGCGTGCAGTTCGAGGCGCTCGGCGCGCTGAACCTGATCTCGGACAGCATGGAGGCCTGCGAGGCGATCATGCTGGCCGGCGAGGTGCAGTTCCTTCTCTGCCACCACCGCGCCGATGCCCAGACCCGCCTCGACGACGGTCGGTTCGAATCCGTGCGCGTCGGTGCGGATAGCCTCGTCCCGCTCTGCGCGCCGAGCGACGGCGGCGCCCCGCTCTGGCCGCTCGCGGTGCCGGGCCGTCCGGCACGCCATCTCGCCTATGGAAGCGCCTCGGGCCTCGGCCGCATCCTGGCGGCGACCGGCATCGCGGGCGACCGCGAGGCGGTCTTCACCTCGCACCTCGCGGCGACGCTGATGACCATGGCCCGCGAGGGCTACGGCGTCGCGTGGCTGCCGCTGACGCTCGCCGAGGGCGCCCTAAAGCAAGGCCAGCTCGTCAGAGCCGGGCCCGATAGCCTGGACGTGCCGGTCGAGATCCGACTGTTCCGCTCGCCCGAGAGCCGGAGCGTCGCCGCCGACGCGCTGTGGCAGCGGCTCACCGGTGGCGGGACCGACCGAACTCAGCCCTTCGCAACCCGGGCGTAGCGGCCGTCGTACTGACCGGCCCGGATCAGCGCGAGAACCTCTGCCTCGCGGGCCGCCTGGGCGCGCACGTCTTCAAGCAGCGTCGGCGCAACAGCGGGCGGGAAGGTCACGACGCCGTCCGCATCGCCGATCACCACGTCGCCCGGATTCACGGTCCAGCCGCCGACGCAGACGGGCCCATTGAGCGCGCCGGGTCCGGTCTTGAACGGGCCGCGCGGGGTCGCGGCGCGGGCGTAGCAGGGGAAAGCGCCGTCGGCGAAGGATTCGGTGTCGCGCACCGCGCCGTCGACCACGAACCCCGCCACGCCGCGGCTCTCGGCGATCGCCTTCATGATGTCGCCCACGAGCGCCCGGCTTGTGTCGCCACCGCCGTCGACCACGATCACGTCGCCGGGCCGGACCTCCTCCAGCGCCTGATGGATGGCGAGGTTGTCGCCCGCCCGGACGCGCACCGTGAAGGCCGTGCCGGCCAGCCGCGCGCGTCCGTGGAAGGCGCGCAGGCCCGCAAGGACCGGCATCCGGTCGAGGCAGTCGCTGATGGTCGCGGTCGGAACGTCGTCGAAGGCCGCGAGCAGCGCGGGATCGACGGAGGGCGGTGGCGGATTGCGTGAGATGACGGTCATCATCGGCCCGGACAGATTCCTGCCGCCGCGGCCGTTGGGACCAGGACGGGTCATAAGAGGACCCGGCGATCCTGCCTCAGGACGGGCAAGGTGTCGCGCGCGAAATCCGGGCTCGTCAGTGATCGGCGGCCGGCACCGCCCCGCCTCCGCTCGTCGCAAGCTTGCGGCGGGCATCGGCCTGGCCGCTGGTCGCCCCGAAGAAGTTGGCGGAATCGCCGAGCTGGACCGAGGGCTGGCAATTCGGCGTGCAGGACAGGGATTCCCGCTCGAGCCCGCGCTGGACCGTGATCGTCGAATCCCGCGACGCTTCGACCCGGATCGTGGTCTCGGCGATCATCGACCCCGCATTGTCGAGGGCGATGAGGTTTGTCGATCCGAAGCTCTTGCCGGTCAGCACGAGGACGCCGTTCTTCTGGGGCGTGACTTCCGCGATGATCGGGTTGCCGACGATGACCGTCGACGTCTTCTCGGGCAGGCGGATGACCTTGGCATTGTCCACCAGGATGGTCACGACCGGCAGGGGCTCGGGCTGGCCGGCGGCCGCGGCGGCGCCCGTCATCAGGCAGAGGATGAGGCCGGTTCGGCCCGCATGCGACAGAGTGCAGCGCATCGAAAGTCCTCGGGAAAGGGCCGGCGGAGTCCGAGACGCCGCCGCATCGCGTGAAGATACGGCGCACCGGTGAAGGAAGCGCTAAGCAAGATCGGACGCGCGGCGCGTCGGGCATCGAGGAAACCCAACCTTCACCAAGCTCGCATTCGGTCGGCCTGATCGAACCCGACGCAATCGATTTAACCGATTTTCAAGGCGTATTTGGCAGTCTGTGCAGGCCGCCGATCGAGACCTGAAAACTCTTCATCGGTCATCGCGCAAGCAATTAGTCGCACTGTGTTGATCGAAGGATCTCTCCTCATGAAGACCCTGTTCTCGCGCTTCGCTTCTGACGAGTCCGGCGCCACCGCCATCGAGTACGGCATGATCGCCGCCCTGATCGCGGTCGTCATCATCGCCGCGCTGAAGACCCTGGGTAACAACCTCGGCAACAAGTTCAACCAGATCTCCACGAACATGAACTGATCGCGACCTCGACGGCCACGATCTGCGGCAGGTCCGAGACTCCCTTGCTGTCGATGGACAGACGGGGATGTCTCGACCGGCCGTCGCGGCCGTTGGTCCAGGTCCGAATGTGCGCGGCGGTCGGCTGAGCCCGACTCCGGACGCGTGGGATCGATCCACCGCAGCAAGCAATCACAAGGTTGGTCCCGCGATGATCGGCGCAGGCATGGCAAGTTCCGTGGCGGGTTCGGGGATTGCGGGTCTCGGACTCGCGGGCTTCGGATTGCTGGTGCTGTTCCCGTTCCTGATGGCCTATGCCGCGGCGAGCGATCTTCTGACGATGCTGATCCCGAACCGCATCTCCCTTGCCCTCGTCGCCGGTTTTGCGGTCTTGGCCCTGACGGGGCCGATGACATGGGCCGAGATCGGCTTCCATCTCGGTGCCGGGGCGGCCGTGCTCGTGGCCACGTTCACGCTGTTCGCCTTCGGAATCATCGGCGGCGGCGATGCCAAGCTGGCGGCCGCCACGGCCCTGTGGCTCGGCTTCGACGGCCTCGGTGACTATCTCCTCATCGCCTCGGTCTTCGGGGGAGCCTTGACCCTGGGCATCCTGTTCGCGCGGTCGCACCCGCTGCCCGGCCGGATCGCCCGCATGCCGTTTGCCCTGCATCTGCACGACGCCAAGACCGGCATTCCCTACGGCATCGCCCTGGCGGCTGCCGCCCTGCTCGTCCTGCCCGAGACCGAGGTGTGGACCCGGGCGCTGGCGGCCTGAAGCGGCGGGACGTCGCCGGACCAGCTCGCCTTCCTTGCGCGCACTGCAGTGCCGCGAGAATTCCGCGGCTCGAGATCTGGAGCCTCGGTCCCGGTCCGGATAAAAGTCGCGGATGCCCCTCGCGCTGCTGCGTCGCCCTGATCCGGAACACCTCGAGGTCGAGCACGAGGGGGCGAGCCTCCACATCGCGCTCCGTCGGCGCCCGTCCGCGCGCCGCATCACCCTCCGGGTCTCGGCCGCCACCGGCGAGGTGGTGATCACCCTGCCCAGTCGGACCGCCGTGAACACCGCGCAGCGTTTCGCCGCGAGCCATGCCGGTTGGATCGCCGCGCGGCTGGCGCGCGTGCCTGCGCGCGTGCTCTTCGAACCGGGTGCCGATGTGCCCCTGCGCGGCGAGGCGCACCGCGTCTGCCTGCGCGACACCCGCAGCGGCGCGGTGCGCGTCGCGCGCGAGAACGACGCGCCGGTGATCTCGGTCTCCTGCGACCCGGCCCATGTGGCGCGCCGGATCCGGGACTTCCTCACCCGGGAAGCGCGGCGCGACCTCGCGGAGGCGATCGAGCGCTACGCACCGCGTCTCGGGCAGCGGCCGGTCCGCATGACCCTGCGCGACACCCGCAGCCGCTGGGGATCCTGCACGGCGCGCGGCGAGCTGAATTTCTCCTGGCGGCTGATCCTGGCACCGCCAATGGTGCTCGATTACCTCGTCGCCCACGAGATGGCGCATCTGCGCGAGATGAACCATTCGCCGCGGTTCTGGGCGCTCCTGAGTGACCTCTGTCCGAACGTCGAGGCCGCCGAAGCGTGGCTCAAGCGCAACGGCAGCGACCTGCACCGATACGGCTGAGCGACCGGACGGGCCGTCGTCAGCCGCGTGCCGGACGTGGTCAGCCTTTGGCGCGCAGCACGCGCTGGCGGACCACGACATCGGCCGGCCATGTCGGCCGCGGATCGACCTCGCCGGGCATGAGCGTGCGCGGGGCGACGCTGTCGCAGATCTCGCGCTGGCGGATGATCACCGGGTTGCCGAATGCGTCCCGTCGGCGGATCACGCCGCCGTCCCGGCAGAAGCCGGCGATCGCCGCATGGCCGTTGCGGCGGCCGTACGGGTTCGCGGCGACCGGCGGATGCTCGATCACCAGCGTGTCGCTGCGGTTGAGCGAGCGCTCGACATAGGTGGTCTCGTCGACCGGCAGGGACTGGGCCCCGGCCTGCGCGAGGGGGGCCATCAGGCAGGCGGCCGAGAGGGCGAGCAGGCGCATCACGAGTTCAGGATCCGGCGCTGGAGGACTGACCCGGATTTATCTAGGCCGGGATAGTCCGCCCGGATAGCGTCGAGGCGCAACACCGCGCCCGCATCGCTTGACAGCGCGGGTCCGGCCATGGTCGGAACACGCCCGATTGTACGGCTCCCGCCGGTCCTCGGCCGGAGCGTTCCGAAGGGATCGTCGGTGCCGCTTCACGCGAGGCTCGTTCGTTTCCGGCGTGCCGCTCGGCGCGCCGCGCTGCCGGTCTTCCTCGCCCTCGTCGCGGCAGCGCTTGCGCCCGCGGGGCCCGCGGCCGCCCAGGGCATGGTGCGCAAGACCTTCGAGGACTGGCAGCTGCGCTGCGAGACTCCGGCCGGCGCCAAGGCCGAGCAATGCGCCCTGGTGCAGTACCTGGCCGCCGAGGATCGCCCGAACCTGACCCTCGTGGTCATCGTCCTGAAGACGGCGGACAACCGGGGCTATCTCCTCCGCGTGGTCGCGCCGCTCGGCGTCCTGCTGCCCTCGGGCCTCGGCCTGAAGATCGACCAGACCGATATCGGCCGGGCCGGGTTCGTCCGCTGCCTGACCACCGGCTGCGTCGCCGAGGTCGTGATGGACGACGGGCTGATCCGCCAGTTCAAGAACGGTTCGCAGGCCACCTTCATCGTGTTCCAGACGCCCGAAGAAGGCGTCGGCATTCCGCTTTCGATGAAAGGCTTCGCGGCCGGGTTCGACAGCCTGAAATGACGATGCCGGTCGGGAGCCGCGGGATGTTCGGATATTGGGACATGTCTCTGGAGCAGCCCACGACGTCGCCGCGTCGTGTGCCGGTATCCCGCTCAGCCGCGGCTCTGGGCCTCGGCGGATTCCTGCTGATTGCCGCGCTGGCCCCGGCTCCGGCCCGCGCCGAGGAAGGCAACATATTTTCCAACCTGCTCAAGTTCGGGGGCACCACGGTGCCGCCGTCGCAGGCTGAGAGCCTTGATCCGGCCTATTGCCCGCCCGTGGAGGTCGCCGAGGGCGGCGCGGCGTTCCGGACTCTCGCGGGGGATGCGGTGCGCACCCAGTTCTCCCTTGGCCGCCTGGCCCGCGAATGCAAGCGGCGCCAGGACGGTTCGATCACCGTGAAGGTCGGCGTGGAGGTGAACGTGCTGCTCGGCCCGGCGGGGTCGCCCGGCCGCTTCGACGTGCCGGTGACGTTCCAGATCCGCCATGACGGCAAGGTCGTGACCAACCGTGTCGAGCGCGCCAGCGTGACGGTCGGACCCGGCGAGGCGCAGGGCTTCGCCACCATCGTCGCCGACGAACTCGTGGTTCCGGTCGCCCTGACGGCGGATTACGACATCGCGGTCGGCGTCGGCACCGCGAAAGGCGGTGGCGGGAAGACCGCCGCGAAGTCGCGGCGGCGCAAGCCCGCGGTCGCTGCAGCCCCGGATGGCGGAGGCGATGCTGCCCAGTGACGCCGCGGCGCGCCTCGGCGATCCCCTCCACCCATCCTCGACCCTGAGAACGACGGCCATCCGCGGCCGGCTCTGGCTCGGCCGCGAGCGGCAGTTCCGCCTTGAGCCGACCGACGATCCGGTCTTCGATCGCCGCCTTGTCCTGCCGGACGGCGCTACCGGATGGCTCGTGCTGAGCTACGGAGGCGATTCCGCGCCGGGGCGGCTTCGCCCGATCCTGCGGGTCCAGCGCGGGTCCGGTGGCGTTCCGCAAGACTTCGTCCTCCCGGGGGCGTCCCCCGGCATCGCCCACTGGCTCGGCCTGATCCCGCCGGATGCGACGGAACTCCATTTGTGCGCGGCACCCGACTTCGTTCTGGAACGAGTCGGATCGCGGCGCGAGAGCGCGGTTCTCGCCCAGTGTCTCCTCCGCCGGCCGTGGCGCTTCGTGGGCGCGCTCTACGAGCGGGCGCGGGGTTCCGAACGGCGCTATCGCGACACCCTGCGTGGCGCCTGCGCGGTGACGCCGATGGCGCAGTTTCCGTCCTGGCTCGCGGCACGGGCCCGGCCGGCGCGGATCCCCGTCTCCCGCTTGCGGATCCGCTGCCTCATCCTGGCGCGTCCCGGCGAAGCGACCGCCTTGGCCGCGACGCTCGACGCGCTCCACGCCCAGACGCACCCCGCAGAGGCCCTCTGCGTCGCCTGGGACGGCGACGGCCCCGAGACGCCGGACCCACGGGCTCTCCACCGACGCTGGGACGCGGGCGCATCCGCGGCCGACCTCATCGCCGGCGCCGATGCCCTGTGCCTGCTGCGACCGGGCGACATCCCGGCCCCCGATGCCCTGGCGCTGCTGGCGCAGGCTCTCCCGGGCGCCGATCTCGCCTACGGCGACGCCATCAGCACCGAGGGGACGCCGCGCCTGAAGCCGGACTGGAGCCCGGACCTCGCTCTCGCGACGGGCTATCCGGGGCGGCCTCTTATTCTGTCGCACGCGTTCCTCGTCGCGTCGGCCCCGAGGCCGGTCGGCCTGATGGTGCAGGCTTCTCTCGCCCTGGAGACCGCCGCAGCCGTGGCGCAGGCGCGGGTGGCCCATATCCCGCGCGTCCTCGCACGCACTGTAGATGACCTGCTCGATCCGCCCGCCCGGGCGAGGGCGCTCGCGTCACGCCTGAGAAGCCAGGGCTCACCCGTTTGCGCAGCGTTGCGCGACGGCGCCGTCCGGCTGGACTGGCCCCTGCCGGATCCGGCGCCGAAGGTCAGCGTCGTGATCCCCTCGCGCGACGGGCTCGACCTGATCACGCAGGTCTGCCGCGGCGTCCTGCACGAGACGGCTTATCCATCCCTCGAGTTGATCATCGTCGACAACGGCTCGACCGATCCCGCCGTGCTGGCCCATTACGAGACCCTGCGCGCCGACCCGCGCGTACGTATCCGCATCGATCCGCAGCCCTTCAACTTCGCCGCCATGGTCAATGCCGGCGTCGCCGAAGCCTCGGGCGCGGTGATCGTGCTGCTCAACAACGACGTGGCGGTGCTCGAGCCCGGCTGGCTGGAGGCGATGGTCCGGCAGGCCTGCCGCCCCGAGGTCGGCGCCGTGGGCGCGAAGCTCCTGTACGGCGACGGCTCCCTGCAGCATGCCGGCGTCGTCGTCGGCCTCGGCGGCCGGGCCGGGCACATCCTGCGCCGCCGTCCGGGCGACACGCCGGGCCATCTCGGACGAATGCGCGTCGCGCATGAGGTGTCCGCCGTGACGGCCGCCTGCCTCGCCGTCGCGCGGGAGAAGTACCTGGCGGTGGGCGGCTTCGACGCCGAGGCCTTTGCGGTCGACTTCAACGACGTCGATTTCTGCCTGCGGCTCGGCGCCGCCGGCTGGAAGACGGTCTGGACGCCGGACGCGACCCTCGCCCATCTCGAATCCGTCAGCCGCGGACCTTCCGTCGGCGCGAAGCGCGCGCGCTTCGAAGAGGAGGCGGCCCGCTTCTCCGAGCGCTGGCGCGCCGTGATCCGCCACGATCCGTTCTACCACCCCGCCCTGTCGCTCACGACCTTCGGCGAGGATCTGGAATGAGGCCGGAGCGCCCCGGCCCTGGCGGCGATCGGCACCTCGGAACCCCGCGCCGATCCTGGCGCCGGCTGGCCGCCGCCCTGGGCGTGCTCCTGAGCCGGCCGCGGGACACCACCGCGATCGCGGCGGCCCGGTTGACCGGCAAGCGCCTGCGGGCCCGTCAGAGTCTCGCATCGCTCATCGGGATCGATCACCGGCTCGCGCTCTCGCCACGCATCCTGGACCGCTTTCGGCCCGCATCGGAGGACCTGAGCCGCGCGTTCCGCCTGATCGGCGACGGCCGGCTCGTTGCCGGTGCTGCGGACCGGATCGAGGCTGTGTTCGCCGCCCATCCGGACCTTCAAGCCCTCTACGGTGATGCGCTCATCCAGGATCGGCCCGATGGCCCGGTGCTGCCGCTGCTGCCGCCGGTCTTCGATGCCGACCGGCTGACGGCCTTCGACTATCTGGGCCCCGTCCTGGCCTGTCGGAACACCGCTCTCGATCCGCGCGTCGACCCCGTCGGCCCGGCCGAGGCGGCGTTCCGCATCGCGGAGCGGTTCGGCCCGGGCGCGGTCGGCCATCTTCCGGAGATCATCTCGGTCCGGCGCTCGGCAGGGGAGGGGGAGCAGAATGCCCATGACGCGGTGGTGCGCGGTCATCTCGACCGGACCGGCCGCGCCGAAACCGGCATCGTGCTCGGGTCGGACGGACTGGTGCGGGTGCTGAGCCCGCTCCCCGATCCGCGGCCGCTCGCCAGCGTCATCGTCCCGACCCGCGACCGCCTCGACCTCCTGCGCCCCTGTCTCGACAGCCTGCGGCGTTGCACCGACTGGTCCCCTCTCGAGATCCTGGTCTGTGACAACGACAGCCGTGAACCGGAGACCCTGGCCTATCTGCGCAGTCTGGAGGAGGCAGGGCAGGGGCTCGTCGTGCCCTGTCCCGGGCCGTTCAACTTCGCCGCCATGAACAATGCCGCCGCGGCCCGCGCACGCGGCGACCTGCTGGTGTTCGTCAACAACGACGTCGAGGCGTTCCGGTCCGACTGGCTCACGCGCATGGCCCGGGAAGCCCTTCGCCCGGATGTCGGGGCCGTGGGTGCCAAGCTCCTCGACGGCGAGGGCCGGATCCAGCACGGCGGCATCGTGCTCGGCACCGGCGGCCTCGTCACCCATGGCCACCGCCACTTCCCGGGCGACGCCCCCGGCTACCTCGCCGCGTTGCGCGTCACGCACGCGGTTTCGGCGGTTACGGCCGCCTGTTTGGTCGTCGCGGCGGACAAGTTTCGGGCGGTCGGCGGCTTCGACGAGGCGGTCTTCGCCGTTGATTTCAACGACGTCGATCTGTGCCTGCGCCTCAACGCGGCCGGCTTCCGGACGCTGCTGGTCCCCGAGGCGGTCCTGCACCATCGCGAGTCGGCGAGCCGCCGCTGGACCCCGGAGGCCCGCGCCCGCCACGCCCGCGAGATCGCTGCCCTGACAACGCGATGGGGGCCGCTGCTGGCGCAGGACCCCCATTTTCATCCGGGCTTCGACCCGGACCTCTCGACCCATGCCCGGCTGCGGCCGGGCTTTCCGGAGGCGGGGCCGGTTTCCCTGCGCCGCCCGCCCGCCTGAGCGCGCCTACTGGACCAGGCGCGGGCCGCCGCTCTGGACCTTCTCGTTCTCCGACATGATGCCGAGCCGCTTGGCAACCTCGGTATAGGCCTCGATCAGGCCGCCCAGATCCTTGCGGAACCGGTCCTTGTCGAGCTTGTCCGAGGACTTGATGTCCCACAGGCGGCAGGAATCGGGGGAGATCTCGTCGGCGACCACGATGCGCATCATGTCGCCCTCCCAGAGACGGCCGGTCTCCATCTTGAAATCGACCAGCCGGATGCCGACGCCGAGGAAGAGACCCGACAGGAAGTCGTTGACGCGGATCGCCAGCGCCATGATGTCGTCGATCTCCTGGGGCGTCGCCCAGCCGAAGGCCGTGATGTGCTCCTCCGAGACCATCGGGTCGTTCAGTGCGTCGTTCTTGTAGTAGAACTCGATGATCGAGCGCGGCAGCTGGGTGCCTTCCTCCAGGCCCAGCCGCGTGGCCAGCGACCCGGCCGCGACGTTGCGCACCACGACCTCGAGGGGGATGATCTCGACCTCGCGGATCAGCTGCTCGCGCATGTTCAGCCGGCGAATGAAGTGCGTCGGCACGCCGATATCGTTGAGGTGCTGGAAGACGAACTCGGAGATCCGGTTGTTCAGCACGCCCTTGCCGTCGATGACCTCGTGCTTCTTCGCGTTGAAGGCCGTCGCGTCGTCCTTGAAGTGCTGGATGAGCGTGCCGGGCTCCGGACCCTCGTAGAGGACCTTCGCCTTGCCCTCGTAGATGCGACGGCGGCGGTTCATAGGCGTGTACCGTGGTTTGAGGAAGTCCATGGGCCGAGGCTCCTGATGCGCGACGATGGGGAGGATCCGCGGCGCGGCGACCGGATGCGAGGTCGGGTCGCCGGACGGCCTCTGCCCGAGGGCCCCGGCAACCGGCTGTCAAACTAGCCGAAGCGGGCTTCCAGCACAACGCGTTAGCCCGCGGGGCGGGATTGCGCGGGCTGGTCCGCACGTGCCGGGAACCGAGCCTGGGGCCTGTCGGCCGCCCAGGATCGACCCGTCATGCCGCCGTCTTCGAAGGGTAGCGGCAGAGGTCTGCGATCAGGCAGCGCGGGCATTCAGGCTTGCGCGCCTTGCAGGTGTAACGGCCGTGCAGGATCAGCCAGTGATGGGCATGCAGGCGGTAGGGTTCCGGCACGATCGCCTCCAGCCCGGCTTGGACCTTGTCGGTGGTCGCACCGACGAACAGCGGAATCCGATTCGAGACCCGGAAGATATGGGTATCGACGGCGATTCGCGGAACCGCGAAGGCGATGTTCAGCACGACGCTCGCTGTCTTGGCGCCGACCCCGGGCAGCACCTGCAGGGCCTCCAGGCTCGCCGGCACCGCGCCGCCGTGCTCCTCCACGAGGATGCGTGAGAGCGCCACGACGTTCTTCGCCTTGGTGTTGAACAGCCCGATCGTCCGGACAAAGTCGCGGACCCTGTCCTCGCCGAGCGCCAGCATCTTCTCCGGCGTGTCGGCGACGGCGAAGAGCGGGCCGGTGGCGAGGTTGACGCCGCGGTCGGTCGCCTGGGCAGAGAGCACCACGGCCACGAGGAGCGTGAACGGGTTGACGTGGTGCAGCTCGCCCTTCGGCTCCGGCTCGGCGGCGTGGAAGCGGCGGAAGATCTCCGCGAGGGTGGCGGCATCGACGGCCTCGGGGGCGATCTCCGCCTGTGCGGACATGGCCGGCCTGATCGGGGCGCCCAGGCGCGCCGAGCCGGCCATGATCGGCGCCGATCCGGATGTCGCTTTCGCCCGCGCTCTCGCACCGCGACCGGCGCGATCCGTCACGGGAGAGGGAGTCTTTCTGGCGGGCATCGGCGCGTTATATGGATCGCATGGCGAGCGGCAATCCTTCCGTCCATCCTTATGGGCTCGATCCGGACACGATCGACCGTCCTGTCTTCGCAGCGACGATCCGGCCGCATCAATCCCTCAGCCGGCGCGGCTTCCGGGTGGTGATGACCGGATGCTGTGCGGTGTCGCTCACCATCTCGATCTGGGCGTGGCGGATGGGGTTCTGGCCGGTCGCCGGCTTCTTCGGCCTCGACATGCTGGCGATCTACGCGGCGCTCAAGGTGAGCTTCCGCCGCGGACGCTCCTTCGAGGAGGTCATGATCTCCCAGATCGAGATCCTGCTCGCCCGGGTCAGCCACCACGGCGAGCGGCGCGAGTGGCGGTTCAATCCGCTCTGGACGAAGATCGAGACCGTCGACGACGACGAGTACGGCCTCCAGCGCCTGACGCTGGTCTCGCGCCGGCAGCAGGCCCTCGTCGCCCGCGATGCGGCGCCTGACGAGCGAGCCCGCATCGCCCTCGGGCTGAGTGCCGCGCTGGCGCAGGTGAAGAAGGGCTACTGACACGTCCCCGCCGGTGGGCTCTGCAATCCCATCGCAGGGCGTCACACGCCCGTCGCGGCCCTGCGACAGAAAAAACGCTTCGCACCGCAGCAACCCTGTTGACGGGCCGGATGGGTGGCCGTATACCCCGGTTCATCGGCGCCGGCCGCGGGAGTGGACCGGGCGCTGAGCCATCTTCTGACAAGCGGCGGGACTGGCCGGCGAGATTGCCGGGCGG
>Ga0255028_100061_pt1 | contig 29447 bp, 50 predicted proteins | sample DRGLUT_MetaT_FD_178168 | JGI IMG/M metagenome (GOLD analysis project Ga0255028, IMG submission 178168) | Metatranscriptome of freshwater microbial communities from Pennsylvania, United States - DR:GLUT (Metagenome Metatranscriptome) | ecosystem: Environmental > Aquatic > Freshwater > Creek...
CAAGATCATGTCCGATACGCTGTATCGCGACAAGGAACGGGCCACCGTCCGCGAGGTGATCTGCAACGGCGTCGATGCCAACATCGAGGCCGGGCTCCCCAACGAGCCGGTCCTCGTGACGCTCACCGACGACGAGATGATCGTGGCCGACTCCGGCAACGGCATCCCGCACGACAAGATCGTGGAGATCTACTGCACGCTGTTCGGGTCGCAGAAGGCCAAGGACAAGCGCGTCACCGGCGGCTTCGGCCTGGGCTGCAAGGCGCCCTTCTCGATCACCGACCACTTCACGGTGGAGAGCAACCACGGTGGCACCAAGTCGCTCTACGCGCTGGTCGCGAGCGACCCCGAGGAGGACGACTGCCCGTCCGCCAAGCGCATGATGAAGGTGCCGACGGACGAGCGGGGCCTGAAGGTCTCGATCCCGCTCGCGCCCGGCATGCGATCCAAGATCGAGCGCTGCATCCGGGAGATCGTCCGCGAGGGCGGCATGAACGTGCGCCTCAACGGCGAGCAGCTCGCGGCGCCCGACTTCACGGAGCTCAAGGAGGTCGGCTACGGCGTCTACGGCAGCATCGTGAACCACAGCGCGAACCGGCTGCGGCTCCTCTACGCCAACGTCATCTACCCGATCGACCACCAGCCGGCGCTGCACGTCCGCATGGAGCGGATCAAGGAGCTCGTCGGCCGCGGCTCCTCGCCGATCGTCTTCTACGCGCAGCCCTCGACCATCGGCGTGACGCCGTCGCGCGAGAGCCTGTCCTACGACGAGGTGACGGTCGAGGTGATCGGCAAGCTCCTCGACAACGCGATCCGCGGGATCGAGGCGGCGATGCCCGGCAAGATGGACATCGCGCTGGGCGAGCTGATGGACAAGCTCACCCGCGACACGCTCCACCTGCACGGCTCCAAGCGCCAACTGATCCACACCGAGGGCCAGGATTTCGTCGGCCCCGACGCCATCGCGCTCGACCGGGCCCGGTTCTGGGTGCGCGAGGGGAAGTATGGCCGGCGCGACTTCCTCCTGAAGGCGATCAAGCGCTTCTCGGACAGCCGGCGCTCGCTCAAGGATCTGCTCCAGACCCGGCGCACCCCGAACACCTACTACGGTAGCCGCAGCGACACGCTCACCAACGACCTGGTCGTCGAGCGCTACGTCCGCCTGCGCAAGCGCATCGTCCGTGTGGCCGGCCCGCTCGCCGGCCTGCTGCTCACCCGTGACCACGACGGCGCGCGGCTGAAGGGCATGAGGACGGCCGACGCCTTCCCCTTCTACCACCAGCGCCTGTTCGATCCGCGCATCACCCTCGGGCCGACCCACAAGGTCATCCTCGACAACATGGGCTACGGCTTCGCGCTCTCCACGGCCCGGCTGCCGCCGGCCGAGATCGAGGCGCTGAAGGCGCGGGCCCGGCACTACAAGGTCGAGGTCGTCGAGCTGGTGGCGCCGCCGAAGGTCAAGCGGGAGAAGAAGGAGGAGGTGCGCTTCTACGGCCCCGAGACCCCGGAGTTCCCGCTGCTGTTCGGGATTTCGGGCTACTCCCCGCGCAGCTTCAACCCGGTGGAAGGGCGCAGCCATCAGGTCCGGGTGCCGTCCCGCTCGCCGAAGTTCTTCACGCCCGACGCGGTGTTCACGGCCCGGGGCACGACGCACGACAGCTCGGCCGCGATGGTCATCCACGCCACGATGCACGAGGGGCTGCGCTCGGAGCTGGCACGGGATCTCATCGGGCGCGTCGCCATCGCGACGAAGCGCGAGCGCTTCGAGTGGTTCGAGGCGCAGGGCATCCGCCGGATCGAAGAGATCGTCCTCGAGCGTCTGCGCAAGCGCGCCAAGCGGCCGAAGCCCTACGAGGCGTTCTACGCCCAGATGGCCACCCGCGCCCTCGTGCCGGACCACAGGCGCTCCGACGGCAACTTCGCCGCCCGGATGATGCGCACCAGCCGGCGCGTCGCCCACGCGGCTGTGGGTGAGCCCTACAAGCCGAACGCCGACCGCGACCAGGCCTACAGCCTCTGGATGCTCGCTAAGCTCGTCTTCCACGAGCGGCACGTCGGCGGCCAGCACATGGATCCGCAGGAAGATGAGCTGATCCGGCGCCTCTACGAGGAATACCGCGAGATCGCGATGCCCCTCGAGGCCCACACCTTCGGTGCCGAGCGCTGGTGGAAGCGCACCGATCACCTCGAGCTCTTGGAAGACCTGAACGTCCACCCGGACGGGCTTCAGGGCCACCAGCTCGACGACTTCATCCACCTCACCGAGGAGCTGGCAAAGCGCCACGCTGCCCGCAGCAAGGAGACCGCACGGTAATGGCCCTCACGAAGGTTTCCGGCGCCATCGCGTCGAAGAACGGCATCACCCTCTTCTTCCCGTCCGGGCAGAGCGCGGTCTACGGCCAGGACTCCTGGCGCACGGGCGAGCTCCTCAAGGCGGTGCTACTGCCGCTGGCGACCGCGGGCGGCGAGCCGATCGAGGTCGACCTCGAGGAGTTCAGCCTGGCGAAGATCGTCAAGGAGGCGACCGGCGGCGATCTGAAGGTCGAGGAGAAGATCGAGGACGGCGTGTCCAAGATCGCGCTGACCACGGCCGCCGGCGACAAGCTGGAGAACGCCCAGACGCTCACCGAGCACCTGGAGCGCGCCGCCTACGAGGGCTCGCCCGGGCTCAGCGCGTTCCTGGAGCGCTTCGCCAAGGTGAAGCACAAGGACACCGCGCAGGAGGTGCTGCGCTTCATGGAGAAGGTCGATCTGCCGCTCGCGGACGACGGCTGCCTCGTGCTCTACAAGTTCCTCGATGCCGCGGCCGACGACGGCTACTACGTCGACCATCACACGAAGAAGGTCCGGCAGCGGATCGGCTCGCGCGTCTACATGGACGCCAAGGACTACCTCAACACCCGCGACCAGTGCGGCACCGGCCTGCACGTCTGCGCCGCCTCCTACGGCCAGTATGGCAACCGGATCCTGCTCGTGAAGGTCCGGCCCGAGGACGTGGTCGCGGTCCCGCACCACGAGTCGTCCAAGATGCGGGTGCTCGCCTATCACATCGTGGCAGCCCTCGATCAGAACTCGCACACGGCTGTCTCGGCCAAGCAGTCAGCACTGACTGCGAAGGGCGCCAAGGGCGTCGTCGCCGAGGTCATCGCCGGCCAGCACATCGGGATCATCGAAGAGGTCCTGGTCGGCAAGCAGGGCGAGCACACGGTCAAGGTGCTGGAGCAGGCCGAGGTGACGGCCCCGCGCAACAAGGCCCGCGTCATCCGCTCGAAGCCCAAGGCGGTCGACCCGAAGGCGATCAAGAAGGCAATCCGCAACGCCAAGCAGGCCGTCACCGACGTGCAGGCCGGACGCGAGCCGCAGCCGCTGCCCGGGCTGGTCGTGGGCGCCTCCGTGAAGATCGACGGCACGGGCCGGCCGGTCCCGGTCGATGCGGTGGACGGCAGCACGGCGCTCGTGAAGGGCGGCTGGGTCTCGGTCGATCGTCTGACGGTGACGGCGGCGCCCTCCACTGCCCCGGCTCCCGAGCCGACCGGCACGGAACCCTGGCAGCTCGCCAAGGTCGGCGACTTCGTCCGCGTCGAGGGCTCCCAGAAGATCCCCGACGGCGAGTATGAGGTGGACCGGGTCTCGAACGACGGCCGCGCCAGCCGCGTGCGGGTGAAGTGCGCCGAGTTCGGCTCGCTCGGGATCAACAACACCCTGGTGAAGTCGATCCGCGCCCGCGCTGCCGACGAGACCCCCTCGCCTGCTCCGCAGCAGCCCTCGGCGAGCGCCCAGGCTATCAACGTCCAGTCGGCTCCGCGCATCAAGGAAGGGCGCAAGAAGGAAGCGCCGGTGGCGACGATCACGCCCGAGTATCGCGCCAAACTCGACAAGGCGCAGGCGATGCTCAAGGCTGGCTCGACGCTGCGCCAGATCGACAAGGCGTTAGGAATGTGTCGCAAGAGCCTCGCTCGACACATTGCGCTCGGCAACATCGTGGTCTAGCACGGTAAGTCAGCGCTGACTGTGACAGCCCGACGTTGCGTGACTATAAGTAGTTTCACGCAACGTCGAGCACACGACACACACAGACAGAGAGAGCCAGAGTGAGCGAGCGACACGAGTTTCATATCGCCTGCCGGGCTGGGGCCGCTGCGCTCAACAAGCACCGGCCTGGCACCAGCGCAGCGGCACGCCTGATGGTTCTCGCAGGGCGCCTACTGGAGCCGCCGAAGGCTCCCAAGCGCGAAAGCGAGCATGCTCCCAAGGGCGAATGGCCGACGATGCGCGAGGAGCTGACCCGCAAGGCGCTCCAGGCGATCCAGGACGCGAACGCCAAGCGCGACGCGGGGCAGATCAACGACCGGGAGCTGTGGCTCGTGATCGACGCCCTGTTCGACGTGACCCACGGCCTGATCGGCGAGGACATGAGCGGGCTGATCTACCGGGCGCGCCAGGAGCTCAGGGAGCACGCGCCCCAGTGAGCAAGGTGTTCCGCATCCAGGACGAGAAGGGAGACCCGATCTACCGGGCCTTCAAGCACGAGGCGGTCCGGGTCGCCCGGCGCGTCTCGGTGAAGACGGATCGAGTGGTCGAGATCGAGCGCGTGACGCTCGCGGAGATGCCGAAGCTCCAGCTCGTCGAGGCCCTCTTGAACGATCATGCCTGGAGCGAGGGTGAGCCCGTCGTGGTCGCCCGCTTCCGGGACGGAGACGAGATTGCCGGCACCCTCGAGGAGGATGTGCCGCTCACCGGGGAGAACGAGGCGTGACACTCATCGCAGGTTGGGACACCGAGACGACGGGCTTGCAGCCGGGCGACCATCGCTTCGTCGAGGTCGCGATCCTCACCTACGAGCTGGAGAGCGAGCGGCTGGTCGACACCTACGTGACCAAGATCGACCCGCAGCGCTCGATCCCGGCCGACGTTCAGCGCGTCCACGGCATCGGCCCGAACGACATCGTGGGCTGCCCGACCTGGTCCGAGGTCGCCGAGGAGGTGCGCCGGCGCCTCGAGGATGCGGCGTTCACCGTCGCCCACAACGGCGAGGGCTTCGACGTCCCCTTCATGAACTACGAGCTGGGCCGCCTGCGCCTGCCGGCTCTGACCAAACCCGTCCTCGACACGATGCTGCGCGGCCGGTTCGCCACCCCGAACGGGGCAGTCCCGAACCTCGGCGTCTTCTGCGCCGCGCTCGGCATCGACTACGACCCGGCCCAGGCGCACCGGGCGGAATACGACGTGGACGTGATGATGCGCGCCTTCTTCAACGCGCGCCGTTGGCGCGCCTTCAAGGATCCCGACCTCGACTTCCTCTATCCCGCCCAGGAGATGTCCCTTGCCGCGTAGACCCGATCCGATGCTCGACTTCCTCGACGTCGAAGCAGGCCGAAACCCGAGCTACGCCAACTCGGTTTACCTCGCGTTCGAGCGGGGCATCCTCCGGGCGCCCGGCTCGCTCATCAATCTGACCTGGTGGCCTCTCGTCACCATCCTGTCCGCCTTCGTGTTCCTGGTCGTCGGTCTCGCTCTGTGGGTGTTGATCCGCCTGCACTTCGTGATCTTCGGTCTGCTGGGCCTTCTACGCCAGAAGTCCGCCGTTACGAGTAAGTCAGTGCTGAGTTCCCACCGATGATCGCGGTCAACGACAATCTCACGATCGCGGAGTTCAAGGCCTACGCCGCGCCAAAGCCCTCGATCGCGATGGTGATCGAGAACGACCCCGAGATCGCCCGCTACTACCTGATGGGCACTCGCACCGAGGGCTGGGGCCTCGTGCGCTTCGGCGCCTACCAGTTCGACCGGCGCATGCCGCGCCGCTTCATGGCCTTCCCGGTCGCGGCCGCGCCGCACCCGCTCTGCCCGGCGCACAGCTACACGCCGCCGGCCGCGCACCGCCCTCCCCTCCGCTCGAAGCCCCGCCCCTCTCACCTCCAGGTGGTCGCATGAACTGGCTCGCCTTCGTCGCCCTCGGCATCCTCCTGGTCGGCACGGCGATCTTCGACTGGAAGGAAGGCCTCTACGGCGCCAGCGGCTTCCACGGCATGCTCGGGGCGCTCGCTCTCCTGGCCGGCGGCCTCGTCGCTGCCGGCGTGCATCTCTGATCCCATTCGCACAAGCGAGCATGCGCCCATGATCGTCCTCGGCACCGAGATCCCCGACAGCGTCGTGAAGGCGCTCACCAGCTACATCACCAATGGGTCCGGCCCCACGGCCACCGCGATCGAGGGCCGGGCGACCACGCTCCTCCTCTCCGTCGGCATCACCGACCCGAACAGGATGGTCCCGCACCGGCTCGCCGACCGGATCATCCAGAAGCTCCGCACGGCCGGGCAGATCCGGTGCGTGCGCGACGGCCGGCAGCAGCGCTGGTTCGTCACCGCCTGACACCATTCGCACAAGCACGAAAGCGAGCATGCCACCATGAAGGCTGTGAAGTTCCACGGGGCGAACCTGCGCCTGACGCCGCCCAAGGACTGGGACGAGAAGAAGCACGGCAAGTGCCTCACGATCTACGGCCATCGGAAGGACGGTCAGGTCACGACCGTCTGGGAGCCGACGGCCGAGGAGCGTGCCCAGATCGCGGCCGGCGCCAACGTCTGCATGATCGTCGCCGGTCAGACCATCATGCCTGCGGCCATGCTGGTCGCAGACATCCCAGCGGTTCCCGAAGAAATCGAAGAAAACCGCTAATTATTCGGTTGCAACTCCCAAAAAAGCCGCCCTATAAGTAAGTCACTGCTGACTGTGTCGGCCGTTCTAACCTTCCAAAATGATAGGATAGTCATGTCTCGCTTCCTGCGTAATCTTCTGCTCGCCTCCGTTCTTGCTTGCGCGGCCTCCCCGGTCGCTGCTCAGACCTTCGTGCCGAACGTCGAAGGGACCGGACAGCCCGGCATCGACGGTGGCACGATGATGATCTGGAACGCGCCGCAGAACTTCGACCCGACCACGTCGCTGCGCGTCGACCGGCACATGGACACCGGCTCGGGCCAGATGTGGGGCACCTACCACGCCATCTGGGCGCTGGGCTCGACCAACCCGAACAACAAGGGCTTCGAGTGGGTGCTCACGGGCGAGCTGCACAACAACGCGCTGGCCTCCACGGGCGCGCAGAACGTCGCCGTGAACGGCACCGCCTTCAAGGAGTCGAACGGCATCGGGCCGGTCGGTCCGACCTGGGCGGGCAACTTCAACTGCTCGGACAACACGGGTGAGGAAGACCCGGTCGCCTCGTGCATCGGCGCCGAGATCGACGTGTCCACCACGGCCCACGGCACCGACAAGAACCGGCAGCGCGTCGGCATCCAGATCTCCATGTCCGGCACGAACGGCGCCCACTCGGGCTACGGCATCATGATGGGCACCCCGGCCGGCGGCTGGATCGACCGCGGCATCGGCTTCCTGGGCCAGGGCGGGCAGTTCCAGATCGGTCTCGACACCACGCAGGCCTACTTCTCCAAGGCCGCGATCATGATGGCGCCGAACCAGTTCTTCGCGGTCGACGGCGACAACGACGGCAACTTCAAGCACTTCTGGGACTACGACAACACCGCGCTCCGCTACTTCACCCCGGGCGGCCCGATGCTGTCGGTCTTCGACGACGGCCTTGTTCAGGTCGGCCGGATCGCCGCTACGATCCCGCACACCCCGTCCTCCTCGTTCGGCGCCTGTGTCCGCGGCGAGCAGGCCTACGACACGTCCTTCTTCTACCAGTGCGTGTCGGACAACCACTGGAAGCGGGCCGCGCTCCAGGACTTCTGAGCCTCCCACAACGACGACCAGCGGCCGGGGCATGTCCCCGGCCGTATGGCGGCAAGCGCGCATCAGCGCTTTCGAGCATGCACGCATGCTACCTTCCTGATCCAAGTCGTTCCAACCGCATCGCCGAGTTCTCGTAGCTATAACGAGACTGTCGAGAGCAAGAGAGCAACGACGACAGCAACAGAGAAGGAGAACACACAGATGAACGACGCGAGCACCACCGTGAACACTGCCGAAGCCGACGAGCTGGACGCTCTGCTGGGCGGCCTGGACATTCCCGAAGAGACCATCGTCGACGTGCAAGCGGTCAGCGACGTGGGCGAGGGCGTGATCGAGGAGACGCCGGCCGACGAGAGCCCGGTGGAGCTCGCCGCCAGCGACGACACGATCCTCGACGAGGAGACGGCGTCCGAGATCGAGGCCGAGATGCAGCTCCAGGAGGCCCGCGACGAGGTCTACGCCAGCCAGGAGGGCGAGGTGATCGACCTGGAGGCGACCGACATCACCCCGGCCGCGCCCGCTGCTGCCGCCGCCAAGCCCAAGAAGGCTGCCGGCCCGGCCAAGACCCGCACCCCGCGGATCTCGATCGACAGCCTGCCGGCCGACGCCTTCGTGCTGACCACGAACATCCCGGACGACCTCGAGGCCAACAAGGCGGCCGTGATCCGCGCCTGCCCGGCGCAGAAGAAGGTCCAGGAGAAGTTCGAGAACCTCCTGGTGTCGATCCACCAGGGCAAGGCGCCGTCCACCTACGTGATGGACTGCTTCCGGGCGCTCGACGCCGCCGGCGAGATCACCTCCTCGGACATGGTCGCGGCGCTCAAGGCGACCAGCACCAAGAACGGCTCGAAGACCTACGCCGAGGGCACCGCCCGCAGCCAGGTCGGCCAGATCATGGCGCTGTTCCCCGCGCTCAAGATCGCGGTCCGGGCCGGCAACAAGCTGACCGTGAACCCCGACAGCCTCCTGGTCGAGGCGCTCCGCACGCTCGCCGCTGGGCCCGCCCCGGCGGAAGCCGCCTGATCCACCGGGCGGGGCCGACGCGCCCCGCCCTCCCCTCGATCATTCGCGCATTCGAGCAAAGGAGCTTTCGATCATGCTGGCGCCGTCGGCCGCCTACGCCATCGCCTCCCAGTGGGGCAGCTACATCCACACCGCCGACCCCGGGGCCTGCTTCTACGCCTTCCACGAAGGCGATGGACGCCCCGTCTCCGAAGAACATCGCACTCAGTGCCTCGCGCACCTCGACGGGACCGTGATCCCGGAGGCCGAGGACCGGGTGAAGCGGACCTTCCCGCGCCGGCACGGCAAGCGGGGCCACGAGCACTGGAACGCCGTCGAGGACCTCAACGAGCTGCGGGTCCTGCGCGACTTCCTGATTGCAACCCCTCTGCGCGAAAGCGCGCATTAGCGAAAGGAACCAAGCTACCATGAAGAACCGTCGCATCGCCCTCGCCCTCTGCTGCCTCCTCGCCGTCCCGGCCAACTCGATCGCCGCCCGCGCGGGCTGGGTCACGAACCACAACGACGCGCCGAACGGGCACATCGACGCCACGAACAAGGATGCCCCGAAGGTGGCCCCGGCTCAGACGCCGCGCCCCGAGGAGTCCAAGCTGCCGACCGGCACGCCCGAGCAGATCAAGGAGAGCATGGCCTACCGCGTCGCGGCCACGTTCATCGCCCTCAACGACTTCGTGGACAGCGGCGCCTGCCCGAACACCAAGTTCGACCCGGTCAGCGCGGCGACCCGGCTGTCCGAGGGCAAGGTCAAGACCGAGGGCCTGGACCAGGCCAAGATCAAGGACCTCGCGGACCAGCAGCTCGCCTTCTACCGCGGCATGGACGCCAAGAAGGCCTGCTCGATCATCCTGTCCGAGTTCGGCCCGGTCGGCAGCGCCATCCCCGACGTGGTCAACGCGAAGAAGTAAGCCGCATTCGCCCAAGCGCGCATGCGAGCAAGGCTGCATGCGCGCACCGACACACCCAGCCATCGAGAAGGAAATTCGACCATGCGCGCATGCGCTCTTTCGGCCATCGCCCTCGCTCTCGCCTTCACCTCCTCGGCCGGCGCCTTCGAGGCGAAGAACGGCTCGCGCGAGATGAAGATCGTCCAGATCGCCACCGTCAACGTCATGGCCACCTTCGTCTGCCGCAACCTTGAGGTCGACAAGGACGGCCAGGCCGGCGCGATGAAGGGGCTCGGCATCACGAACGCCGACCTGGTGGACAAGCGCTACGGGGCCGACATCGCCGAGCTGACCGAGAAGCTGCGCAAGGACCCGGAGAACGGCTGCAAGGGGATCGAGGCGGCCTACGGTCCGCAGGGCACCGTGATCCTCGGGCTCGTGAAGCCGCGCGAGCAGCGCAAGCTGATTACCGAGCGCTTCCCGGACGGCTCGCCCGAGAACAAGGCGGCGCTGCTGATGGCGTCGAGCTCCTACGTCCGCGGCCAGTGCCAGGGCATGGAGATCAGCCAGGACACCTTCGTCTCGACGATCAACGGGCTGAACATCCCGCAGGAACACCTCAACAGCCCGGCGCTCGCCAACGAGGCGATGAACCAGGTGGCCGCCTACGTGAAGGACCCGAAGGCCTGCGACACGGCCTGGAGCCGCTTCGGCGACAAGGGCAGCATCATCGCCGGCGTCATCAAGAAGCACTGAGGCTCACAAGGGCGCATGCGCGCTTGGTCGCATGCGCCCATTCCACTAACCCGCACGCACGAAAGGACTCAGCCGCAGCATGAAGCGCACTCTCACCACCCTCGCCCTGATCGGCGCCCTCGCCTCCCCGGTGCTGGCGAAGGAGAAGCCGATGACCAGCCTCGACCGGGTCGGCATCATGATCGCCGTCGCCCGCTTCGTGGACCACAACTGCGTCGGGATGCGCACCGACTACGAGGTGATGGCCCAGGCGGTGCGCGCCAATGGCGTCAGCCGCGCCGAGGTCGAGGGCAAGAAGGTCGCCGCCATCGCGCGCGACTGGGAGGGGCGCTTTCACCAAGGCGCTGTCGGCGCGAACTGCGTCGACCTCTACAGCCGGTTCGGGCGCCGGGGCTCGACCCTGCCCGGTCTGATCGTGTGGCCGAACGCCCCGCAGGGCGAGTAAGGGAGCATTCGACCATGCGCGCATTCGCACACGTCGCCGCCCTGGCGCTGATCGCCCTCGCCTCCCCGGCCCTGGCGCAGACCCACTTCCGGCACCAGTCGGAGCCCGACCACTTCGACAAGCTGAAGGCGATGGCCGTCATGTTCGGCGACACCGAGTATGCCGGCAAGGCCTGCCCGGGGCTCCGGGTCAACGGCGACGCCGTGACCAAGACGCTCTACGCCAACGGCATCGAGATGATGGACCTCGAGCCCGAGGGTCCCGAGGAGATCTGGCTCGGCCAGCAGAAGCGCCGAGCTGCGCAGGGCGCCCGCGTCGCCTGTGACGCGATCCTCGAGGCCTACGGGCCGGCCGGGAGCCGCTACCCCGGCCTCGTTTCGCCCAAGCGCTGAAGGGAGCATGCGAGCATGAGCACAAGCCACCTTTCGCCCAAGCCCGCGCAGCTCCCCGGCCGCGGCTCGATCTGGCAGCACTTCAAGGGCGGCCTCTACCGGGTGGTCGTCTGCTCCCGGCACAGCGAGAACCCGGACCAGTGGCTCGTGACCTACGAGCCGGCCGACGGCGAGGGCGATCCCTGGACCCGGCTGCTGGTCCTCTACCCGGGCACCAAGTGGCCCGGCTACCTGGACGTGCTGTTCGACAAGCAGGGCGAGCCGCACCGCTTCCGGCACGTCGCCGGCCCGCGCTCCTGGCACGACGAGCTGACGGCCGAGCCAAGCCGCTTCGAGCTCCTGGAGATCCTCGACAACGTCTCGGCCGCGGCGCGCAACATGCTCACCCAGTTCGGCAGCCAGATGAAGCAGGAGGACGCGGCCTGGCGCCGGCAGACGATCAACGCCGCCCGGACGATCTGTGACCGCGAGCTGCGCGGGGAGGGCGCCTGATGGTCTGCTGCGCGATCCGTCGCAGCAGCGGCTACTACGGACCCGTCCACTCGGGCTTCGGGTCCGAGCCGTCCATCGCCTTCTTCGCGATGGAGGCCGCGCTGATCGGCCTCTTCATCCTGGGTTTGGTTCTCAGGGCGCGCCGCAAGCCCTGACACGGATCTGCTGGGGCGATTTCGCAGCCCTCTTGCCCTGGCAGTTACTGGCCCGCGCAGCACCCGCTGCGCGGGTCTTTTCGTGCGCGCTTGAGAGCGTTCGCACATGCTCGCATGGGCTGATACGCGCTTGCTCTCAGCGCGTCGCACAGCGTCGGGAGCTGCGAGCGCGCACACAGACAGCACGCAGCACGCGAAGCGTCTCAGCGACGCGCGCACGCGATCCCCGGCCCGGTGGAGCGGGCACGGGCAGCGCTTCTGACAAACCCGAAGGCCTCCCCGCTATAGTCAGTCAGCGCTGACTTACTTCGGCGAGCAACCAAGGGAGAGGGCGGATGCGCCTCGTAACGCTGGCGGCCATGGTCGCACTGACGATCACGGCCACGACGGGAGAGGCCTCGGCCCGGGTCCGTCATCATCACCACCGGCACCATGCCGTCGAGACTGTGGCGCCTGAGCCGGTCGCGGTCCAGTCCGAGGAGCCCAGCTTCCTCGATCAGCTCCTCGGCAAGACCAAGCGGGTCGTCGAGGCGCCGGTCCGCCGGCTCAATCGCGGGCTCAGCTACGTCACGGGTCAGGCCGAGGGCGGCACCGTCCAGGCGATCGTCACCCAGGAGGCGGCGAGGGCAGGGGTGCCCCAGCGGCTCGCGCACGCGATCATCCGGGTGGAGAGCGGCTACAACTGCCGGGCCCGCAACCGCTCGGGCGCGGCTGGCGCTGGGCAGCTCATGCCGGCGACTGCCCGGGCCATGGGCGTGCGCAACCCGATGGACTGCCGGCAGAACATCGCGGGCTCGATGCGCTACCTGCGCCAGGCCATTAGCAGGGGAGGGGCGTCCTGCGCGGGCGTGTCCCTCTACAACACCGGCGTCGGCGCTCGGCCGCGCTGCACGGCCTATGGCCGGAAGGTGATGCACTTCGCCGGCCTGTGAGCATCCTGGCATTCGCGCATGCCGCCATACGGTCATGCGCGAATGCCATCACGTCCCACCCGACACGGCTAAGTGGCTGTCGTAGCTTCTGAATGTCGAGAGAACGACACGAGGAGCACGACATGATCGACAGAGCGACCCTCACCCTCATCCAGGGCCGCATGGCCCAAAAGCTCCGCGAGCTCGAGGACGAGCTGGGCATCCAGATCGACGCCTACGGCGGCCAATACGGCAACACCGACGGCTCGGCCGTCGCCAAGTTCCGCTTCATCAAGCGCGCCAAGCCCGCAACGCCCGGTCAGCCGGCCGTCGACCCGCGCCGGGCCGCCTTTGAGAGCTACGCTCGCGTGTTCGGGTTCGAGCCGTCGGACTTCGGCCGGCAGCTCTCGCACCGCGGCACCCTCTATCGCCTGGTCGGCTTCAACGCGGGCTCCCCGAAGAACGCCTGCTCCATCGAGCGCGTCTCCGACCGCAAGAGCTTCAAGGGTCCGGTCTCACTGGTGAAGGCCGGCTTCGCCCTCGCACCGAAGGTCGCCGCCTGATGCACACCGAGAAGACCATCCTCGCCCTGATCGCCAGCTCGGACGCCGCGGTGAAGCGCGCGATCAAGGCGCTGGCGCCCGCGGGCTTCGACGGCCCGGACGCGGAGTTCCTCGCGGACATTCACCGCAAGCTCCCGCTGTATGATGACCGGATGACCCAGCGGCAGTATCGGCGAGCCCGGAAGGCCCTCGCCGGCTACGCGGAGAAGCTGCTCGCAATCGCGAATGCGCGCATGGCCGAAATCGACCAGGAGATCGAGGCGCCAGAGGCCGCCCCGGAGCCCATCCTCGAGCGTGTGCCCGAAGACGGCTATGCGTGGGGGAGCTGGTAGCTAACTGTGCGGGGCCGGGTCGTTGGCTTCGGTCCCGTCGTTGAGAACCCGGGCGACCTCGGGCTCCGAGAGAGGCTGCACGCTCTCAAGGTGGATGACATCCCAGGGCTCGCCCGGGCGGCGCGTGAAGCGCATTCGGACCATGCGGCCGTGCTGCTCGACAATCCGCTCGCTCTCAGGCGGCGCGTTCTTCGAGAAGACGTAGTTGGCGACGTGGTGGAAGCCGGGGATATCGACGTAGTCCGTGGTCGCCGCGGCGATGATCGTGGAGCCCACAACGGCGCCGACGATCGACAGAGCCATCCGCACACCCGCGAACATTCGCGGCTTGTGCGGCTTACGCCCGAAAGGGAGTCGGATAACATTCCCACCGAGGTCGCCATCCTCCCCGGATCCCTGCGTCCAGACGTCCATTCCGAACGTCAGGGCATCTTGCGCGAGCTCCCGCACCGAAAGGTGAGACTGGGACATCGCCATGGCATTGTAGACTTGACCGTGCTCCCGAGCGTAACCCGCGAGCGTATCCTCGATACGCATGGCAAGTTCAGCGCTCATGTCATGGAAGCGACTGACCGACACCTCTGACATCGTGTGTGAGGCTCCCGGGCTATCTTCTGTGTGGTTGTGCAGGAGGATCGACATCTTCCGGTCAGCCGACGCTTCCCGGGCAGCATTCTGTCCATAAATCGGACAATGGCAACTGGCTAGTGGGTAGCTCGCGCAACTGGCGCGATCGGTAGCGAAATTTTGCAGACCTCACCTGTCGCCGTTACTTTCCAACCGACATGACAGGAAAAAAGCGCTATTTTCACAAGACGTTCATTAGGAAACTGGGCCATGAAGAAAAAATCCCCTAAACGCCGCAACCCGCACGCCAAAGTTTTGGCACGCCCAATTTTCAGGCAGCGGATCGTCTCCAAGAAGGCCTACCAGCGGAAGCCCCGGACACCCTCCGGGGCTTCCGACGTTCTCAACCTATGGTGAGTCGCGTCCGTTCCCTTTTTGTTCTAGCAATCGGTTCCTACACACGCCACGAAAATCTGAGCGTCGACGCGCTATAGATGAGACGCACAGCGCGACACGCGCCACCTATCCACAGCGCATCCACAGCCAGAAAAGGAACCCCAGTGAAGCCCAACGCCCTACTGACCCTGGAAAATACCGTCAGCTCGCCGATCGAGCACGGAGACGCCGGCGTGATCCTCAAGCCGGATGGCACCTTTAAGGTGTTCTCGACCGGCATCGACGGCCCGCTGACGCCCGCGCAGGAAGCGCAGGGCAAGAAGCTGATCGCGCTCGCCATCGCTCTACGATACCCCGAGGTGATGTCCGTCCTGGAGCGGATGGCGAACGACCCGGACATCGTCGGCGAGGGCATCGACCTCGGCACGGCCAACTAGAACAGGGCAGGGCGTTTCGCGCGCCGTGTTGCCCATTTGCAACAGTCACCACTGACTTACCAGGAGGAAGACGTGAACGTCCCGTCCCAGACCCGCTACACGCGGGACAAGCGCCAGGCCGTCGTGAAGGCCTGGATCTTCCGAGTGTTCGGCGGCCGCACCTTCAGCCTGCGCTTCCGCGCGGAGCGTGTGCTGGAGGAGGCCCTGGAGCTCGCCCAGGCCGCGGGCTACCCGCAGGAGAAGGTCGCCGCGCTCACGGCCAAGGTCTACGCCAACCCGCCGGGCCGGATTGGGCAGGAGGTCGGCGGCATCTCCATCAGCGTGCTCGGGTTCTGCGAGGCCGCCGGCATCTCGGCCGACGAGTGCGAGGAAGCCGAGCTGCATCGGGTCCTGTCGAAGTCGCCCGCGCACTTCGAGGAGCGGCTCGCCCGCAAGTTCGCCTCGGGCGTGTGCAGTGAGGATCTCCTCGAGGAGGCTGCATGAGCCGGATCATCACGCAGGACGGCACCGTCATCGAGGACGGGGAGAGCCGCCCGTCCGACCTGGTCCAGTCGGATACCGACAGACGCCAGTAGCTCCCCGATCTGCATTCGCGCATTCTCGCATGACAGCAAGAGAGCAAGCGAGAACGCGCGAATGATCGGTCACGACGCGAACGGGCAGGAGATCGCCCTCGACGCCGACAAGCTCACCGGCACCCACCTCGCGATCATCGGCAACACCGGCGCCGGCAAGACGCACACGGTGCGCAAGGTCCTCGAGCAGCTCTGGGACCGGGGCGTCCACATCATCATCGACCCCGAGCAGGAGTTCCACACCCTGCGCCAGGTCCACCCCTACGTGATCGTGGGCGGCCCCTACGCCGAGATGCACCGCGGCCCTGCCAAGCGGATCGCCGAGTGGATCCTCCGGTCGAAGACCTCCGTCATCATCCAGTTCAAGGACGACGAGGGCATGGACCGGCAGCGCCAGTGGATAGGGCAGTTCATCGACGCCCTGATGACCCAGCCGCGCGAGCTGTGGCAGCCCGTTTTCCTGGTGATCGACGAGGCGCACCGCTACGCCCCGCAGTCGGGCCCTGCCGGCACGTCGCGGCGCGCGATCTGCACGCTGATGAGCCAGGGCCGGAAGCGCGGCTTCACCGGCATCCTCTGCACGCAGCGGCTCGCCAAGATCACGAAGGACGCCACGGGCGAGTGCAACACCTGGCTCGTCGGCAGGGTCGGGCAGGTTCTCGATCGCAACGCCGCCGCGAACAACCTCGGCTTCGCGCTCAAGAGCGACGAGGCGATGGGTTTGCGCGACCTCGACCCGGGCCAGTTCTGGGGCTTCGGCATCGCCATCGGCAAGCGTCCGACCCTCATCACCATCGCGGCCACGCAGAGCCAGCACCTCAAGCTCGGCGAGAAGTGGGTGCCGGTGAACCTCAACAAGAAGCTGGTCATCCCAAGGAAGACGAACTGGGCTCCCAGGCTCGCCGTCGCCGCCGTGCTCACGGCGTTCGTCGCCCTGGTCGCGCTGCTTCCGCACCTCGCCTGATGCAACCCGACGCTCTCACGCTATAGTCAGTCAGCACTTACTCACGACCGGAGAACACGCACATGGACCTCCTGATCCTCCCCGCACTGACCGGCACGGCCGGCGCAGCCATGATCCTCGGCTCGTTCGCTGTCTCCCGGCGCATGCTCGCCAACGCCCGCAAGCGGGCGCAGCAGATCGAGGCCGGCGCCGAGGACCTGGTGCAGTATCGGGTGCGCCAGACGCTCGACTATATCGACGGCGTCCGGGCGCGCTGGCGCCGGCTGGACGTGCAGGGCGGCCTCAACGTCGCCGCGGCACTCGCCGAGCATCTCCGGCTCGACGCGATGGTGCGTGAGCTGCGCGAGGAGAACGCCGACCTGCGCACGGAGCTCGAGGCCTACCGGGTCGACTCCGTCGAGCAGGGGAGGGCGGCCGACGACTACGCCCGGCAGGCCAGCGAGGCTGACGCCGTGATCGACCACCTCACCTGGTCGATCAACGAGAGCGGCAACTCCATCCACCTGCCCGGGCACCTGGCCGAGGCCCACGCCGAGAGCCTGATCCGCACCGGCTTGAAAGGTCGTATTGGCCGGACCACCCGCACCATCGGGCGCGCGGCGTGATGCCCAAGCCGCCGATCGACGGGCTCACGGCGCAGATCGCCACCCAGTCCTGGCTCGCCGAGTGGCGCCGGGCCTGGGTGAGGCTGCACCCGAACAAGGAATGCCCCGTGCTCGCCTGGGAGGCCTACTCCTCGGCTGAGCAGGGCCTGATGATCCGGGCAGTGAAGGCGGCCATCGCCGCTGCCAGCCCGGAGAACGTCGCCGCGGTGATCGCCCGGCGCGAGGACTGACCACACACGAGAAAGGACCGCATGACCCTCAAGAAGCCCCTCTACGACAACCTCAAGGGCCAAGCCTACGAGGCCGCCCAGATCGCCGCGAACCGCACCAACCCGGAGGCCCAGCGCGAAGGCTTCCGCGACGTGTTCGCCCTCATCATGTCGGACAGCGACCATCCCCGGCAGCAGGCCTTCCTCGGCCTCATCATGAAGGATCTGTCCGAGGATCAGCGCAAGATCCTGCTCGACGGCATGGCCAAGGAATACGCCGACTGCGAGGGCTGGATGGCCTATGTCGAGCGCGAGTGCGCCGACGAGTAGCTGTTCACGGTCCGTTCGCTGCCCTAGCTTGACCGCATGGGCCGAGATCCAGTTCCCCCGATCCTACTGGGCGAGGTGCGCGAGGCGCGTCTCGCCCTTTCGGCGACCTGCCCGCGGTGCAAGCACGCGGTCGAGGTCGATCCCATGGCGCTGCCGCTGCCCGACGCGCTCGACATGGACCAGGTCGGCCACCGGCTGCGCTGCACGGCGTGCGGGAGGAGGGGAGGGCACACCGTCTACCCCGAGCCGGCCGGGTGGGTGCGCTGGGTGCGCGCGAAGGGCTGGAGACACCGCGAGCCCTGGTTCGCTCCCATGATCTCCCAGTAGCGGGCCTCGCGCGCGCGTGCGAGAGTGTGAGCGTGATCGAGCGTGAAGCGCAGGGCGGCAAGGCCCCGTGCCCGGTGAGCCGCCGGGTGCCCGCGGCGTAGGCGACGCCGATCGCAAACCCAGGAGGCGACGATGGTGTGGTTCGTTCCACGCTTTCGCGTTTCGGTGGTGTTCAAACGAGTGCGGAGGACCAGCTTGCTACTGATCCTCCGCGTCCAGCTCGGTTGACCTAGCCACTGAAAGGGTCGGGAGGTTCACGAGGCCTCCCGGCCCACTCCCGGGTGCCAGCTTGCCCCAGCGCCCGAAGTGGTGTCCTGATAATCGCGCGTCTGCGCCCGAAATCAAGAGGGCAGGGGAGCCGCAAGCGTAGCCGGCGCAGTCTTCCACCCCGGAACCATGGTTTCCCAACGCCATCGGCCTGTAATTACTAATATACTACTTATCTATACATCTAAATACAGGCCCATGGCACCGGATATTCCCGTGAGCCGAGCGCCACGATCCGGATCGCATGGGGCTTGACGGGCGCTCCGAGTTCAGTCACCACTGACTTGCCACACAGCCCCAGCCGACGCGCTCGCGCTGCGCTGTTACGTTGTCTGCATCGACAACGCACACACAGGACGTCAGTCAGCGATGACACACCTGATCCCATCGGTCGGCGAGCGCATCCGCCTCATCGAGATGCCCAAGGACCCGTGCCCCATCGAGCCGGGCAGCCTCGGCACCATCACCTTCGTCAGCCCCGGCCCGGGCCAGATCGGCGTGAAGTGGGACAGCGGCCGCACCCTGCACCTGGTCATCGGCGTGGACGTCTTCGAGATCGTCACCCCGCACCGCGTCGTCCTGATCGAGGACAACTCCTACGCCCGCTACGACGTGTTCGTGGAGGCGACCGGTCCGGACCAGGCTGCCGGCATCGCCCGCGAGATGGTCGTGGACGGCAAGGCCGACGGCGGCACCCAGCACTTCCGGGACGACGCACTCCCCTACGTCACCGACGTGATCGACGCGGCCGGCGAGGAGTGCGGGTTCGGCGAGGAGCACGAGTTCGCGGGCGTCGTGGTCCCGGACCTGCTCAAGGCCCGCGACACCTGCGCCGACGTGATCGAGACCATCGACGAGTTCGCGGTCTCGTGCGAGCGCGCCCAGCACACGGACACCGGCCTGGCCTGGGAGATCCTCAACGCGATCCGCACCAAGCTGTTCGAGGCGCTGCCCAAGCACATGCAGGAGGAGGCGACCACCTACCTGCACGAGCTGGCGACGACGCCCGCGGCCGAAGAGGAGGCCGCGTGATGGCCGTCCTCGCCTGCGCCAAGTGCCACTGCTTCGAGAACGCGGAGCTCCTCAACGACCGGCTGGAGTGCATCGCCTGCGCCGGTGAGGACTGGGCGCCGCTCACCCGCGCCTCGCTCGCCAAGAGCTGCGCCGACCACCTCAAGCACCTCTACAGCGCCTACCGGCAGCGGGTGATCCGCCGCTGGGCCGGCCTGGACGACGACTACAAGCTGCTCCGCGCAGCCGCCTAGACGTCCCAGGCACATCCGTAAGTCACTGCGCTACAACAGAATTGTCAGTCAGCACTGACACGCAACAGGAGAGAGCCATGACGCCGAAGTCCGCTGCACACGACCGCACCGACGTCCTGCACATGATCGGGCTCCAGCGCGGCGACGCGCTGGGTGGGCTCAACGAGAGCCTCTACCTCGCCGCCCGCGCGGTGCTCTCGAACTGGGAGAAGGGCGACCTCGCCGAGGCCGTGCGCGAGCTCCAGACCGCGGTGGATGCGCTTGACGACCATCACGACGAGGTGGCCGCGATCGAGGCCGGCTGGGAGCGCCGCACCGGAATGTGGATGCGCTTCGCGGTCGCCGGCGAGACCATCGACCCCGAGCTGCCCAACCACGAGATCTGGATCTTCGCGGGCATGCTCTACGCCTACCGGGCCGAGCACGCGCTCACCCAGGACGAGTTCCGCGACCTCAAGGCCGGCGCCCACTGATGGCGCGCGCCATGACGCCCGGCACGGACGTCGACGTGCAGCGGATCGGTCACGCGATGTGGCTGCTCCGCGAGGCCCGCAAGGCGCTCAAGGAAGCCGGCGCCCGGACCACGGCCAAGAAGGTCGCCCGGGCCCTCAAGTCCGCCGACGGCGCTCGCCGTCATGCCCGACATCGCGCGCTGCGCACCGAGCTGGGAGACCTGTGATGGGTGAATACCAACGCAAGCTCGCCGCCAGGCAGCGCCTGGCGCGCGTCCTGACCCCGACCGAGGGCGTTCTAGCCCTGGGCGGCGTGAAGACCCGGGATCTCCAGTTCCCGAACGATCCGCTCGTTCAACGGGCGATCCCGGCGGCCGTGCTGATCGCAAACGGCGAGCGGGCCGCGCGCAAGGGCAAGTTCGACGGCAACTGCAACCGCACCGCCTGCCAGGAGCCGATCGCCGGCAACAACTGGTGGAACGAGGGCACGCGGGCCTACTACTGCCAGCGCTGCGCGCACCTCATCAACGAGTGGCCGGCCCAGCGCGGCGAGGCGCTGATCTGCTTCGCTGTCACGGAGCCGGTCGCCCAATGAACGCGCTGATCCCACGCGCCACGGTCGAGGACATCGTCCAGCGCCGCAACCGCGCCATCGACCTCTACGGGGTGGCGCTCAACGCCATCATCACCGCCGACGAGGCGGTGCAGGCAGCCCACAAGGCGGCCAACGACGCCAGCCCGGGCGTGAACTCCTACAACTACAACTCGGCCGAGGAGGTGAAGGCGTTCCGCAACGCCGTCCAGCTCCCCGACACCAGCCAGTATCTGCGCGTGGCGCGGCGCCTGGTCGACATCGACGTGTGGTCCTGGATCATCCAGCACACCGAGCTTGAGCGGCTCATGGACAAGAAGGCCAAGGACGAGCTGCGCGCTCAGATGGCCTACGTCCCGGAGCGGTTCGACTACCACACCAAGGCGCTCATCAACGGCGACGAGATCGCCCGCGGCCTGCCCGAGGTGACGGTCGAGAACGTGTTCGCCACCCTGGAGAAGTTCCGGGGCGAGGCCGAGACCATCTGGCGCCGCGGCATCGCCAACGCATTCTCGAACCTCGATCGGCGCTTCCGTTCGCACGACGGCTTCAAGATCGGCGGCCGCGTGGTGCTCACCTACGTCTTCGACGAGTATGGGCGGCTCAGCTACAGCAGCCGCGCCGGCGACATCCTCATCGACATCGAGCGGGTGTTCTCGATCCTGGACGGCAAGCCCGAGGGCTCGTTCCAGTCGGCCGTGCGGGCGCTCCAGGACCGGCAGAGCGGCTTCTCGCCCACGCAGAGCCTGCACGAGCTGCCCTACTTCCGCATCCGCGGGTTCAAGAACGGCAACGCGCACCTGTGGTTCACGCGGGACGACCTGGTCCGCAAGGTCAACAAGCTGCTGGCCGAGTTCTACGGCGAGGTGATCGGCGACGGCAACGAGGCCGAAGAGGACGTCCTCAAGAGCCGGAAGATGACCCCGGCCCGCAACTTCGGCTTCTTCCCCACACCCGACGCCGCGGCTGAGCGGATGCTCGGCGAGTTCTCGATCATCGGCGACCGCAAGGCGCCACGGCTGCGCATCCTCGAGCCCTCTGCCGGCACGGGCGCCCTGGCGCGCCGCTGCGCCGACGTGCGCTGGCGCCTCGCCCAGTGGTCGGGCGGCGTCGAGGCGGCCAAGGACCGCTACCACCTGGGCAACGACGTGGACTGCGTCGAGGTGCAGCCGGACCTGGCCACCGGGCTCCAGGCGCAGGGCCTCTACAAGCGGGTCCTCAACCAGGACTTCCTGACGCTCACGCCGGCCACGACCGGCCTCTACGACCGGGTGGTGATGAACCCGCCCTTCGATCGCGAGCGTGACATCGACCACGTCATGCACGCGCTCGACTTCCTCAAGCCCGAGGGCGGGCTGACCGCGATCATGTCGGCCGGCACCCAGTTTCGCACGACGCGCAAGGCCGAGGCGTTCCGCGCCCTGATGGAGCGGATGAACGCCACCTGGGAGGACCTGCCGCCCGGCTCGTTCGCGGAGACCGGCACCTACGTGAACACGGTGGTGCTGCGGGTCTGGAAGGACGGGGCGACCAACACGCGGTGGCGCCGATGAGCGGCGACGTGGAGATCTACTACGAGGGCGAGCGCATCGACACCGTGCGCGCCCTCGAGATCCAGGAGATCCAGGCGCAGCAGACGCGGCGCTCGGCCGAGATCAACTGCCACGTCGAACTACCGGCGCGGCGCATGGGCAAGGGCTGGGCGCTGGCGATGATCGTCCTCGGCGCCGGCTGCGGTTTCGATCACCTCGCTGCCCGCAGCCTCAAGAACGCCGGCGCGCCCCGCTCGCCCAAGCACTGGGTGGAGCGCAAGGACTGGACCCAGCGTCAGAAGAGGAGACGCCGCAAATGAGGCTCATCACCAAGGAGGTCGTCGCCAAGGCGCTGCTCCTCGACCCGGCCAGGCACGACGGCATGATCGTCGCCGCCCGGCTGCTCCTGCGCAACCGCGACGCCTACGCCTACGAGGCCGCCCAGCAGGTAAAAGGTGGGCTGGCGTTCAGGATCCCGAGCACGGGTGAGCTGGTTATGGTCGACGAGGAAGAACTCGTTGGCCTGTCCGTGGAGCCGAACGCGGCCCTCGCGGCAAAGCACAGCGTCAAGGATCTGCCGGCCCTGATCGCCTGGGCGACAAAGGCCGGCAAGGCGTAACGCCACGCGCTAGAGCATTCAGCGCGACCGTCAACCTGTTTCCAAGTCAGTAGCAAGTGATTTTTTTCTCGCTTCCTCAAAATTCTCGCTTGTCAGCGCTGACTTACTAGCTTAGAGTTCAGAAAGTGATCGAGACGCACTGAGCGACACGATCAGAGAGCTTCCCACACCGAAGGCAATACTGCTGTTGAGCGGGTTGTTTCGAGTGTTCGGAAGGGTGTGCTCTGCTCACAGGGAGCAGTCAGCACTGACTTAGTCCAGCTTGAAAGGGTTAACCTAGTGAAGTCTTTCTTCAAGAAGCTCGCTCTCGGAGGGATCGCGCTCGCCGCCCTCGCCGGAGCTGTCGCTCCCGCCTCTGCCGGCTGGCAGGGCCCGTCGGGGAACAAGTGGTTCGAGAACGAGGTGCGGCCGCAGGGCTACAACTACGCACCGTCCATCATCAACACGGGCGGCACGACCGACGTGTGGTGGTGCGGTCAGGGTCTGACCGACGTCATCTACCACCGCACCGCCACCGGTGGTGGTCTCGGCCCGGTCCAGCAGGTTCTCTTCCCGCGCCAGACCTGGAACCGCCAGTATACCTGTGACCCGTCGGTCATTAAGGGCAACTTCACCAACCCGCAGGACGGCGGACACTACCAGTTCATCATGTATTACTCGGGCGCTGACAACCAGCCCGGGTGGAACAACCAGCTCGGCCTCGCCTACTCGAACGACGGCATCAACTGGGTCGACTGGCAGGGTGACTCCATCCTGAAGCCGATCGGCAACGCCTCGGACAACTACGGCCTGGGCCAGCCCTCGACCTTCAACGCCGACGGCCAGTCCAGCCTGTTCGTGTTCACCACCGACACCTCGGTGCCGGCCGACCCGAACTTCGCCCAGATCTTCGTGCGCCACACCCCGAACGGTGTGAACTTCGAGGCTCCGGTCCGTCTGCCGGCCCTCGCCAACGACGGCACCTCGATCGGCCCGAACTCGGACTTCGGCTACGACTACTCGACGGGCGACGTCTACATGATGTCCTCGCTGCCGGGTCGGAACTGCAAGCCGGGCGGTGAGCCCTGTAAGGATCCGATCAACAACCCGGATCGCGAAACCTACCAGATGGCTCTCTACAAGATGCCCATCTCGCAGGTTCTCTCGGGCCAGCCGTTCCAGTGGACCGCCCTGGGTCAGCTCAACACCGACCAGACGGGCTTCTACCTGAACCACTCGCCGGGCTTCAACCGCGACCCGAACGGCAACATCACGCCGTTCTTCCCGAACATCCAGATCTTCTTCGCCGGTGGCGATCCCTCGCCCACGACCTGGGATCTGACGTTCGCGATCCTCAACAAGGACGACCCCTTCGCGACCATCACCCGTTACTACAACGGCTCGGTCCACAAGGTGACGTCGGGCTACGCTGGCCCGGGCTTCAACGCTGAGTTCTCGCTCGGCCGTGCGCTGGTCGCTCCGACCGCTGCCACGCACAAGGTCTACTCCTGCTTCACGGGCGCCGACTACTTCCTCTCGGCGGCTGCGAACTGCGAGGGCCAGCAGCACCTCGGCGTGACGGGTGAGTTCTTCAACAACAACGAGCCCAACACCCACGCCGTCTACCGCTGCTGGGCTGGCAACCACCACTTCGCGTCCAACGACCCGGGCTGCGAGGGCACCACGACCGAAGGCCCGCTGGGCTACATCTACAACTAAGGTGCTCAGTCAGCACTGACACGTTACGAGTTGGGGCGGCCTTCGGGCCGCCCTTTCTTTTTGCCCGCACGCTCCCATCCGGTGCCGCGCACAAGCGCGAATGGCTCAGCTAAAAGTTGAGCATCGAAGCGCACGAGAGAGCGACATGACCGCCGACAAGTTCATCCCCGCGATCGAGGAGCTGAGAGCCGCCCTCGACATCGGCGAGAACCCGGACCAAGCGCTCGCGGAGATCGCCGCCGATCACGGGCTCAAGCCCGAGGCGCTGCGCCTGCGTGCCGAACGCAGCCTGGGCGACCTCGCCACCTACAAGGAGCGCAACGCGCCGCGGGCGGCGGCCGTCGCTGAGCTGGCGCGCCAGGAGCGCGAATGGGCAGAGGCCCGGCGTCAGGTGATTGCCCGGGCGGCCGAGCGCGGCACGACCATGACCCGCGACCAGGCCGACAGCTACATCCGGTTCGTGGGCGCCGAGCACGCGCTCAAGCACGCCCTCTCCATCGCCCCTACAGCCACCTTCGACGACGAGTGAGCCATGCGTAAGATCGCCATCATCGCCGCCCTGCTGCTCACCACGGCCGGCGCTCACGCAGAGGGCGCCTGGGCCGTCGGCCGCGGCAACGATAGCTGCGCCACCTGGCTGTCATCGCCTGCGAACGAGATCGCCGGAGTGGACTACATCCTCGGGTTCTGGACGGGGCTCAACATCGCCGCGCCGACCGGCTTTCACGGGGTCGGCTCCACCACCGACAACGCGGGTATCGTCGGCGAGGTGAGACGCCTCTGCCGCCTGTCGCCGTCCAGCTCGCTGATCGTGGCCTCGATGAGCGCCTACCGGCTCATCCGCGAGCGCGAATTTCCGGGAACCAAATAGCTACATCCAGTTCGCGGATGCGGATGCAACCGTAGCTGCACACACCACATTGACTTCGAGGGCCTCGCGTGAATGGTGAGGTAGATCAGCGCCAGGTGATCTGGCTTCCAGGAGGGGTCGCGTATGGGTTTTCCGACTGGCGCCGGTCACGCCATGAGCTTCGTGATCGGGCCCCGGGGCGCAGGCCCCGACCGCATCCACCCCAATGACCGCGGGGCGAATGGCGACACCGGGCCGCGCGGCTCGGATCTTATCGTCGAGCGGATCCGGGCGATGCCGGCGCCACGTTCGAGCATCGCCTCGCTCTACGAGGGCGACATCGTCGGGCGGACGTCGGTCAACTGGACCCGGAACTCGATCGCCGACGTCTACGACGAGACGTTCCCGCGCGAGCGCACCATCGACGAGTTCCTGCACATCGCACAGGAGCGGATCAAGCAATCGCCGGTCCGGGAGCTGACGCTGACCGTGCCGGAGATCCAAGAGATGACCATGCTGGGGATCAGCCCCCGCGATATCGAGAAGTGGTCGCTCGCTCACCTCGACGCCCTCGAGGAGACCCGCAAGCAAGCCGAGCCGATCACGGTCGAGACCATGAAGGCGGTGGCCGAGCGGATCTCCTACGCGGAGATCTATGACGTCTACCGGCACCGCGAGGAGACCGAGGGCGATCGGCTGCTCGATGTGACGGACCGAGCCCTGACCCTGGACCAAGCCTGCGCCAAGCTGATCGGCCTCGCCGGCTACGACGCGATGGAAGCCAAGGAGCACGGGCTCGACCAGTTCGACGGCGGCAGCATCTCCGAGCTGTGCGACCGCCTGGAGGAGCTGACGGGCGACACCTACAGCTTCTCCAACTTCGAGACGCCCCTTGAGTGACCAGGACAAGCCCGGGCCGATCTACTACTTCTACACCGGCCACGGCGTCGTAGGGTCGGCCGGCGCACCGATCATCCTCGAAGGCAGGGATGACATCGTCCTGCTCACCGACATCGCGCGCAAGGCGAGCGAGGACGGAGGAGGCACCTTCCTCGCCATCCTGGATGCCGTGCGGGAGACGGCCGGTGGGGATCTCCTCGAAGAAGAGGTCGACACCGAGACCGCGCGTCAGAGGGCATTGCGCCTCGCCAAAGACGCTGCCGATGCCAGTCCGCCGATCTCGGATCAGCGTCGGGAGGCTAAGGCCGCGGCGCAGCGCACGGCCAACGTCATCATGGTCTGGCGCATCCGCGGCGAGCGCCGGCTCCCGCACGATAAGGCCGAGACGGTGTTCGCTCTCGCCATGAACGACGAGGAGGCGTTCAAGCAACTGCTGCACCTCGCCGGGCTCGACGCACACGAGATCGAGGATTACGGCCTCACCTTCCGCAAGCTCCAGAGCCCCGTGAACCTGCTGGAGAAGCTCCAGGAGCTCACGGGCGACGAATACGGAATGGCGACCCAGGAGATGGCCCTGCCGCTGCTCCAGAGCGTCGAGCATCAGCTCATGGAAGACGACGAGCCGGCCGAGGGATCATAGCAAGCCCCAGGGCGCCCGGGCTATGCAGAGGGCATGAAGCTCGCTCACATAGCCCTCGCGGCCGCCCTGGGCCTGCCCTGCGCAGCCGAGGCCGCTTCCCGCACCGAACCCCTGGAGGCCGCCGGCCCGCACACGCTCAAGCGGGACCAGCTCGCCTGCCAGTTCTGGCAGGACATCGACAACCTCACCGTCGCCCGACGCACCAAGGACCGGCTGACCACCGACCGGATCTGGGCCCAGACCAACAACCCGGAGGCCCTCGAGCGCGGAAGGCTGTGCATGGTGCTGCGCAAGGGCACCTCGGTAAGGGTCGTGAAGCGCCCGCTCGGGTATGAATGCGTCCAGGTGCAGGGCCACCCGCTCAAGGACTGCCTCTACACCGAGAACGTCTCCGGGATCACCACGACGACCCATGAGCCAGTCTTCTCACCCTGGGACCCGTCCTACTACCGCCCCTGACCTCGGACCGGCCGCGACCAGGCTCCGCGAGATGATGATGACGGGCAGCCCGGGCCTGACGGACTACGCCCTGCGCCGCGCTCTCACCGCCCTGGCATTGGAGAAGCCCCGCAGACGCGCTACGAGTCCATACGCGATCCCGCGCCTGGTGGATGGTCTGCCCAACGCCGAGGCGATCATCACCCGGGCAGTGAGGCTGAGAGGTTGACCATGCCGTCCATGACCCAATTCAGCGAGCTGCCGAGCAAGCCGGGCACCTACGGCCTCCTCATCGAGGTCGACTTCGTCGACGGCATCCAGTGGGTGGTCCAGGATCAGCCCACGCTCAAGGCCATGCTCGCCGAGCTGAAGGAGAGGATGCTGGACGTCACCAGCGATCCGAAGGTGATGGCCCGCTATGGCGACAAAAGCTGCCTGGACAATCTGAGCATCACGCTGCTGGGCGAGGTCGCCGGCCGTCACAGGGACGGCGAGATCATAGACGCCATACGGGATGCCGCGGGGCTCACGGACGACGACAGCATCTCCTTCGTGCTGTTCGAGGACGGCGACGACGATGAGGAAGACGACCGGCTCGTCCAGCACTGACCGATGACGCCTGAGGATATCCGTGAGGTCTTCGCGACCAAGTTCGACCGCAAGGGCACGGTCGAGTGGGGCATCATCTGCGCCCTCAACATGCTGTCGCAACTGCCCAACACAGCGGCCCGGGCACGCAGCCCCTACTCGATCGCCAAGCTGACCGAGGGGCTGCCGCACCAAGACGAGATCATCGCCATGGCACTGGCCGAGCGCGCCGAGACCGCGCGCGTTCACGAGCTCCAGCAGCAGGGCCGCTACAGCTACCACGGTGTCCCGTGAGCCAGGCTCGAACACTCAGGCCACCAGAGGAGGTCCGCCGGATCCTGGCCGAGGAGTTCCACGACACGGAGCGTGTGACCATGGTCATCGAGGAGGTGATCGACACGCTGGAATGGCTGCCGGACCACGACGCCCGGGCGGCGCACTTCTACTCGCTCTCCAAGCTGACGGCCGGTCTCCCACACCGGGAGGCGATCATCACCATGGCCCTTGAGATCCGCAACGCTCAGAAGGCGGAACTCCACCCCCCCTATGAGCCACCGTCCCGGTTCAAGCGCGGCAAACACCGCCGCAGCGCACATGAGGCTGCCTGACGCCGGACATCTGAGGGACAAGACGTCCCCTAAACGTCCCCCGCCCGTCCAATACGACCAACGGGGCTTTGTCCCCTCAATGTCCCCCTGGTGTCCCCTAGATGTCCCCTGCTTGTCCGGCGAACGGGCGATTTTGCTCGATTTCGGACAAATCAGCGGGGCTCTCAAAATCGCTCACACAGCGTCGGGATAGAGAGAACGCACACAGTCAGCGCACGAGCACGCAACACGTCTCACCAGCGCGCAGAAGCGATCCCTGCATAGAGGGAGCACACAGCTCAGACACAGCCCGGGCAGCGTCAGCGCATAGGGGAGGGGAGAGCATCACCCATGTGTGAGCCCTACAGAGACGCACACTCCTGAGAGAGTGAGCAGCCAGGAAATACCCGCAGCCGCCGCGGCGACCCGATCTTCCCTCCCACGGCCAAAACCGAACCTTGAGGCGTCACCGGGCGGATCGGGGCCGATCAGGAAATCAGGAACGGCCAGGGGTCCCTATAGGCAGAGGTCCATGGCTACCCATGCCACGCCTCGGCGTCCCACGGACGGGGCCGTTGCCATACCGAGCCGCGGCGTCCCATGGGCCGGTGCCGCTCTCCCTCTACCACTCCCATGGGAGCGCCCGCTCATACCCCGGACCGTTGGATATCCAACTCGGTTTTCCTGAGATTAGAGTAAGCTCTTACTCAGTAGGTATTACATTACAGGCCGATGGCGAATTGGGAGTTGGGCATCCGGCTCTCCCATGGGCGTTCCCGGCCCGGCACTCTGTCACAGCGCGCGCGTATAGGCCATGGGCTCGGCGAAGTATTCGCCTGGGAGCTTTCACGTCCCATGCCGCCCCATTAGCACCCGGTCTGTGGAGCATCTACAACAATACTTGTCG
>Ga0255028_100062_pt1 | contig 29429 bp, 35 predicted proteins | sample DRGLUT_MetaT_FD_178168 | JGI IMG/M metagenome (GOLD analysis project Ga0255028, IMG submission 178168) | Metatranscriptome of freshwater microbial communities from Pennsylvania, United States - DR:GLUT (Metagenome Metatranscriptome) | ecosystem: Environmental > Aquatic > Freshwater > Creek...
ATCGCGCAGAGCAGCTCCGGCCCGTAGCAGCAGGCCAGCACCAGCACGGCGCGGCCGTTCGGCAGGGCGGCGCCGAGGAGCCATTTCTTCACCGTGTCGGACGGCAGCTTCGTCCGGGCGGCGACGTGGATCGCGGTCTTGGCCGGGTGGGCGGCGCGGAGGAACCGGGCGAGCCCGTCGCCGTCGATCTGGGCGGACCAATCCCGGTCCGCTTTCGGGACGAAATGGTCCAGGCCCGGACCGGACATTCCCACCCCGGCCGCGCAGCCTGTGTTCACCGAGCCCTGCGCGGTCTCCGGGATCACCGTGTCGCCGGAGAACAGCCATTCCAGCAGCGGGAGGGGCGACGTGTCGGGCATCCAGTCGAAAGTGGGCACCCAATCGAATGACGGCGCCGGCAGGGCGGTCACCGCCTCCCCGACCAGGGTCGAGACCGCCGAGCAGGCCTCGCCCGCCGCGCGCGATCCGACATCCAGCAGCCCCCAGGCGCCGTCCACGGCTTCGGTGAGGCTGGGCAGCGACAGGCGCTCACGCATGGTCGCCCCCGGCCGATTGCCCGGCCGTCAGGACGGTGATCCACTCGGCCGCATCCCCATCCCACGGACGGACCCGATCATGCCCGGCGACGACGCGCCCTTCCGCCCCGCCGCGACCACGCCCGAGACGAGCGGCTTCCAGCTCCAGCTCGGCCCGGACGGCCGCTGCCGCCTCATCCTCGGGCAGGCCGGCGCCGAGATCGCGATCCTCACCCTGGCGCCCGACGATGCGGACCGGCTGGCGCAGGCGCTGGCCCAGCGCCGCGAGACCTACGATCAGGCCCGCAAGGGCCGGACGCATGCGCCGCACTGATGGCCCGCGAGACCACGGCCGGCCTGAAGGGGGGGCGGCCATCAGCAGGCCTCCGGCAGATCTGCGACGCCGGCTTCGTCCCCGATCATGCCCCAGAGAAGCGGCACGGCCCGGCGGCCGCGCAGGCCGAGCGCGGCATTGAGCGCCAGGAAAGTCCCGGCCGGGAAGCGCCCGCGGGCGGTACCCCGCCAGTTGGACACGGTCTTCGCCTTCGCGCCGACGATCACACCGGTCGGACCGTTGCCGCCGAGGAAATCGATGACCGCATCGGTCGTCCGGAACGGGGGAAGAACCTCGCACATGTCGCCAGGTTTATCCACGAAACGTGGAAAGCGCAAGGCCACAAAACGTTTGTAGCCACGTTTCGTGGACGGCGGCATTCTCCGCCCATGTCCGAGGACAACGATCTACCGGAGAGCCAGGAGGCGATCGGTCGCCGTCTGCGTGAGACGCGCGAGGCGCTGGCCCTGGCGCCGCGCGAGTTTTCGGAGATCGTCGGCTTCTCGCGGACGCAATTGGAGAACTACGAGGCCGGCCGCCGGCTCATGAAGCCGCTGATGGCGGTCCAGGTCATCCGGGCCTTCCCGGCCGCGAAGCTCGATTTCAACTGGATCTATCACGGCGATCTCGGCGGCACCGCCCATGAGTTCGCGCAGCGGATCCTCGCCCGGCGGACGACGGACCGTGCCGCCTGAGATCAGCCGACAATCTTGAGCGCGGGCGGCCGGACCGCGTCATCCGCCGGATGATCGGCCTTGTGCATGTAATTGTCGACGAGCCACCGCACGTGATCAAGAATTTCGAGGGCCTTTTCTCGATCGCGCGGCAATTGCAGCATTAATTGCAAGCCGATGGTCTTCAGGTCGTGTTCGCTTCGTTCGGACCGGACCCTTCTCTTCTGCATGACGCAACTCCAAGTCGGCCCATCATCTTAGGTGGACCGGTTGGAGGGCGCCAGAGGGCTCCCCGCGCGTGATTCTGCGTCCGGGGCGGGACGCGCGACGGCAAGGCGCCTTGTTCAGCCCTTGAGCTCTTCGGGGCGGGTCCAAAGCCGATCGAGACCCGGCACGGCGTCGAGGGTACCGGTGAGTGCGCGCCGCGAGCGTTCGAGCAGGCCGTCGGCCTCGGAATCCTCCGCGGCTGCGTGCCCCGTCGCCGCCGCGGACCCGCGCTCCAGCGCACGCCGGCAGGTCTCGCGATCGTGGAGCATGAGGGCCGCCAGCCCGGTGGCCGCGAGGGCGACGATCGCGCCCTGCGATCCCGCCTCGATCTCGACGACGACGTTGGTTTTCGCCTCACGGGCGAGCGCACCGGCCCCGGCGCCGAGGAATGAGGCGGCGAGACCGAGGGACGGCGAGAGGTCGAGGTTCGACGCGAGCGCCAGGCCGCCCTTCAATCCCCCGAAGACGCGTTCGCTCCAGTGCTCCTGCTCGTCGACGCCGCCCAGGACGGACACGGCCGTGAAGCCCTCCGCGAACCAGATCGCCGCGTTCGGCAGGTGCAGCACGCCGACCTCGTAGACGGCCTCGCCCTTCCCGGCCGCCCCGGCGATGACCTATAGCTTGGGCATGCGCTCGCCCCTCGTTGGTTGACGCCGGCCATCGCCTCGTCGGCGACTCGCGCGCGCCGGACGGCAGGATCTCCGATCGCCAATCCTGCGGAAAGGCCTACGTCTGATATCCACGATACGTGGCAAATCGTCTTGATATTTCCACGAAACGTGGATAGCGTGACGGCATCATTCGCGACGGAGCCGCCATGTCGTCCCGATCCGAGCTGCAGGCCGCCCGCAGGGCGCCGAACCGTGCCGCGCGCATCCGGGCGCTGGCCGAACTGATGCGCGAGCACGGCGGCGGATGGGGCGAGGGGCTGACCGAGGCGGTGGCGTGCGCGGCCGGCTTCACCCGGGCCGAGATCGCAATCTATCGCGACCCGGCCTGCGCGCTGCTGCGCGACACAGGCCCGATCGCCCTGACCCCGGCGCGCGAGCGGGCGGCGGGGCACGCGCTGGTGCGCGAGGCCCAGGCGCAGCGCCGCCGGAGGGCGCAGCCGTGAGTGTCGGCCTGACGGATCCCGGTGCGCCCTGTGCTCGCGGCGCGGGCCCGATCCGCGTCGGCGGGTTCCGGCGCGCCTGTCTCGAATGCGGTCGGCCCTTCTCGGCCTCCGTGAGCGGCGCCGAGTTTTGCGGACCGGTCTGCCGGATGGTGTTCAACAACCGCCGGACCAGGCGCGGGGCCGAGCTCTACGACCTGTTCATGGCCCTGCGCCACGACCGGGCGACGGCGACGGCCTTCAAGGTCTGGCGGCTCCTGAACCGACTCGCGGCCGGCTTTCGGGCCGAGGATGTGTCCGAGCGCGACGGGCGGCGGTCCTGGCGCGCGCCGGCCGCGATCCTGGCGCGGCGACCGCATCTGGCGTAGGAGCGGCGTCCAGCAGAGCGGAGACGCTGATGCCGCGCCGCGCTGCCGCCGTGACGCAGGCCGACATCGCCCGAGCGATTCGCGCCATGCGCGATGCGGGTTTTCCGAAGGTGCGGGTCGTGATGCGCGAGGGAAGCATCACCATCGAGCCGGGCGAGCCCGTCGAGGCGCCAGCCGGCCGCCGGCTTGCCGACCGGGAGCATGTGGTGGTCCTATGAGGTCCGCCATGCCCCGCCCGCGCCCGAAGCACCTCCACCGTGAGACCACCCGCCACGGCGAGACGGTCTGGTACTTCCGGCGTGGGTCCGGACCGCGCATCCGCTTGCGCGCAGCGTACGGCACGAAGGCGTTCGTGGCCGAGTATGAGGCCGCGTTGGCGGGCCAGCCCGCGCCCGTGGCGAAGGGCGTCACAGTCGGCACCATGTCATGGCTGATCGGCCGCTACATGGTGAGTGCCCACTGGACCGAGGCGCTGTCGACGGCCACCCGCGCGCAGCGGTCCGGCATCCTGAAGGAGACCGTGCGCATCGCCGGCACCGAGCCGATCAAGGCGATCAGCGCGCGGGCCATCCGGGAGGGCCTGGACCGCCGTGCCGCCCGACCACATGGCGCCAACAACTGGCTCAAGACGATGCGCGGCCTGTTCGCCTTCGCGGTCGAGCGCGAGTACCTGCAGGCCGATCCGACCCGCGGTGTGAAGCTGCTCAGCGGTCCCAATGATCGCAACGGCTTCCACACTTGGACCGAGGACGAGGTCGCCCGTTTCGAGGTGCGCTGGCCGCTCGGCACCCGCGAGCGCCTGGCGCTCGACCTCCTGCTCTACACCGGTCTGCGCCGGGGCGACGCCGCCCGCGTCGGACGCCCGCACGTGCGCGATGGCCGGATCCGTATTCAGACGGAGAAGACCGGCCAGGACGTGACGATCCGGATCCTTCCGCCCCTTGCCGCCTCGATCGCCGCGAGTCCGGTCGGCGAGCTGACCTTCATCACCGGCGAGCGCGGCCGACCGATGACGAAGGAGAGCTTCGGGAACTGGTTTCGGGATGCCTGCGCGAAGGCCGGCGTGCCGGGCCGAGCCCACGGCCTGCGCAAAGCCGGCGCGCGACGAGCAGCCGAGAGCGGCGCGACTGAGGCTGAGCTGAACGCGTGGTTCGGATGGGCCGAGGGAAGCCGTGAGAGCGCGACTTACGTGCGCGGCGCCAATCGAACGAAGCTGGCGGAACGTATTGCCGACCGTTGGAACGGCGACGCTATTCCCGCACCTCAGCACCCGGTGCGGGAGCGAGAGCAGAAAAGCTCGAAAGTTCAGGGCGTTGCTGGAGTGATGGCTCCCCGAGCAGGACTCGAACCTGCGACAAGGCGATTAACAGTCGCCTGCTCTACCAACTGAGCTATCGGGGATCACGGTCGCGTCTGTACACACCGGGATCGCGGGGCGCAAGGCCCTCGGCGCGCAATCTGCGCATCGCTGACGCCTCGCAGCGGGCGTCGCAGGAGCAAGGCGCGCGCCTGCGGCCTGACGGCAACAGCTGGGTCGATCGGCAACAAGCGATCGCGCAACTCGGCCCAGCGGTCGGATCCAGGCAAGAGCGTATCGGCGCCGCGGGTCATCCGAGCGTCACGACGCACGCCTACGGGACCAGCCTCGCCGGTCGAGCCGGCTTCTGCGCGCTGCACACATGCTGACCCATCGCTGTCTCGACCCCCAGGATCCGTACGGTGAACGGGAGGTCCGCGTCGCCTTCGAGTGGATCGCCGGCGGCCCACGGCTGATCGCAGCCTTCGACGATCTGCAGGCCGACATCCTGCCCGATCTCGTCGAGGCCCAGTGCGACGACCTGCGTCGCGAGATCGTCACGGCCGTACCCGGGCCCGAGACACGTCAAGCCTGGAATGCAGAGGCGACGGTCCCCCGGGTCTGCGGGCACTGAGGGGCCATCCTCGCCCGGTCGCGACCCAAGTCTGCACGGCGCAGCGTCGATCAGCCGAACACGCGCCGGGCCAACGGGATTGCCGGCGCGACTTGAGCATCGGCGGTCCATTTGCGCCCGTGAGACTACATAGGTGCCGTCATGCGCGTTCAAAAGCGAACGCACGGTCCAGAAACTGCAATTTTTCTGACGGATAATGCGAGAGTTTCGGTTTGAACACAGCGCAAGGATGAAGTGGAAATTTTCGAATTTGCCGGCTATATTTGGATGTGCGGTGCGTTCGCTAGCTCTATGTCTTAAGCGTTCCGGTTCTCCTGCGAACGTGACCTCGGGCCCATGCGCATTTCTCTCGGACTCAAGCTCTCAGCTGTTATCGGTCTGCTGGCCTTTGTGGCGGTCGGCATCTCGCTCTTCGCGATCCGCCAATCGAGCCGGGAGCAGGAGCGCGCCGCCGCCACCGACAGGATCTGGAACGCCGGGCTGCAAGCCGGGGCACTCGGCCAGGCCATCGAGCATGCCGTCGTGCAGACGACAGCGCTCTACACTGCCGAGGACAAGACGGAGGCGCGAACGCGTCTCTCCGCGCTCCATGCGGCTCTGCTGGTGGTGGAGCAGGTCCGCGTGCCGTTTCTCGAAGCCATGACGGACCAGCTGCCCGAGGATCGGCGTCGCCGGTTCGACCTGTTCGTCAAGGAATTCATCGCCTACCAGAATGACACGGCCGAGCTGGGACTGACCATCTCGCCGAAGGCGGCCCTCATCCAGGCCACGGACGAGGCGACGGTCAGGAACCGCGAGCACATGATCGCCGAGATCGGTGCCCTCGGGCGCGACGTACTCGGCCGCCTGAACGCGCGCCGCGCCGCCGACGCCGCAGATCGCAGCCAGGCGCGGATCACCCTCATTGGCGTGCCGGCGGTGGCGCTGGCGATCGGCCTGCTTGCCGCGATCGGGATCATCGTCACGCAGGTCCGGCGACCGCTGCACCGATTGAAGGTCTGCATGACGGCTCTGGCGGCCGACGAGCTCGAGCGAACGATTCCGTTCACGAGCCGCCGCGATGAGATCGGCGAGATGGCGGGCGCCATCGCGGCGTTTCGGACGGCGCTCATCGAGAAGCGAAGTCTCGACCAAGAGGCGCAGGCACGCCGCGATCGCGACCGGATCCGGGCAGAGGCCTTGGCCCAGGCGACTCGCGCATTCGAGACCGAGACACGCCGCGCTGTCTCGGATCTCGCGGGCTCCGCCGAGGCGATGCAGGCGGCGGCCGATACGCTGTCGGGGAATGCCGGCGTCATGGCCGTGCAGGCGACCGTGGTGGCTGGCGCCTCGAGCCAGACGGCCGGGATCGTTGACAGCATCGCCAGTGCGGCCGAGGAGCTGTCGGCCTCCGCCCGGGAGATCGAGACTCGCGTCCGTCAGACCAGCGAGATCGCCGCGACGGCTCGCACCGACACGCAGGGCCTGGCGCAGACGGTGTCGAGCCTGGCGCAGGCGGCCGAAGAGATCGGCGCCGTGGTCACGCTGATCCGCGATGTCGCCGAGCAGACCAATCTGCTGGCGCTCAACGCCACGATCGAGGCCGCGCGCGCGGGCGCGGCGGGCCGCGGCTTCGCCGTGGTCGCCGCCGAGGTCAAAGCCCTTGCCGGACAGACGGCGGGCGCCACGGACCGCATCACCGGGCAGGTGGACTCCATCCAGAAAGCTGCGGATCGGACGGCGGCCGCCATCGCGGCGATCGGCGAGACGATCGCCCGGATGAGCCTGATTGCCGCGGAGGTCGCGGACGCCACCGACCAGCAGGGCCATGCCAGCCAGGAGATCGCGCGCGCGATCTTCAGCGCGGCCGAGGATGCGCGGAAAGTCTCCGAGAGCGTCGCGGGTGTGCGGGCGGCGGCCGCGTCCAATGAGGCTCAGGCCGGACAGGTGCGGGGCAGCGCGTCGCGGGTGAATGCGGGCACGCACAGCCTGCAGCAGGCGATCGAGACCTTCATGGCCCAGGTCCACGGCGCCTGACGCCGGTCAGGCCGCTGAGACACAGCAACGGTCAATGATCGGTAAGATGGAGGCCTCGCCCGGAATCGAACCGGGGTGCAAGGATTTGCAGTCCTCTGCGTAACCACTCCGCCACGAGGCCTTCTGAACGGCGCCGAGGCACCGTGCGGAGCTGGGCGGTCAGCTCCGGGTGCGCGTCTCTAGCAGAGGTCGGCGGCCGCAGGCAACGGCTGCGACGCGCGAAGATGCAGGATCGTGTCAGCTCCGCCAGACCCGGGGCATCGGCAGGCCACGATAGCCGGTCAGGAAGCGCGCGATGAGGCCACGCAGCGGCCCGACGGCACCGGACAGGGCGCGGATGGCGAGATGCCCGTTCCAGGCGCTGGCGGCCGCTTCGATCCCGGATGCGCCGGCTTCGGCCAACCGCGCGCGCGCCTCGTCCAGGCGCGCCTCGGCGCCGTCCGAGACGTCGAGCAGGGTCGCGCAGGCGCCTGCCCCGCCGCCGATCGCCGGTCGCGCGAGGAGGTCGCTGATGGGGCCATCGAGCACGAAGCTGTCGGCGTAGACCAGACGCCCTGCGCGGCGCACCCGCCAGGCATCGGCGAACAGCCCGTCTGCGATGCGCTCGCCCCGCGCGGCGCGACCGAACGCGACGATTTCCGCGGCGACCAGCGCGGCGCCCGGTGCGAGGTCGGCCTCGAAGCGCCGCCGCACCCGTGCGTGGTCGAAGAGAATAGTCTCCTGCGGCAGCCAGGCGAGCTTTGCGCCGGCACCGAGCGAGACATGGTTCTCGATCCGGCTCACCGGTCCGTCCGAGCGGTAGATCTTCTCCGCGGCCGTGGTGGTCAGGACGAGGTCGCCTCCGGGCGCGAGATCGAGCGTGATCGCGAAGTGATCGCCGCACGCGACCCCACCGGCCGTGTTGACCAGCACGGCCTCGAGCGCGCCGTCGCCACGCGGGAAACGCAGCCGGGACGGGCCGGACTCCGCGAGGTCGATGATGCGCGTCGCCCCTCCCGGATGCGCCGGACCGGCCTGCAGCCGGACCTGTCCGTTCGAGCGCTGACGCAGCGGCGCCGCGCAATCCGCGGCTTGCCGCGAGTTAGGATCCGGGATGCGGCCGTGCATCAGGCGCGCTCGGATGCCTCGCCCGACACCGCCTCGATCGGCAGGGTCGGCCGGTCGAGGATGCGCCTTCCGAACAGGCTGGCGACCAGCTCGACCAGCACCCGGGCGCTGCGCCCGCGCTCATCCAGGAAGGGATTGAGCTCGACCACGTCGAGCGAACGCACGAGACCGGAATCGTGCAGCATCTCCATGATCAGATGCGCCTCCCGGAACGTCGCGCCGCCCGGCACCGTCGTGCCGACGCCCGGTGCGATCGACGGGTCGAGGAAGTCGATGTCGAGGCTGACATGCAGATGCGCACCGAGGGCGGCAACTCCGTCGAGCACGCGTCGTAGCGGGGCCACGACGCCGAATTCGTCGATGGTGCGCATGTCGGTCACGCCGACGCGCCGGGCCGTGACCAACGCGCGCTCGCCCGCATCGATCGAGCGGAGGCCGAACAGGTGGACGTGGCTCGGCGCGAGCGGCGGAGGCGCCGGCTCCGCGAACAGGCGCGGGAAGCCCGGCTCACCGCAGAGCGCGGCCAGCGGCATGCCGTGGACATTGCCGGAGGGCGAGGTCTCCAGCGTGTTGAAGTCGGCATGGGCATCGAGCCAGAGCACGAAGAGAGGCCGCCCCTGCGATGCGCAGTGGCGCATGACGCCGTCGATGGACCCGACCGAGAGGCTATGATCGCCGCCGACGGCCAGGGGAAGCGCACCGGCCTTGAGCGCGGCCAGGACTTCCCGAGACAGGGCGCGCGACCATGCGGCGACCGCGGTGAGACCCCGCGCCTCGGCCGGCTCGTCGGGAACGACGTCGCCGTGATCCGTGACCATATGGCCGAGGTCGGCGAGGGCACGGACCAAGCCGGCGGTGCGCAGGGCCGCCGGACCCATGAGGGCGCCGGGCTCGCTGGTTCCGACCTCGATCGGGACGCCGATCAGCGCAATGCTGCACGCTCGGTCGGGGGTGGCCTCGCTCGTCATCCGATCTCCCTCGGCCGCCCGGGGTCCAGCGGCGGCTCGTGCCTCGCAGCTGCTCTAGCAGGCCCCGGGCCGCGGTTCGATCACCGCGGCTGTCGGCCTCGTCGGCCGCCGATGATGCATGCCGCACAGGGACGTGCCCGGATGGCCGGTGCCGGCTTTCCGGCTCTCCGCATGAGCCGGAGATCGACAGACCCGGACCGCTCGAGCGCCGTTTACGCGCCCTTCACGAGCATTGCTTCTATGTTTCCGCGAGATTCTCCCCTCCTTCAAACTGTCCAGAGCCCACCATGACTATTCTTTCGCGGCTGAGCACGCGCCTTCCGGCGATGACCGTCGGGCTGGCGCTTCTCAGTGCCACCGCGATGGGCGGTTTCAGCTGGTACACGGCGCGGTCCGGACTGATGAGTGCGGCGCACGAGCGCCTTCAGCTGGCCGCTGCGGCGCGCCGGGACGGGATCGAGCTGGTGGCCGACCGGATGCAGGCCGACTTCCTGGCCGTCGCGGCCCACCCGCAGATCGTCTCGAACTTTCCCGACCTGATCGAGACGCTCGATCCGGCAAAGCCCGAGACCGCCGCCGTCATCGAGGCCTTCCGGGCGCCGCAGACGATGGAGGCGCGCGTGGCGCTCGACGGCACCGGGATGGCTTCGATGTATGGCCGCCGGCACGTCAAGGTTCACGAGGTGGCCCGCAAGCTGATCGCTCAGCCGGGCTACGCCGACCTCATGTTCCTCGATGAGGGCGGCCGGATCGCCTACACCACGACGAAAGGCGCCGACTTCGCCAAGTCGATCTCGGATGACACCCTTTCGCGGACCGCCCTCGCGCGTCTGGTCGAGCGTCTCAAATCCGCGGATTCGAACGCCGTGCTGTTCGAGGATTTCGCCGCCTACCCGGTGGATGGGGCTCCGGCCGCGTTCATCGGGCGCGCCATGACCAAGCGCGCGAACGTCGCCATGGGAACCGCGCAGGCGGCGGAGCGGATCGGCTTCATCGTCATGCGGGTGACGCCGACCCTGTTCGATCAGACGCTGGCCAAGCGGACCGGTCTGGGCGAGACGGGGCAGATCCTCGCGGCCGGTGCCGACGGGCTCCTGCGCAGCAATCCGCCGCTCAATCCGGCGGTGAAGGCCGGGAGCGGGCTCGCGCCGCTCGGGATCGCCGCTGACCAGATCAAGGCGGGCGGCAGCGTCGATTTCACCGCCGCCGACGGGCCGCACATGGCGGCCGTCTCGCCGCTCACCGTTCTGGGCGCGCCCTGGACGGTCATCGCGGAGCAGGCGCAGGCCGAGGCCATCGACGCCGTGCGCGCGCTGTCACGGACGTTGATCCTGACCGGCCTCTTCGTCCTGCTGGGCACGGCTCTCCTGGGCCTGCTGCTCGCGCGCTCGATCGTGGCGCCGCTGGGCGCGCTCACCCGCGCCCTGAAGGCGCTCGCCGACCGGCAGAGCCTCGCCGACGTGCCCGGCAGCAAGCGGCGGGATGAGATCGGGGACATCGCCCGCGCCGTCGTGACGATCCGGGACATGTCGCTGGAGGATGCCGCACAACAGCTGCAGACCACCGAGGCGGCGCGCCTGCGCGAGGAGCAGAGCCGTCGCGCCATGCTGAAGGAACTCGCCGACGGCTTCGAGCACTCGGTCGGCGGCATCGTGGAGGGCCTGACCGGCGCGGTGGCGGCTCTGCAGGACGCGTCCGGCACCATGCGGGTTGCTGTCGCCGGCACCTCGCAGCGCTCGACCAGCGTCGCCGGTGCGGCCCGGCAGACGTCCGACAACGTCAACGCCGTGGCGGCGGCCGCGGAGGAGCTGGGCGCGACCGTGCAGGAGATCGGCCGCCAAGTGGAGCAGGCCGCCGGCATGTCGGCCACTGCCGTCGGGGAGGCGCGCAGGGCCGAGCAGACGATGGCCGATCTCGCTGCGGCCGCGACGCGGATCGGCGACGTGGTCGGGATGGTCTCGACGATCGCCGGCCAGACCAACCTTCTGGCGCTCAACGCCACGATCGAGGCCGCGCGTGCCGGCGAGGCGGGTCGCGGCTTCGCGGTCGTCGCCGCCGAAGTCAAGGAACTCGCCACGCAGACGGCCCGGGCGACAGAGGAGATCGGCCGACAGGTGGAGGCAATCCAGGCTGTGGCGCGCGATGCGGGCGGCGCGATCCAGGGCGTTGCCGGTCAGATCGAGGCGATGAGCCAGGTATCGACCAGCATCGCGGCGGCGGTAGACCAGCAGGGTGTCACCACCCAGGATATCGTCCGCAGCATGGGACAGGCCTCGACCGGAACCGGCATGATGACGGCCGATATCGCCGAGGTCGCCCGGGTCGCCGACGATGCCGGCCAGGCGGCCGCTTCCGTGGCCCAGGCCTCCGACGCCCTTGCGGCGCGCTCGGAGCAGCTCCGGGCCGAGGTCGCGCAATTCCTGCGCAACGTGCGGGCGGCGTAGTCGCGTCGGCCGCCGGGGCGGACGGCCTCAGGCCGCCTCGGCCGGCACCGGCGCAGGCTTCTGCTCCCGCCGGCCGGCGAAGGCCTGGGCCGCCAGGGGCAGCTCGATCGCCGCGCAGAGGCCGCCCTCGCGCCGGTTCTCGAGGGTGAGCCGCCCGTTATGGGACTCGACGATGGCCTGGACGATCGAGAGGCCCAGGCCGAAGCCGCTCGCCTCGTTGAGGTTGCGCGCCCGATCACCGCGCACGAACGGCTGTAGCATGGCCTCGCGCTCGGCCTCTGCTATGCCCGGGCCCTGATCGAGCACGCAGACGCGGACGCCGCGCTCGGACGCGTCCATGTGGACCTCGGCGCGGCCGCCATACTTGATCGCGTTGTCCACGAGATTGGTCACGGCGCGCTGCAATTCCTCCGGGCGGCCCTGGACCAGAACGTGCCGGCTGCGGCCGACGCTCACCGGCGCGCCGAAATCCGAGAAATCGTCGCAGACGGTCTGAACCACCGAGGCGAGATCGACCAGGCTGTGGCTGCCGGTATCCCGGGTCTGGCCGTCGCGGACGAAGGACAGCGCCGTCTCCACCAGACCATTCATCTGATCCAAGTCGCGCAGGGTGGCGGCCCGGGCGGCATCGTCCTCGATGAACTCAGCCCGCAGGCGCAGCCGCGTGATCGGCGTGCGCAGGTCGTGGCTGATCGCCGCGAGCATCTGCGTCCGGTCGTCGATCAGCCGGCGCACCCGCGACCGCATCCGGTCGAGGGCCCGGGAAACCGCCAGCACCTCGCGGGGGCCTGCCTCCGGCAGCGCGACGTGATCGTCGCGGGTTCCGAACGCCTCGGCCGCGCCGGCCAGACGCTTCAGCGGGGCAGTCAGGGCCCGGGTCGCCCAGACGCTCAGCAGGGCCAGGGTCAGCGCCAGGAACACGACGGTGAAGATCAGCGCGCCCTGCTTCGGCGTTCGAAGCGGGTCATTGGGCAGGGTCGCCTGGAGCATCGCCCCGGCGGGGGTGACGATGCCGATATGCAGCCGCGCCGGCGAGCGGCTCTGTTCCGGGTCGCCGCCCGACAGGTCCGTGATGGTCACAGGCCGCCCGGCGCCGTTGCGCAGGCGGTGGATGACGGGAAGGTCGGGAACAGGTTTCGCGCCGGGCGGCACCGCCCCGTCCCAGCCTTCGACATGGATCAGCGGCAGGCTGTGACCGCTGGCCAGGAGTGCGGGCCGGGCGGCCGGATCCACCGCATCGAGGAGCCGCGCCAGCGTGCCCAGGCGGCTCGCCGCCACGCCCGGCAACTCGTCGGGATTCTGCGCCTCATGCAGGAGCAGGAACGCGACGGTCGCGACGACGTGCGCCACCGCGATGCCGGCGACCACCAGAAGCGCGATCTGGCCCGCGATGGTCGTCGGTCGCAGCCGGAGGCGCAGGCGTCGCAGCGCGGTCATGAGCGCGTCACCTCGGGCGTGAACAGGTAGCCGCCCGAGCGGATCGTGCGGATGAACTCGGGATTGCGTGTGTCGCGCTCGATCTTCTGCCGGATGCGCGAGATCAGCACATCGATGCTGCGCTCGAACGGGCCGGCCGTGCGCCCCTGGGTGAGATCGAGAAGCTGGTCGCGGGACAGGACGCGACCCGGGCGCAGGCACAGCGCATGGAGGAGGTCGAACTCGGCGCCCGTGATGGCGATGCGCGCACCCTCGGGCGACAGGACCTGCCGCAGGGACACGTCGAGCGTCCAGCCGGAGAAATGCAGGCGCCGGCGCTCGTCCGAATCGGGCGCTTCGGCAGCGACCCGGCGCAGGATCGCGCGGATGCGGGCAAGCAACTCTCGCGGGTTGAACGGCTTGGCGAGGTAATCGTCGGCCCCGAGTTCCAGGCCGAGGATCCGGTCCACATCCTCGGACTTCGCCGTGAGGATCAGGATCGGGATCTGGGAGGAGCCGCGCAGACGCTTGCACAGGCTCAGGCCGTCCTCCCCCGGAAGCATCAGGTCCAGGACGATCAGATCGATGCGGGATTCCGCGAGCGCGCGGTCCATGTCGGTCCCGTCGCCCGCCAGCGTGACGCGGCAATCGTTGCCCCGCAGATAGCGCGCGATGAGGGCCGAAATCTCCCGATCGTCCTCGACCACGAGGATGTGGGGTGTTGCCGGAGCAGTCATCGCGAAGGAGTCTGTGTGCGGTTCGGCCTGCATCATCAGGCTATTATGCGCCGATCCGACGATTATTCGAAGATGGTTGGCGGAACCAATTTGTAAGCGCGTGTTTCCCGCCTGCATCCTGCATTGGGTTGCGACATGACAAGGGGGAACCGATGACCGAGAACGAGGCTCGGAGCGAGTGGATCGCACCGCATCCGCCGGAACTCGCCTCACCGTGGCGCACCGAGATCCGGACGGCGCTTCAGGACGAGGCGCGGAGCTTCGCCGCCGACACGGTGCTCCCCCTGGCCGACGAGCTCGACCGGAAGAAGGGCGAGATGCCCCGCACGCTGATCGACGCCATGGCCGAAAAGGGCTGGTTCGGCATCACGATTCCCGAGCAACAGGGCGGCCTGGGCCTCGGCGTGTTCGAGTAGTGCCTCGTCTCGGAGGAACTGGCGCGGGCGTGGCTCTCGGTCGGCAGCATCCTGGCGCGGGGCCAGGGGCTCGGGACGCAGACTCTCGATCCGGAGCGCCGCGCCGACCTCCTCCGACGCTCCGCCCGCGGACAGTGGATCGGCTCGATCTCCCTCTCGGAGCCCAATGCCGGCTCCGACCTCGCCGGCGTTCAGACCCGCGCGGTGCGGGATGGCGACGTCTGGCGGCTGACGGGGACGAAGCGCTGGGCCGGGTTCGCCAAGGGCGCGGATTTCGTCGAAGTCCTGGCCCGGACCCGCGACCCCGAGCCCGGCGAATCGCGCTCGGCCGGCCTGGAGCCGTTCCTGGTCATCAAGGAGCGCGACCGCTTTCCGCCCGGCATGACCGGCCGGGTGATCGACAAGATCGGCTATCACGGCTTCGAGACCTTCGAGCTGACCCTCGAGGATGTCCGGGTGCCCGAGAGCGACCGGCTCACCGGCCTCTACGGCGACCAGGGCGCCGACGCCGATTCCGGCGGGTTCGCGGCGGTCCAGCGCGGCCTCAACATCGCCCGGGTCCATACCGCGGCGCGCGCCGTCGGCGTGGCGCGGGCGGCCGTGGAAGACAGCCAAGCCTACCTTCAGGAACGCGTCCAGTTCGGCCATCCGATCGGCGACTTCCAGGCCTTGCGCTTCGCCCTGGCCGACATGGCCGCCGAGGTCGCGCAGGCCCGGGCCTTCTGGCACCAGGTCGCGCATCTCCTCGACCAGGGCGAGCCCGCCGAGAGCGAATCGGCCATGGTGAAGCTGCTGGCCACCGAGATGGCGGTGCGCGTCACCAACCAGGCCATGCAGCTGCATGGCGGCAACGGCTACACCACCGAGCGCCGGGTCGAGCGTTACTGGCGCGACGCGCGTCTGACCACGATCTTCGAGGGCACGAGCGAGATTCAGCGGCGCATCATCAGCGATCGGATGCTGCCCCGGCCCTAGACCTGAGCGTCAAGACCTGAGCGCCAAGACAGGCGCGCTCGTGCGGCGAATCGTCGAGCGGGACTCCCCGCTCGGCATCGCCCGGCTAACTCCCCACGGAGTTCTCGTCCTGCCGCGCAGGGCCAGCCGCATTCCGGAAACGACGTGTCGAAGCCCATCAGCGACTACGCCCTCATCGGCGACACCCATTCCTGCGCGCTGATTGCCCGCGACGGCTCGATCGACTGGCTGTGCTGGCCGCGCCACGACTCGCCCGCCCTGTTCCTGAAGCTCCTCGACGACGAGAAGGGCGGCGCCTGCAGCCTGGTCTTCGACGGGCTCGCCGGGACGTCACGGCGCTACGTGCCGGACACGAACATTCTGGAGACGACCTTCGAGACCGCCACCGGGAGAGCCCGGCTCGTGGACGTGATGCCGGTCAACCCGCCGAGTCCCGAACCTGACGAAGGTCCCGACGGCGAGGGCGAGAGCCGGCTGATCCGGCTGCTCACCTGCGAGGCCGGGCAGGTGACCGGCCGCTTCGTCGTGCGGCCGACCTTCGATTACGCACGCCGCGCCTGCACGCCGATCATCGAGGGCGCCTCCGTGCTCTTCGAGGCCGGCGATTGGCGGTTGCGGGTCAACGCCCATCCGCGGCCGGACCTCGCCGGCGACGAGGCAGCGGTCCGCTTTACCCTGAGCGCGGGCGAGACCGCCTATCTGGTGCTCACCCACGGAGAGGATCAGGAGGAGGCGTGCATCGAGGACTTCGCCGGCGCGCAGCGCCGCATGGAGTCCACGGTCGAGTACTGGCACCGCTGGTGCGCCCGCAGCACCTATCGCGGTGCCTATCGCGACGCGGTGATGCGCTCGGCGCTATGCCTCAAGCTGCTGACCTATTCGCCCTCCGGTGGGATCCTGGCGGCGGCGACCGCCGGCCTGCCGGAAGCCGTCCCGGGGAATCGCAACTACGATTATCGCTTCAGCTGGATGCGGGACGCCTCCTTCACGGTCACAGCCTTCGTGATGCTGGGCTACGTCCGCGAGGCCGCCGAATTCCTGCGCTTTCTGCGCGAGCGGGACGGGACCCACGGGCGCGACACCCGGCTGATGTACGGCATCGCCGACGGGATCCCGCCCGAGGAGGAGCTGACGCATCTCGCCGGGTGGAACGGCGTGCGGCCGGTGGTGATCGGCAATGTCGCGGAATTCCAGGAGCAGCACGACATCTACGGCGAGTTGCTGCGGGCGTTGTGCATCTTCCTGGAGGCGGTGGATTACGATCCGCCCGAGAAGGTCAACGACCGTCTGCCGGCCGTGCTCGACAACCTCACCGCGCGGGCCATCCGGCACCGCCACGACCCGGATCACGGGATCTGGGAATTGCGGACCGAGCGGCGCCAGCAGCTCCATACCAAGGCGATGATCTGGGTGGCGCTCACCGACGCGGCGCGCATCGGGCGCAACATCGCGGGCGTGCCGGAGGAGAAGATCGCCGCGTGGGAGCGCGTCGCCGCGGAGGTTCGGGCGGAGTATCTCGAGATGGGCTGGAATGCGCAGAAGCAGGCTTACGTCGGTGCCTACGGCTCGCATCACCTCGACGCGGCGGTGCTGCGCGCTGCCCTGTTCGGGGCGCTCGATCCGAAGGACCCACGCACGCGCTCGACGCTGGCCGCGATCGAGCGGGAGCTGGGGCGCGGCGACCTGATCTATCGCTACCGCATGGATGACGGCCTCGACGGCGATGAGGGCACCTTCACGGCCTGCGCCTTCTGGCGAGTCGGCTGCCTCGCCCTCGAAGGCCGCACCGCGGAAGCGAAGGCCGCGTTCGAGCGGTTGATCGCGCGCGGGAACGATGTCGGGCTGTTCGCCGAGGAGATCGATCCGGATACCGGCGAGCAGCGCGGCAACACCCCGCAGGGCTTCTCCCACATGGCCCTGATCAACGCCGCCCTGCGGCTGGAGAGCAGCATCGCGCGTTACGGGCTTGCCGATGCGGCGGAGGCGGAAGGGCGCAGAGCGGCCGAATAGGGACGCGCTGCGCGTTCGATCCGCTCGGCTGCCTCCTCAGGCGGCGATCTTCACCGCGCTGTCGGGCTCGGCCGCGGCGACCGCCGGTGCGGCGATGTCCTGGCTGGCGCGGAAAAGATCGAGCAGGCCCTCGCCGAGCCCGTCGAGCACCGCATCGGTGGCCGCCTTGGCCTCCGGATCGATCTCGGGCTCCTCGATCCTGTACCAGGCCAGGATTTGATCCGGCAGAGCCTCGAGGATCGCTCCGACCGGGTTCTGGTGTTCCGCGGCCGGCGCAGCGGCCACGATCTCCGCCGCCGGGATGATCTCCGCCTCGGCCACGGAGGGCGCGAACTCGGTCCGGCGCTGGCTGTCCAGGGCGGCGCGCCACGCGGCGTCGGCCGCCTGTGCGTCGCGACGGGCATTCTCCCGCGCGAGCGCCTCCGCGGCGATGGTCCGAGCGACCTCACGGGCCTCGTCACGGGCGGCCTCTGCCTCATACCGGTTCAGCAGCGCGCGGACCGGATGCATGGCCGGCCCGGGCAGGTCGTCACAGGCGCTGATGGCGCATTCGATGATCTGCCGTGACAGGCCGGCGCCGCGGATTGCGGCCGGGCGGCGGCCGACCTCCTGCCACGCCGAGACCGCCGCCTGCATCGCCGGCAGGAGTGCGTCGTGCAGACCAGCACGCGCGTGAAGGTCGGCGAAGCTGCGCGGATCGCGCATGGCTCGGGCGACACCGGCATGATCCTGGCCGGACAGGTCGGCCAGGGCCGCCAGGGCGAAGTCGATCCGACCGGACAGGACGGCGCGGAGGATCAGTCCGGCCGTGAGCTGATGGGTCGTGCGCAGATGGGCGACGAGCCGCGCCACGGCGGCCGCCCCCGCACCCCCGCAGGCCTCGAGCGCAACGCGCTCGCCAGCCTCGCGGCTCAAGCGGTCACAGCGCTCGCCTCCGAGCCAGCCGCGATGTGTCACAAAGTCGGACAGGGCTTCCGCCACCGCGAGGCCGATCGCGTGGCGGACCTCAGGCGGCAGGTCCGCCCGGCTAAGCAGAGCCTCGCGCAGGGCGGCTTCGTCGCCATGCCGCTCGATCATGCGCAGCATCCGGCCGGCCGTGATCTTGGCCGTGGGGTTGCGCGCGAGAACCACGAGGACGCCCGGTTCGCCGATCTCCGCTAGCGCCCCCGAGACGGCGTGGGTCAGGTGATGGCGGGCCGCGATCACCGCGCGCGTCGCCTCGTCTCCGAGGGCCGCGGCATCCACGAGATCCGCATCGGTCAGCACCGGCGAATGTGCCAGCACGAGCCGCGCGACCTCGGGCACGTCGCAGGATAGCGCGACCACGAGGGGGCGCGGCGTCCGCGCCGACGCGGCGCAGGTCTCGGCCAGGGCGCGCCGGACCACCGGCGACGGATCGTCGAGAATCGTCAGCAGTGCGGTCTTGGCTTCCCACGCCTCGTCGGCCGTGAGGTTGCCGTAGAGATAGGTCCGCGCCAGGACCGACGCGGCTTCGGCGCGATGACTGGCCGAGCCGTTCTGTGTCCGGGTCAGGAACTCGCGGATGATCATGGACCGCTCCGGGGGGCGAACAGGCTGGTCCTGCCGCCGGTCATGGCATTGGCCGCGGCGAACTCCGCCGGGCGGCGGGGCGGCAGCGGCGGATTGGTTAGCGCGGTCCCCGGCGGCGTCGCCGCGGTCGCGGGAAGCGCGCCCGTTACGACGGGATCGGGAGCTGTGACGCTCGCGGGCGCGTCCGGGTCGGAGCGCGGGAAGTAGGTCGGCTCGGCGTGCGCGGCGGGCTGCGCGCTGTTGCGCGTCTGCCAGAGCCGGGCGGCGGCATCCGACACGGCCCCGCGCTGATCGGTCTGGAACAGGCTGCGCAGGTCGGAACTTCCGCCGAACGCCGTCGCGGTGCTGGCATAGGCCGAGACGGCCTGCGTGGCCGGGGCGCTGTCCTGGCGCAGGGCGGTGATGTCGGTGGCCGCCGCACCCTGAGCGGCTGCCGCGAGGCTGGCGTATAGTTCCGCCGCACTGCGCGGCCGTCCGGCGCGGTCGTAGAACAGCGAACGGTTGGCCGCTGCCGCGTCCGGAAGATCGAGGGCGGCGGCGCGCTCAGGAAACGCGCGGGCGGTCGAGATCAGGGCCGCCGCGCCTTTGGCGCCCAGAACGTGCGCCGCGTAGAGATCGCCCGCGGTCGGCTCGCGGCCGAGGGCGCCCGTGAGCGCTTCGGCATTCTGTTGCGTCAGGGCGCCGGCGAGGGTCGCGGAGACCTTGGGATCGCGGCGCAGATCGAGGATGGCCTGCCGCTGGCCCGCATCCGGGACCGTATAGGTGCCGTCCGATTGCCGCGTGATGGCGTCGGCCTGCGCCTGAAGGCCGAGCCGCGGCCCGGCATTCTTCATCACGCCGAGCCAGGTCTGTTCGATGAACTGAAACAGGCCGGTGGCCGAGGATGTCCCGGCCTTCGCGGCGGGATCGAGGGACGATTCCCGCCGTGCCGTGGCGAGGAGGTAGTCGAAGCCTACGCCGCTCGCCGTCGCGCCGTCGCGGATCGCCTGGACCACCGGTCCCGAGGCGGCCGAACCCGACAGCGCCCGCGCCTGGGGAGGCGGACTTTCCGGAGGGCTGGACGGCGTGGTGAACAGGAACATCCGGGCGCGCACGACGGCTGAAGACAGCCAGAACCTGCGCTCCGTATGGTAAATAAGTCCTCAATCCGCCGCGACGGACAGGTTCTCCTTTCAGGACCCGGCGAACTCGCCCGCGCCCTTCGGCCGGCGCATCTGGAAACGGGTATCCGCGGTGGCATGGAAGTAATCGAAATAGCCGCCGCGCATGATCGGATGCATGGCCGCGGTATCGACCATGCCGTCCGTCACGTAGCGTTCGTCGACATAGATCGACACGACTTGGCCGATAACGAGAAAGTTGTCCGCCTCCCCGCCCCCAAGCGGCACCAGGGGTACGGTCTGGAGCCACCGGCATTCCAGCGCCGCCGGCGAGGCCGCGACCCGCGGCGGCCGCACCTTCTGCGAGGGCGCGGTCTCGAGATTGGCGAAGGCGAACTCGCTCTGGCCGCGCGGCAGCGGTGCGGAGGAATCGTTCATCCCGTCGCGCAGGTCCCAGGTCGCGAGGCTGCAGACGAACTCGGCGCCGTCCTCCGCGAAGGTCATCGCGTCCTTGCGGCCCGAGGACGAGAACGCGACCATGTTGTCGGCGACGGCGTTGAAGAACGAGTACGGCGCGAGATTGAGCTGACCGGCGCGATCCATGGCGCTGATCCAGCCGATCGGCCGCGGCGCCACGATGGCCTTGAGCGGATTGTGCGGCAGCGCGCGCGCGTCCCGCGGGACCTCAAGATCGTAATGCACGGCCAAGCCCCTCAGAGATACGTGACGATGTCGGCGAGCGCCGGCCGCGGCCGATCGGACGGCACCTCGCGGGCCCGGCCGATATGCACGAACCCGGCGAGCTTCTCGGTCGGCGCCAAGCCCAGCGCGTCGAGCACGCGGCGGTCGTAGGCGAACCACTCCGTCAGCCAGGAGGTGGCGAAGCCGGCGGCGTTCGCGGCGATGACCAGGTTCATGGTGGCGGCCCCGGCGGAGAGCACCTGTTCCCATTCGGGGATCTTCACGTGCGGTCCCGCCCGCGACACGACGGCGATCGCCAGGGGTGCGTGCGTCAGCCGGCTGCGCTCCTGCGCGAGCCGATCGGGCGCCGCGTCCGGATTGTCCGCCGCGAAGGTCCGGGCGATGATTACGCCGAGCCGCTCACGGGCCTCGCCGGCGATGACGATGAAGCGCCACGGGGCGAGCTTGCCGTGGTCCGGCACCCGTGAAGCCGCGGTCAGGATCGTCTCCAGCTGCGCGCTGTCCGGACCCGGGCCGTCCAGCAGCGGCGGCGGCACGGAGCGGCGAGTCTTCAGGAGGTCGAGGGTGGCCGTCATGCGCTCCGTCCCGGTATCGGGTCCCGACCGGGATGTGGCATGCGCGAGCCGCCGGTGGAAGAGCGGCCTTGCGGTCGCCACGGTCCGGATGCAGAGGCAGTCACGGATGATCCGCAGACCAAGCCTCCGGGCCTACAGGCGGATTTGCGGTGCGGCCCGTCGGCCGAGCCACAGGAAAGGTCGATGAGGGTCCGAGCGATGTGCGTGAGGCTTGCCGCGACGGCGTTGGCCATGATCGTCACGCTGCCCCTGACCGTTCCCGCGGCCGCGCAGCAGGACCTGTTCCAGGATCGCCTCGGCGGGCCGCTGCCCTCGCCTTCGATCACGACCCCGAACCTGCCCCCGGCCCTGCCGTCGGCCGAGCCGGATGCGCAGCTCTCGCTGTCCGCGCTTCTGTCGGGTCCCGGGACCCCGCTTCGGCAGGGGCTCGCTTGGCGCGTCTACGAGGATCGCGGCGACGGCACCAAGCCGTCGATCATCGCCCGGTCGGCGGAGGCGGAACCGCATTTCACCCTCGCCCCGGGCACCTACGTGGCGACCGTGACCTACGGGTTCGCCAGCGCCTCGAAGCGTATCGTAATGGGGGGCCAACCCACCACCGAGACGCTGCGGGTCGCGGCCGGCGCGCTGAAGCTGTCGGGCGCCGTCGGCGACCAGAAGATTCCGCCGGCGGAGGTCCTGTTCTCGGTCTTTGTGCCGGTGGGGACCAACTCGGAGGGGCGCCTCGTGCGCTCCGGGATCAAGACCGGCGAGCTGCTCCGTCTGCCCGAGGGCACCTATCACGTGGTGTCGACCTATGGGGAGTCGAACGCGATCCAGCGCGCGGATCTTCGGGTCGAGAACGGCAAGGTGACGGAGGCGACCCTGAATCACCGGGCTGCCACCGTGACCCTCAAGCTCGTGGCCGCCGCCGGCGCAGAGGCGTTCGCCGGAACCGCCTTCTCGGTGCTGACGCCCGGCGGCGATACGATCCGCGAGGCCATCGGCGCGTTCCCGCAGGTGACGCTCGCCGAGGGCGACTACGTGCTGATCGCCCGTCACGACGGGCAGGTCTACACGCGTGAGTTCAAGGTCGAGAGCGGTCTTGATCGCGACATCGAGGTCGTGGCCAAGTCGGGCTGAGGGCGCCGGACGGCCGACGCCTCAGGCCAGTCGCCGCGCAAGCGCGACGCAGGCCGCAATCGCGATCGCGGCGCCGATCATCGCGGGCTCGATCCGCTCGCCGAGCACGAGGGCCGCAATGCCGAGCCCGAGGAAGGGCTGGAGCAGCTGGAGCTGACCGATCGCCGCGATGCCGCCCCGCGCCAGGGCCCGGTACCAGAACACGAAGCCGACGAGCATGCTGAACAGCGCCACGTAGGCGAGGCCGGCCCAGGCCGGCATCGGGATCGCGGCGGGGTCGGCTGGGCTCAGGACCAGCGCCAGCGGCAGGCTCAACGGCAGCGACAGCACCGTCGCCCAGGCGATCACCTGCCAGCCGCCGAGGCGGCGCGCCAGGACGCCGCCTTCCGCGTAGCCAAGGCCGCAGACCAGGATCGCGGCGAGCATGAGGCTGTCGCCGGGACCCGGGGGGCCGTCGAGCCCGCGCGCCGCGAAGCCCACCGTGATCAGCGCGTCGAGGACCGAGAGCAGCCAGAAGGCCGGAGACGGACGCTCGCCCGACCGGAGAGCGCCGAAGAGCGCGGTAGCCAGCGGCAGCAGGCCGACGAAGATCGTCCCGTGCGCTGCGCCGACAGTCCGCAGAGCCAGCGCGGTCAGCAGCGGAAAGCCGACCACGACACCGCACGCGACGATGGCGAGCGAGGGGATATCGCGGCGGCCCGGCCGCTTCTGTCTGAAGGCCAGCAGGGCCGTCGCTCCAGCAAGGCCCGCCAGAGCCGCTCGGGCTGCACTGAGGAACAGCGCGTCCATGCCGGTCAGGGCGACGCGCGTGGCCACCAGAGACGCGCTGAAGATGGATACGCCGATCAAGCCGTCGATCCACGCTCCCGGAATGCCCGCCGTCGACACCGTCGCGCCCGAACTCTCCGCCACCGCCGCTCTCCCGACTCCGAACCTGCGAGCGGCATGCCCTGGCCCGCGCATGCCGGCCAGAGACGATGGCGCAAGGGCCGGCCGATCTGTCCAGGCGTTCGATCAATACGGTCGGCGGGTTCGATGCCGGACCGCAAGCCGATCCCGCGCTGTCCATCCGGCGTGCATGCGTTCCATGTTCCGGGCATTAACATTTCTGGCAACGGCCGGAACGATCACGCGGGCATCCGGCTTTCCAGCGACCCATTTCGGGTCCTGGAGATCGCCATGCGCCGCCTCGTCCTCGCCACTCTCGCCGTCGCCGCTCTGGCCGGACCGGCTCTCGCCGCCAACGAGGCACCCCCGACCGTCGCGCCGAAGTTCGAGAAAGTCCCGCAGGATGCGGTGCTCAGCTACAACCTGATCGGCCTCACCGTCACGGACGCTCAGAACAACACGGTCGGAGAGATCAAGGATCTCGTGATCGATCACGACAAACTCACCGGCTACATCGTCTCGGTGGGTGGCTTCCTCGGCATGGGTGAGCACTATGTGGCGGTCACGCCTTCCTCGATCGCACTGGGCTATGACGCCGATGCCAAGAAGTGGAAGGCCATCATCGGTGCCAGCAAGGACCAGCTGAAGTCCGCCCCTGAATTTAAGTACGACGGCAAGTTCAAGCGCTGATTCGCAGACACGTTGATCCAGCGCCGGGAGCCGGTCCACGCCGCTCCCGGCCACCGCCCGGATGCCGGAAGGGCCTAGCGGCAGCCAGACAGGTCAGGCCTGGATCTGAGCCTCCAGCGCCGCCCGCGTCATACGGGCGACGATGGCTTCCCGCTTCGCTTGCCGCATGATGATGCGTGCCGCCGCGCGCGCGTTCGCGGCGCGGAGTGCGGCCTGCGGACCGCCCTCACGCAAGGCCCGCGACGCCAGGGCGCGGAACCACTTCACATTGGCCAGCGCAGCGGCGCGGCGGCTGATCGGCCCGCCGACATCGAGCGGCTTTTCTACTGTAACGGACGCCATTGGCCTAATCCTAGACTGCGATGCGCCGCTTGTCCGGACGTGAGACAAGAAATGGCGACGGCTTGCGAGCTGGGCAATAGTGCTACCACTAATAAGTTGTGACGGATCGCCGTGATCCGGAATCCTCGAAATGCGGTATGCTGCCGGTCCCTGAGCGACAGAAGGGACCGCATCCGAAGGTGCCCCGAACCTTAGGGGAACGCCCTCCCGCAGTGATGACTTTTCTCCTTTTGGAACCGAAGCGACGCCGGATAGACTGGCGCATCCCGCGGAGGGGAGCGTGCCGACGATCTTCGATGCTCATACCTTTGCCCTCACCGCGCATGCGGGCCAGCTCGACAAGGGCGGCGAACCCTGCATGCGGCACCTCGAACGGGTCGCGAATGCCGCCCTCGCCCGAGCCGGCCACGCCCGCTTGGTCGACGGATTGGACATCGACCCGATGCGAGTGATGCAGGCTGCGCTGCTTCACGATGTGCTGGAGGACACGCCACGCACGGCCGCCGACCTCCGCGCCGCGGGATTTGGCCAGGACGTGATCCGAACCGTGATCATCCTCACGAAGCCGCAGGCGCGGATCGCCTATTCCGAGCGGATCGCCGGCCTGATCGAGACCGGCGATTTCGCGGCGATTCTGGTGAAGATGTCGGATACGGAGGACAACTTATGCCCGTCCCGCATCCCGCCGAATGCCACCTTCCTGCGCGAGCGCTACGCCACCGCCTTCGCGCGACTCAAAGAGGCGGCAGCGGCGGCGGGCTACACGGGACGCTAGCCCGAGCGACCGACCCGCCGGCAGCCCGTCCCGACGCCCCATCGACGGCCGGGAACATTTGCACGACCGGACGGTAGATCCTCAGCCCGCGGCGCCTTCGCGTTGAGAGGACTTCAGCTTGGTCGAGACACATCCGCGATCGACGGCCCGGATCGGACATCATCCGATCCACGCCATGCTGGTTCCCATTCCTGTCGTGTGCTTCGTCGGAACATTGGTGACCGACATCGCCTATTGGTACACGGCCAACATGCAGTGGGCGAACTTCTCCGCTTGGCTCCTGAGCGTCGGATTGATCGTGTCCGGCTTGGCGGTCGTGGCAGGGTTGATCGATTTCTTCGGCGATCGCCGCATTCGCCGGCTTCGCCCCGCCTGGATCCATGCCGGCGGCAACGCCGTCGCTCTCGTGCTCAGCATCACCAACATCTTCGTGCACAGCCGCGACGCCTACACGTCCGTGGTCCCGACCGGGCTGATCCTGTCGGCGCTCGTCGTGCTCATCCTCCTGGTGACAGGCTGGAACGGCGCGGCCCTGGTGCACCGCTACGGCGTCGGCGTCCAATCGGAGGAGCGGGCATGACGCGTCTTCAACGGATCCTCGCCGCAGGCGTGCTGCTGCCGCTCTCCGCCTGCGGCCCCGAGCCGATCGACCCGCAAACGCAGATCGGGCCGAATCCGCCGCTTCCGGAACTCCACCAGTACCTGCTGCCACCGATGCACGTTTCAAGCGCAGTCGGCTGGAAGGACGGCGAGAAGCCGGAGGTCGCTTCCGGCCTGCAGGTCAAGGCGCTCGCAACGGGCCTCAAGAATCCGCGCTCGATCCTCGTCCTGCCGAACGGCGACATCCTGGTGGCGGAAAGCGGCGGCCCGAACCCGCCCGTCAACCGCCCGAAGGAGATCATCATGGGCTTGCTGGAGCGGAAGTCCCATTCCGCCGAGACGCCAGGGCAACGGATCACGCTGCTGCGCGATGCCGACGGAGACGGTGTCGCGGAGCAGCGCACCGTGCTCCTCGACAAGCAGAACTCGCCCTTCGGCATGGCCCTGGTGGGCAACGATCTCTATGTCGCGGACACCGATGCCGTGATGCGCTACCCGTACAAGGCGGGCGCGACGCAGATCACCGAGCCGGGCGTCAAGCTCACCGAGTTGCCGGCGGGGCACATCAACCATCACTGGACGAAGAGCCTGACGGCGAGCCCGGACGGGACCAAGCTCTACGCCGGGGTCGGCTCGAACAGCAATGTCTCCGAGAACGGGCTCGACGAGGAGAAGGACCGGGCGGCGATTTGGGAGATCGATCGGGCGACCGGCGCGCACCGGCTCTACGCGACCGGCCTGCGCAACCCGAACGGCCTGACCTTCGAGCCTCAGACGAAGACGCTCTGGTGCGTCGTCAACGAGCGGGACGAACTGGGGCCCGATCTCGTGCCGGATTATATGACGTCGGTGAAGGATGGCGGCTTCTACGGCTGGCCCTACAGCTACTGGGGCAGCCACGTGGATCCCCGCGTGATGCCCCAGCGCCCGGAACTCGTCGCCACTGCGATCATGCCCGACTACTCCCTGAGCTCGCACGTGGCCCCGCTCGGGATGACCTTCTATTCGGGGACAGGTCTGCCGCAGACCTATCAGGGCGGTGCCTTCGTGGGCGAGCACGGGAGCTGGAACCGGGATCCGCTGAACGGATACAAGGTGGTCTACATCCCGTTCGAGAGCGGGAAGCCGGCCGGCAAGGCCCAGGACGTGGTCACCGGATTCGTCAACGCGGAAAAGCAAGCTCGCGGTCGGCCGGTGGGCCTCGCCGTCGACACGCATGGCGGTCTGCTGATCGCGGACGATACCGGGGGCGTCGTCTGGCGTGTCACGGGGGCCCAGTCCCAATCGCAGGCCGGGCCGAACCCGATCATCCGCTGACCGCTCGAGCAGGATCTCATCGTGCCGCTCTCGTCCCGCTCCCCCACCGCGATCAGCGACGCGGGCCGCCACGCCCGGGACCGCGGCGATCCGATCACGGCAAATCCCTACCCGCCCGAATCGGACGAGCACGGGACCTGGGAGCGCGGCTACCGCATGCCGGACGCGCAGGCTCAGGAGACAATGCCGAAGACGCCCGGCGAAGCATCCCAGTTGGACGCGTCGTCGTAGAACGGCCGAGCCGCGCCGTCGTCAGGTCAGGAAGATCAGGGCGACGCCGCCGATCATCAGCAAGCCGCCGGGCATACGCCAGGGTCCCGCCGTGTGCTGCACGACGCGGAGTTAGCCGAAATGATCGAGGACCAGGGAGGCGCGACGATCGCGGCCGTCACGGTCAGGCCGGTGAAGATCGCAGCGCCGAGCCTGTCGGCCAGCAGGATCATCGCCAGACGCAGGTGCCGCCCGTCGCGCCGCCGAGCCAAGCTCACCAGGGACCAGCGGCGATCCGCTCGCTCCCCGGCCAGCCGAGCCGCCGGAATGGCGCGGCGCGGAGGTAGATCACGGCATACGTGACGGCCACGATCAAGGTGACCAGGATCGGCTTGTCCAATACCGTGTTGAGGCTCGCATTCGCGCCGGTATGCACCGTATTCGCGCCGGTCTGGACGGTGTTGAGGATGCCCGCTGCAATCGCGGCCATGGCCATAAGGATCGGCAAACGAGAAGCGTGTCTGTATCGCCGGTGTCTCGCATCAGGAACAGCCGTGCTGAATCGGTGTTCCCAGGATGACGGATTGCGACGCCTTCCGATCAGCGGTCCGCAAGACAGGGAGATACGCCATGAAGTTCATCATCCTGGCCCTGGCCGGCCTCAGCGTTGCCGCCGTGCCTGCCCTGGCGGCCGAAAGCGGCGGCACGAGCCGATCCGGCACGGCTAACAGCACGGGTCCGAACGATGCCGGTTCCGGGGCAACGCCCGGAGCCAACGGCAGCGGCCCGTCGACCGGCTCGCTGAGCCGCTCGGGGACGACAAACAGCACGGGTGCGAATGATGCCGGATCCGGCTCGAAGCCGGGAGCCGGAAGCCGATGATGAGACGAACGGCCCTCTCCGAACTCCGGTGAGCTGGGAGACGCTCCGCTCGTCCCCGGGCGGGCGGAGCGCCGCCAGCGGGACGCCAAGCCCTGCGCGCGGATTCCATAGCCGTTCGGATGCGGAACCGTGCGTTCTCGCGTCGGACCTGATCGTCCTCGCTATTCTGTGTCTCGGGGTGTCGGCCTGCGACGACAAGAAGGCCCAGAACAACGCGCCGACGAAGCCGGACTCGACCAAGACGGAGCCGCAGACCGATCAGTCCGCGCCGAGCCCTCAGAAGCGCTGACGGCCTCGTGGCGCGACTTCGGCTAGGCGGCGGACTTTTCGCGCCGGTTCAGCCTGAGGACCGGGCCGCCCTATCGGGGTGCCAACGTACCCGAAGGGAGACCCGAGTCTGACCGCGCACGCATCTGCAATCGTTAGACGAAATGCATCGGCAGCGCGCGATCCAGGACCTCGACATAGGTGCCGGCGAGGACGGCGACGGTTGCCGCGGCAACTGCGGCGGCGATGGTCAGGCGAGCGAGAACGGTCATGGGAAGTCTCCTTCGGTTCCGCGATTGTCTTCGCGGCATGACCTGGATGTAAGCTCAAGCTTTCCGGTCCGGCGTGCTCCGGCACACGGAGACGTCACTCCGCTGAGCCTGCATTGTTCATCGGCGTCGCCGCAGTCGCACGGCGACGACACCGAGGCTCAGGCTGAAACCGAGACATGCGACAGCCGGTCCGACACGGCTGCCTGAGAACGCTACGTGCCCGGCGAGGAACAGTAGGATCTCACGCAGGCCGATCAGGCCGCAGGCCGCTGAGCCGAGTCCGGCGAGAAACGCCAAAGCCTTGAACAACACCGTATCCGCGCGCGAGCCGGGGGAAACCGGGGCCACTGTGCCTCTTCACTTCGGAAGGACCAGAGGTCGCATACAGGTCGGGTTAAACGGCGATGAGACAGCTGATTAAAATAAACCTTGAACCGTCAGGCAGCTATGGATCCGCGGGCGATCCGAATCTGCGTCGATCAAGCCGATTTTTGAACAGGAGCAAGGGTTGGGGCGCGAACCTGATCCCGACCGCCGCGCGATCGGGCTGAGTTTGCGGACGACGCCTCCGACCCGCTCGAACGGTCCGGATAAGTCTTCGATGAGCGTCTCACGCGGCGCGGACGGTGTCGAGGAAGCGTCCGACCTCGGCGGCGAGGTGCTCGGACTGGCGCGACAGCTCGGAGGCCGCCCCCAGAACCTGGCTGGCCGCCGCCCCGGTCTCTTCCGCGGCGCCCGCCACGCCCGCGATGGTGCCGGTCACCGCGCCGGTGCCGGCCGCCGCCTGCGTGACGTTGCGGACGATCTCCTGGGTCGCCGCGCCCTGCTCCTCCACCGCCGCCGCGAT
>Ga0255028_100063_pt1 | contig 29359 bp, 26 predicted proteins | sample DRGLUT_MetaT_FD_178168 | JGI IMG/M metagenome (GOLD analysis project Ga0255028, IMG submission 178168) | Metatranscriptome of freshwater microbial communities from Pennsylvania, United States - DR:GLUT (Metagenome Metatranscriptome) | ecosystem: Environmental > Aquatic > Freshwater > Creek...
ACCAGGAACTCGCCGTCAACGGCCACTTCGCCGGGGAAGCGGCCATGCACCGAGTCGTAACGGAGCAGGTGGGCGTTGGTCTCCACCGGGCCGAGATCGTTGATCGCCACGACCTCGATGTCGGTGCGGCCGGCTTCCGCGATCGCGCGCAGGACGTTGCGGCCGATGCGTCCGAACCCGTTGATGGCAACCTTCGTCACGGCGTGACTCCTTCCTGATGCGGCGCACCGCGCGCCGGACCGCTGGGCACGGTCCGCGGGGCGGTCTCGGCGGCCCGCCTCCGTGCCGTCCGGGCCGGGCGGATCTGGGCGGGCGGGTTTGAACCTGCGATGAACCGGCCCGGGAGACGCCGCGCTCCGCGGCCAGAGACCGTCGGATCAGACGGCGCAGGCTGAGGCCTCGGGACTGTCACGGATCGGCTATCCGGCCTGTCTCGCGCGGTCCCTCTCGGGAGCGCGCGGCTGTCTAGCATGGCGCCCCTACCTGTCAAACGCGCGGCCATGACAAACCTCGTCGATCCACCGACCAATAAACAAGGATTGCTGCGCTCCATTACGTGGCCGGATCGATCCCGGTGCGGGACGCCATTTCGGACTGGAAATCCAGCAGCATTCGACGGAAAGCTTCCCGTCGAGGCGGACACGACACCATGGCCGACGCGACCGATACCGATTCCATCGACGAAGCCCTCGCGCGTCTCGACGCAGCCCTGAGCCGCCTGGACGCCGTGGTCGCCCACCGGATCGAGGCGGCGGCGCAGCCCGACGACCGGGATGCCGAGCTCGCCCTCATGGACGAGGATCGGGCCCGCCTGGCCGCTGCCCTCGACGCGGCCAGCGCCCGCCTCGCCGAGGTCTCGGCCACCACCGGCGCGGTCGGCTACCGGCTCGACCGCGCCATCGAGACCGTCCAGGATGTGCTCGGACGCTCCTGAGGCAACGGCCCCGCCCTCTGAGCGTTCATCGGAGCAGCCCGTCGGAGCAGCCCTTGCCGCAGATCAACGTGACTATCGACGGCCGCAGCTACCGCATGGCCTGCGGGTCGGGCGAGGAAGCCCATCTCACCGGTCTTGCTGAGACCCTGGACGAGCGCATCGGCGAGATGCGCAAGAATTTCGGCGAGATCGGCGACATGCGCCTTCAAGTCATGGCCGCCCTCACGATCGCCGATGAACTGTCCGAATTGCGGGGACGGCTCACGACGCTGGAGGCGCAGGTCGCCGAGCTGCGCCAGACCACGGAGACCGCCGAGCAGGGCCGCGCGGAGGATGCGGCGCGGGCCGCGACGGGAATCGGCCGTGCGGCGGAGCGTATCGGGCGGCTGGCAGACGCGCTCGGGGGATCCGCCCCACGCGGCTGAGCGCGCCCGCCGTTGCGCCGCGTTGGCGTTTGCGCCGGTCCCGGCGGCTCGCCTCAGCCGGTCTCGGCGATGTAGCGGCCGAGCGCGGCCGCGGCCCGGAGCATGTGGGCGCGCATGCGGCGCGCCGCCGTCTCGCCGTCCCCTTCCGCGATCGCCGCCAGGATCTCGCCGTGCTCCTCCCGCGACCGGCGGATCCGGTCGGCGTGGCGCAGCTGCGTGCGCCGAAAGGCGGCGAGGCGCTCGCGGATCGCCAGCGCCTGCTCGGCCATGAATCCGTTATGGGTCGCCGTGTAGAGCGCTTCATGGAAGGTGCGGTTGAAGCGGTCGTAGGCGTCGACGTCGCCCGCCTCCACCGCCCGGGCCGATTCCTCGTGCAGCTCCATGAGCTGCCCTCGCTCGAGGGGCGTCATCCGGTAGGTGGCCAGCCGGGCGCACATCGCCTCGATCTCGGCGGTGGTCTCGAACATGTCGGCGATCCGCTGCGGCGTCAGGCGCACCACCACGACGCCCCGGCGGGGCCGGATCTCCACCAGCCCCGAGGCCGCGAGCTGCCGCAGCGCCTCGCGAACGGGCGTACGCGAGGCGCCGTAGCGATCCGCGAGATTCTGCTCGTCAAGCGCCGTGCCGGCCGCGATCGTTCCCGACGCGATCGCGTCCGTGAGTGCGTCGCGGATCCGGTCCGAGAGCAGCCCAGTCTCGATCTTCTGAAAATCTCCGTGCATCCGCCGTTCCTAGACCATCCCGCGAGCGGCGACTGCCAGTCTTCGGGTCAGACGATGCGGAAGCATAGCCTAATCCACAGAGTGGGATCAGGAAACGGCAGGATTAGGGTGTCTAGCCGACGAGGGCGCGCACCGTCAGAAACAGGAGGGAGGGCCCGACGAGGCAGCCGATGCCGGTGTGGAATGTCGCCGTGAGGGCGCCGTAAGGCACGAGCTTCGGATCGGTCGCAGCCAGACCGCCCGCGACCCCGCTCACCGTGCCCATCAGCCCGCCATACGCCATGGCCGAGCGCGGATTGTCGAGGCCGATCATCCGCGCCACCAGGGGCGTACCCACCATGACCATCACCGCCTTGGTCACCCCCGTGGCGATGGACAGTGCCATCACGGTGGAATCCGCACCGATCGCCGCACCGGTGACGGGGCCGACGATGTAGGTGATCGCCCCCGCGCCGATCGTCGTGATCGAGACGGCATCGTGGTAGCCGAAAGCCACGGCGGTCAGAGTTCCGACGATGAACGGCAGGATCGTGCCGAGGGCGAGCGCTAGGACGCCGAGCAGGCCGGCCCGCCGCGCCTCGACCACATCCACCTCGAAGGCGGTCGCGACGATGGCGAAATCGCGCAGCATCGCGCCGCCCATGAGGCCGATTCCGGCGAGCGCCGGGATGTCGGCAAGCCCTTTCTTCCCGCCCGTATAGAGCCCGCCGACATAGGCCAGGACCAGCCCCAGCACGATCGCGATGGCGGAGCCGTGGACGCGGCCGTTGGTGAGATACTTGGCGGCGCGATTCGAGACGAGGATCAGCGCCCCGACCACCGCGAAGGCGGCCACGAGGCTCTGCTCGATGAAGACGTGCTCGATGCCGTGCCAGATCTCGTGTCCCATGGCGTTCAGCCCTTCCTGACGGCGGTTGCCGAAGCCGGTGCTGCGTCGGGGGCTTCGGCATCGCCGCCGATTACCGATCCACCGTGCTCGACGGTGGCGCTGCCCGGATCCCGGCGGCCGATCCGGCTGAGCAGGGCCACGGCGCCGAAACACAGCACCAGCGAGCCGGTCGCCGCGATGAGCACGATCGGGCCGCCGCTGACCGCAGCCACCACGTTCTGCTGGGCCGCCATGGCGACCACGATCGGGATGTACATGCCCGCCCAGAACTCGACACCGAACTGGACGCCTTTGGTCAGGCGGCCGTGGCGGGAGAGCCAGAGCCGGGCGGCGATCAGCAGGATCATGGCGATGCCGACGCCGCCGACATTGGCCTTCACGCCGAGGGCAATGCCGAGAAGGTCGCCGAGATACACGCCGATCAACGTGCAGGCAGCGAGCAGAGCGACACCGAGGACGATCATCGGCGTTGACCGTTCTGCAGTGCCGTCCTGCCTCGCCGGTGCGGCGGCCGTGGCGACGCGCTCGTCATGGAGCGTCTCCTTCCCGAATCGGCCTAATGACCGTTGACGTCAGTATGCAGAAGATTGACGGGATCGCAATCCCGTATACGAAACCGTGATCAGGCGGACTTTAAAAATACCGGAAATGCTGATATCTCCGGTTCTGTACACCAGTTGGAGCGCGCGAATGAGCGAGTGGCGCGGTGATAGGCAGGCCCGTGATGCCCGCATCGAGGCGGGGCGCGCCCATGCGCAGGGCAAGGTGGTTCCGGCGGGTTCCGTCGTCGATCTGCTGGAGGCGATCCTGCGGCCCGGCGACCGGGTCTGCCTCGAAGGCGATAACCAGAAGCAGGCCGACTGCCTCGCCCGCGGCCTCAGCGCCTGCGATCCCGGGAAGATCCATGACCTGCACATGGTCCAGTCCGGGATCGTCCTGCCGGAACATCTCGACGTGTTCGAGACCGGCATCGCCAAGCGGCTCGACTATTCCTATTCCGGTCCGCAGGGCGGACGCATCGCCAAGATGCTGTATGGCGGTCAGATCGAGCTCGGGGCGGTCCACACCTACCTGGAACTCTTCGCGCGCTACTTCGTCGACCTCACGCCCAACGTGGCGCTGATCGCGGGCGTCTCGGCGGACCGGGACGGCAACCTGTATACCGGGCCGAACACCGAGGACACGCCCACAGTTGTGGAAGCGACCGCCTTCAAGAACGGCGTCGTGATCGCGCAGGTCAACGAGATCGTCGACCGTGTCCCGCGGGTCGACATCCCGGGCGACCGGATCGATTTCGTGGTCGAGGCGGACACGCCGTTCTACGTCGAGCCCCTGTTCACCCGAGATCCGGCGGCGATGACCGAGACGCAGATCCTGATCGCCATGATGGCGATCAAGGGGATCTACGCCGAGTACGGCATCAAGCGCCTCAACCACGGGATCGGGTTCGGCACGGCGGCGATCGAGCTGCTGCTGCCGACCTACGGGGAGAAACTTGGACTGAGGGGCAAGATCGCCACCCATTGGGCGCTCAACCCGCACCCGACCCTCATTCCGGCGATCGAATCCGGCTGGGTCAAGCAGATCCACTGCTTCGGCTCGGAGGTCGGAATGGACCGCTACATCCGCGAGCGCCCCGACATCTTCTTCACCGGTGCGGACGGGAGCCTGCGCTCCAACCGCGCCTTCTGCCAGACCGCCGGCCTCTACGCGTGCGACATGTTCATCGGGGCGACGCTCCAGATCGACCTGATGGGCCATTCCTCGACCATCACGCAGTCGCGAGTGGCGGGTTTCGGCGGTGCCCCCAACATGGGCTCAGACCCGCACGGCCGGCGCCACCCGTCCGATGCCTGGATGAAGGCGGGCCGCGAGGGCCAGATCGTCGGCGATCCGGCGCTGATGCGCGGCCGCAAGCTCGTGGTGCAGCTGGTCGAGACCTTCGGCGACAAGCTCGTACCGACCTTCGTGGAGAAGCTCGATGCCCTCGAGCTGGCCAGGAAGATCGGCCTGGAGCTGGCGCCGGTCATGATCTACGCCGACGACGTGACCCACATCGTCACCGAGGAGGGCATCGCCAACCTGCTGCTTTGCCGCGATGCCGACGAGCGCGAACAGGCGATCCGGGGCGTGGCCGGCTATACCGAGGTCGGCCGCGGCCGCGACCGGGCGAAGGTCGAGGAGCTGCGCGCCCGGGGCGTCATCCGCCGCCCGGAGGATCTCGGCATCGAGCCGCTGGATGCCGACCGGGCGCTGCTGGCCGCGAAGTCGATCAAGGACCTCGTGCATTGGTCCGGCGGGCTCTACGAGCCGCCGGCCCGGTTCCGGAACTGGTGAGCTTCGCGCGATGATGGGTCCTCTCTCAAGGAGCCGGCGATGGAAACCCTGACCTTCCGCCACACCACGAAGAAGCCGCTCTCCGGCTCGGTGCCGAGCGCGATCACCGGCGTCGTGGCCTCCGGCAACCTGGAAATCCTGCTGGAGCGGGTGCTGCCGCCGGATGCCTGCGAGGTCGCGGTCGAGACCCCGATCGCCGGCTACGGCGATGTCTGGGCGGCGGTGGTGGCCGATTTCGTCGCCCGGGCGCAGCCCGGCGGCCTCCGCATCAGCATCAACGACGGTGGCGCCCGTCCCGACACCGTGTCGCTGCGTCTGCTCCAGGGCGCACGGCTTATGGAGGCCTGACCATGGCTGGCGACCGCGCCAAGCGGATCGATCCGGATGCCCTGAGCTGGTACGAGGCGACTGCCCGTCAGCGCGTGTTGGCGCTCACCGATCCGGGAAGCTTCCGCGAGTTCCTGCCGCCGACGGAGCGGCGCATGAGCCCGCACCTGCCGCTGTTCGATCTGCCGCGCGCCTTCGATGACGGCATCGTGGTGGGCCGCGCGCGCCTCGACGGCAACCCGATCCTGATCGCCGCCCAGGAGGGCCGCTTCATGGGCGGCGCTTTCGGTGAGGTGCATGGCGGCAAGCTGGTCGGATTGCTCCGGGTGGCGCTGGAGCTGAAGCCGAAAGCGGTGCTGATCCTGTTCGACACCGGGGGCGTCCGTCTCCAGGAGGCCAATGCCGGCGAGACCGCCATTGCCGAAACCATGCGGGCCATCGTCGATGCCCGCGCAGCCGGGATCCCGGTCGTCGGGCTGATCGGCGGCCGCGCCGGCTGCTACGGGGGCGGCGGCCTGATCGCCGGAACCTGCTCGCGGCTGGCGGTGTCGGAGGGCGGGCGGATCTCGGTGTCCGGCCCCGAGGTCATCGAGACCAACAAGGGCGCCGAGGAGTTCGATTCGCGCGATCGGGCGCTGGTCTGGCGCACGATGGGCGGCAAGCACCGCCGCCTGATCGGGGGCGCCGACGCCTTCTGCGCCGACTCCGTTACGGCTTTCCGCGGGGCCGCCCTCGACCTCCTCAGCCGCGCGCCGGCCTTCGATCTGGCCACGCTGGAGGCCGAGCAGGCGCGTCTCGAGGACAGGATTGCGCGCTTCGGCGATTGCCGAGATGGAACGGATGTCTGGGCGCGTCTCGGCGTGAACGATCCGGAGGCAGTGCCGGGGATGGACACGGACGCGTTCGACGAGACCGTGGCCCGGGTCAGGGAAGCCGATCATGACGCTCGCTGAGATCCTCGCCTCGCTGTTCCCGGACGGGCATGCGGTGACGGTCCGCGACGGGCTCGTGACCGGAAGCGGCCCGTTCGAGCGCGGCCGGATCCAGGTCGTGGGTGTCGATGGCGACACGCCCCTCGGTGTCGAGGGGGCCCTGACACTGTCGCGCGCCGTACTCGATACGGTGCGGGCGGGCGAGCAGGCGCCGATCCTGGTCGTGGTCGATTCCGACAGCCAGCGCATGAGCCGGCGGGACGAGCTCCTGGGCCTGAACGAATGCCTCGCGCATCTCGCCAAGGCCCTGCTCCTCGCCGACCGATCGGGGCACTCGACGGTCGGGCTGATCTACGGCCACTCGGCCGCAGGCGCCTTCATCGCCACCGCGCTGGCAACCCGGGTGCTGGCGGCACTTCCGGGCGCCAGCCCCAGCGTGATGGATCTGCCCTCGGTCGCCCGCGTCACGAAGCTGCCCCTGGCGAAGCTCCAGGACATGGCCAAGTCGACACCCGTCTTCGCGCCCGGCCTCGACAACATGGTGGCGACCGGGGCGGTGCACGCAGTCCTCGATCCGGGCAAGCCGCTGGGCGGCCAGATTCGTGATCTCGTCGCGGAAACGCAGACCGACGACGTACGAGACCGCCTCGGCGAGGAGCGCGGCGGCCGCCCGGTGGCCCGCGGCGTCGCGACGGCCGTGGCCGATCAGGCGCGCCTTGGCTGAGGGCTACAGCCGCCACGACCTCGTGCAGGCTGATCCGGCGGCCTGGACCGCGTGGCTGGTATCGCGCCCCGACCTTGCCGGTGCGCCCCATCTCGACGGCTGGGCGAAGGCCGGGCGGCCGCTGATCGTTCGCCGCCGGGTGCCGGGGGAAAGCGGTGACGCCGTTCCCCTCGGCCTGCCGCTGCCACCCGCCGACGGCAAGCGGCGGATCGGGCTCGCCCTGCCGTCAGCGATGCTGTCGCCCAGGGAGGCACCGGATCTGGCCGAAGCGGCCCGGCATGCTCCTGCGGCGTGGCAAGCGAGCATTGGCGCCCTGGTCGCGGTCGGCCGCCACGACGCGATCGTGCCGCGACCGTTCGGCGCCCTGCTCTGGCAGGCCCTGACCGGTCTGACCTATCTGAGCTCGACGTCCGATCTCGACCTGCTCTGGCCGTGCGCGACCGGCCTGCCGGCCGGCCTGCTCGAGCGGATCGGCGCTGTCGCGGACACGGCACCCATGTCCATCGACGGAGAGATCCTGCTTCCGGACGGGACCGGTGTGCAGTGGCGGGAATTGCGCGACGCCCCTGAAGACGGATCGGTCGTGGCCAAGAGCCTCGATCGGGTGGCTCTGGTGCCGGCCGCGGCTCTGCGGGCGTCGATCCGCCGATGACGCTCGCGATCCTGCTCTCCGGCCAGGGCGGCCAGCATCCGGGGATGTTCGATCTCACGGCCGACCGACCCGAAGCTCAGGCGATCTTCGCCGCCGCCAAGCCGCTCCTGGGCGGCCGGGATCCGCGCGACGTCGCCAGGACCGGCGGCGACGACCTGCACGCGAACCGCACGGGGCAGATCCTGTGCTGCGTCGCGGCACTTGCCGCCTGGAACGCCCTCAGCTGCGCTCGACCGGCCCGCGCCATTGTGGCCGGCTACAGCATCGGCGATTTCGCCGCGTGGGGTGTCGCCGGACGGCTCGCTCCTGAAGTCGTCCTGACGCTGGCCGCGCGTCGAGCCGAGGTGATGGACGCCGCCACGGGCCGGGGTTTCGGGCTGGCGGGGATACGGGGTCTTCGGCTCGATGTTCTGGACACGCTCGCGGCCAGCCACGGATGCCACCTCGCCATCCGCAACGCCTCGGACAGCGGCGTCGTCGGCGGTCGGCGGGACGCCCTCGATACCCTGTGCTCCGCGGCGAGCGGATCGGGGGCGCAGCGAGCCGTCATCCTGCCGGTCCGGACCCCCTCCCACACGCCGTTCCTGTCGTCAGCGACCGATGCGTTCCGGCACATCCTGCAGGCCGCAAATCAGGAACGTCCTCCGGCCGGTGCGCCGCGTCTTGTCAGCGGCCTCGACGGAGCTGCGGTTTTCCGAGCCGAAGCGGGGCTGGAAAAGCTCGCGCTTCAGATTTCGCGGACGATTGACTGGGCTGCTTGTCTTGAAGCCTGCGGCGAATACGGCGCCGACCGGGTTCTGGAACTCGGTCCCGGTCACGCCCTGGCGACCATGGCGCGATCGGCGCTGCCGAAGGCGCGCGTCCACGCCCTGGACGAGTTCCGGTCGATTTCTGGCGTCGCGGACTGGCTGTCCTCCCCGTGAGATGCGCGAACAAGGACTAATAAATATTGATCGAGCAGCATTTGAATACATTCGCAACCTAAATCCTCCGCGCATCGGTGACATTCAGCGTCGGAAGATATTGAGGTCTGGCTGCTCCTTGACGCGGATGCGGTCGCGGTCGTAGCAGCCGGTCAACTGCGGAACGAGACGGGTTCATGACGGCCAAGCGAGCGCTGATCACGGGTGTGACGGGCCAGGACGGCGCGTATCTGGCGCAACTGCTCCTGAAGAAGGGCTACGCGGTGACCGGCATCGTGCGCCGCTCCAGCCATGCCGGCGTGTTCGACCATCGGTTGAAGTGGCTCGGCATTCTCGACGACGTGGAGCTGGTCGACGGCAATCTGCTCGACCAATCCGCCCTGCTGCGCATCGTCCAGGCGGCCAAGCCCGACGAGATCTATAACCTCGCCGCGCAATCCTTCGTCACCTCCTCCTGGCAGCAGCCGCTGCTGACCGGGCAGGTGACGGGGCTCGGCGCCGTGCACATGCTGGAATGCCTGCGCTCGGTGGCCCCGCAGGCGCGCTACTACCAAGCTTCGACCTCGGAGATGTTCGGGTTGATCCAGGAGGAGCGCCAGAGCGAGACCACGCCGTTCTACCCGCGCTCGCCCTACGGGGTGGCCAAGCTTTACGCGCACTGGATGACGATCAACTACCGGGAGAGTTTCGGGCTGCACGCCTCGAACGGCATCCTGTTCAACCACGAAAGCCCGCTGCGCGGCGTGGAATTCGTGACCCGCAAGGTTACGGACGCGGTGGCGCGGATCAAGCTCGGCAAGCAGAAGGAGCTGCGGCTGGGCAATATCGACGCCAAGCGCGACTGGGGCCATGCCCGAGACTACGTCGAGGCGATGTGGCTGATGCTGCAGCAGGACCGGCCGGACGACTACGTGATCGCCACCGGGCGGACCACGACGGTGCGGGACATGTGCGTCATCGCATTCAAGCATGCGGGCCTGGATATCGACGACCACCTCGTCATCGACCCGTCCCTGTTCCGGCCGGCGGAGGTGGAGGTGCTCCTGGGCAACCCCGCCAAGGCGAAGGCGACCTTCGGCTGGGAGGCGAAGACGAGTCTGGAAGCGCTCATCACCGAGATGGTCGACGCCGACATCCGCCGCCTCAGCGCCAACGCCTGAGCGCCCGGGCTCGCCGCCGCCCGCCGGCGGGTCCATATGGCGGACATCTCATCCCGGAGATGCGCGCCGTGAAGACCTATCAGCTCTACATCGACGGTGAGCACGTCGATCCGGTCGAGGGCTCGTGGTTCGAGTCGATCGATCCCTATCGCGGCGAGGCCTGGGCCCGGATTCCGCGTGCCTCGCGGGCCGATGTCGACCGGGCAGTGGCGGCGGCCAAGCGCGCCATGTGGGAGGGGCCCTGGGCCACCATGACCGCTTCTGCCCGCGGGAAGGTGCTGCGCCGGATCGGGGACCTCGTCGAGCGGGAGGCCAAGGCGCTGGCCGAGGTCGAGGTCCGCGACAACGGCAAGCTTTTCGCCGAGATGTACGGCCAGACCCGCTACCAGCCGGAATGGTGGTGGTACTACGCTGGCCTCGCCGACAAGGTCGAGGGCGCCCAAGTGCCGATCGACAAGCCCGAGACCTTCGCGTTCACCCGGCATGAGCCGGTGGGCGTGGTCGGGGCGCTGACCGCCTGGAACTCACCCCTGCTGTTCGTGGCCTGGAAATGCGCCCCCGCGCTCGCGGCCGGCTGCGCGGTCGTGGTGAAGCCCTCGGAATTCGCGTCCGCCAGCACGCTGGAATTCGCACGGCTGACCAAGGAGGCCGGCCTTCCGGACGGAATGTTCAACGTCGTCACCGGATATGGCGGCGAGGCGGGGACCGCCATCGTGGAGCACCCGGACGTCGCGAAGATCACCTTCACGGGCTCTGACGTCACCGGCGCGAAGGTCTACGAAGCGGCCGCGCGCCAGATCAAGCGCGTCTCCCTCGAGCTTGGCGGCAAGTCACCCAACATCGTCTTCGCCGATGCCGACCTGAAGGCCGCCGCCGCGGGCGCGATCTCAGGCATTTTCGCGGCCACCGGGCAGACCTGCATCGCCGGCTCTAGGCTCCTGGTCCAGAACAGCATCCGCGAGGACTTCGTCACCCGCCTGATCGAGCTTGCCCGCACGGCCAAGCTCGGCGATCCCATGCAGGCCGACACCAACATCGGACCGATCACCACGCCGCCGCAATACGCGAAGGTGCTCGACTACATCGCGCTCGCCAAGAGCGAAGGCGCGCGCTGCGTGTTCGGCGGCAACCCGGCCACCGGGCCCGGGGTGATCGGCGGCCAGTTCGTCGAGCCGACGATCTTCACCGGCGTCACCAACGCCATGCGCATCGCCCAGGAGGAGGTGTTCGGCCCGGTCCTGTCGATCATCGGCTTCGACGACGAGGCGGAGGCGCTGAGGATCGGCAACGACGTAGTCTATGGGCTGGCGGCCGGCGTCTGGACCCAGGATATCGGCCGCGCGATGCGCATGTCCAAAGGTTTGCGGGCCGGCACCGTCTGGGTGAATACCTACCGGGCGGTCAGCTACATGATGCCGTTCGGCGGCATGAAGCGCTCCGGCATCGGCCGCGAGAGCGGTATCGAATCGATCCGGGAATTTCTGGAGACCAAGAGCGTCTGGATCTCGACCAGCCGGGACGCGCCGGAGAACCCGTTCGTCATGCGTTGACGCCGAGCGCCGCGTCACTCGGGGGCGACGCGGCCGTCGCTTTGGCCCTCACACCGCCTTCAGGAGCCATCGGAGCGGCAGCGCCACGGCGGTGAGGCCCGCGACGCCGCCGGCCCAGAGCGCGATGAACCAGCCAAGCCGATGCAGGGATGTGCGGGTTTTCGTCACCGAGGTCATGACCCGCCCTCCTAATGGTAGCCCGGGGCGCCGGCCGCGACCTTGCCTCGGAACAACCAGTATACGTAGCCGGTATAGACCAGCACCATCGGCACCAGCACGACCGCGCCGGCGAGCAGGAAGGCCTGGCTGCTCGGATGGGTGGCGGCGTCCCAGATGGTGATCGCCGGCGGGACGACCATCGGCCACAGGCTGATTCCGAGGCCGACATACGACAGCAGGAACAGACCCAGCGCGCAGAGGAACGGCATCACCTCGGCGCGCCGGTCGAGGGCTACGAAGAACCGCCAAGCCAGGAGCGCGACCAAAATCGGAACCGGCGCGGCGAGGACGAGGTTCGGCCAAGCGATCCAGCGGGCCCGGAAGGCCGCGCTCAGGAACGGCATGGCGGCGGAGACGATCACGATCGCCGCCAGGGTGACGTATCCGAGCCGCCGTGCAAGCCGGTAGGCTCGGAGCTGGAGTTCCCCCTCGGTCTTCCAGATCAGCCAGCACGCCCCGAGCAGGCCGTAGCCGGCGACCAGGGCGGCCCCGGTCAGCAGCGAGAACGGCGTCAGCCAGTTCCACCAGCCGCCCGCATAGGCGCGGCCCTCCACCCGGATGCCTTGGACCAGCGCACCGAGGCAGATACCCTGGCAGAAGGCCGCCACGTAGCTGCCCCACGAGAAGGACCGGTCCCACACAGCTTGCGACCGCAGGGTCGCGGCGCGGAAGCGCATCTCGAAGGCGACGCCGCGGAACACCAGGGCCAGCAGCATCAAGATCAGCGGCATGTAGAGCGCCGGCAGGATGGTCGCGTAGGCGAGCGGGAAGACCGCGAACAGCCCGCCGCCGCCGAGGATGAGCCAGGTCTCGTTGCCGTCCCAGACGGGGGCGACCGTGTTGACCATGACATCCCGCTCCGCCTTGCCGCGGACGGCCGGGAACAGGATACCGACCCCGAGGTCGAAACCGTCCATCACCACGTAGAGAAAGACGGCCGTCGCGATGAGCAGCGCCCAGATGAGCGTGAGATCGAGGGACATCGGGCTTACTCCGCGGGCTGGGCGAGGGGACGGCCGGCCGCCACCGCACCGGCGATGAGGACGGGCGCCGGGGTGATCCCTGCGGTGCGGATCGGCTGGTCGGTGGGCGGCCCCGGCTCGTGGGCGTGGGGCACTTGGTTGAACAGGTGCAGGAGGTACCAGATGCCCGCCCCGAACACCGCGAGGTAGACGATCGCGAAGGCGGCCAGCGAGGCGGCGACGGCCGGAGCGGCCACCGGCGAAACGCTGTCGGCGGTGCGCAGGACGCCGTAGACCGTGAAGGGCTGCCGGCCCGCCTCGGTCACCGTCCATCCGGCCGTGACCGCGATCAGTCCCGAGGGTCCCATGCCCACCGCGAAGCGGTGCAGCCACGGGGATTCGTAAAGCCGGCCGTGCCGGCGCAGCCACAAAGCCGCGAGGCCGAGCGCGATCATCAGCAGGCCGAGGCCGACCATCACCCGGAAGGACCAGAACACCAGCGGCAGGTTCGTCGGCCAAGTCTCCCGCGGCATGTCCTTGAGGCCCCGGACCTCGCCGTCGAGATCGTGCGTCAGGTAGAGGCTGGCGAGACCGGGTATGCCGATCCGATCCCGCACCAGTCCGGCCTCCGCGTCGGGCCAACCGAACAGGATCGCGGGCGCGCGCCGCTCCGACTCGAAGTGCCCTTCCATGGCGGCGACCTTGGCCGGCTGATGCTGGTAGGAGTTGCCGCCGTGCAGGTCGCCGATGATCATCTGGGCCGGCGCGACGACGGCCGCCATCCACATGGCCATGGAGAACATGAGCCGGGCGCGGGGATTGGCACGGTCGCGCAACAGGTGCCACGCGCCCACCGCCCCGACGATCATCGCGGTGGTGAGATAGGCGCCCGTGACCGTATGGGCGAAGCGGTACGGGAAGGACGGGTTGAAGACGATCGCCCACCAATCGGCCGGGGCGAAGCGCCCGTCCGGACCGACCACGTGGCCTGTGGGCGTCTGCATCCAGGAATTGGCCGACAGGATCCAGAAGGCGGAGGTGAGCGTGCCGCCGGCCACCAGGCAGGTCGCCAGGAAGTGCAGGCGCTTGCCGACACGTTCCAGGCCGAACAGCATGACGCCGAGGAAGCCGGCCTCCAGGAAGAAGGCCGTGAGGACCTCGTAGCCGAGGAGAGGCCCGAGCACCGGCGCCGTGCGATCGGCGAAGACCGACCAGTTCGTGCCGAACTGCTAGCTCATGACCAGACCCGAGACGACGCCCATCGCGAAGGCGATGGCGAAGATCCGGAGCCAGTAGCGGTAGGTATCGAGGTAGACGGCCTTCCCGGTCCGCAGCCAGAAGCCTTCAAGCACCGCGAGATAGCTCGCGAGCCCGATGGTGAAGGCCGGGAACAGGAAGTGCCAGACGATCGTGAGCGCGAACTGGGCTCGCGCGAGGTTGACTGCACTGGGCAGTTCGAGGGCGGACATCGCGGTCTCCGGAGGAACGGACCCGCGACCTCTGACGCGCCCTGGGCGGCCGTTCCTTGATCCAGCGCAAAGCGTGCCGCTGCACGGGGGATTGCGCGACCGGCCTCGCCGTTTGCGCTGGATCAAGGCTTCGCCGAACGGCACCGCCGACATTGCCGCCCCGGGGCCGGACGACCGGTCCCGAGGAGGTCGCCGTGCGCTACGCCAACATTCTCGTATCGGTGGATTTCGCCGAGACCGCGCCCGACCGGATCCGCCTCGCGGCCGGCCTCGCGCGCCGCTTCGATGCGCATCTCACAGGGGCCGCCGCCGCGGCGGTGCCGGCGCGGCTCTTCGCGCACGACCTCGGGGATGCCGAGGCCCAGTACGACCGCTCAAGGAACGAGATCCTGCAGGAACTCGAACGGGCTCACGGGATCTTCGCCCGCTGTGCCGGCGAGGCCTCCCGGACCGAGTGGCGCGCCGCCACCGAACGGCCCTTCGTGCACATCATTAAACAGGGCCGGGCCGCAGACCTCCTCGTGATCGGACGCGCCGGCCTGGGCGACCTCGATCCGGATCCGCTCGGCGTCGCGCTCGGACCCGTCCTGATGGAGGCCGGCCGGCCCGTCCTGGTGGTCCCGCCCCGGGTGGCCGACCTGGTGGGACGGCGCATCGTCGTGGCGTGGAAGGATACGCCGGAGGCGCGCAGGGCCGTGTCCGGAAGCATGCCGTTCATCCGCTCGGCCGATCAGGTCTTCGTCGTCACGACAGGCGAGGGCGCCCGGTTCGACGGCGCACAGGATGTTGCCCGCCATCTGGACCGCCACGGTGCCTCGGTGACGAGCCACCTGCTGACGACGACCGTGAGCGACGGTGAGGAGATCCTCCGGTTCGCCCGCGAGCAGGAGGCCGACCTGATCGTCATGGGCGCCTACGGCCATTCCCGGCTCCGGGAATGGGCCTTCGGCGGCGCGACCCGCGATATCCTTCGAAGCACCGCGATCTGCTGCCTGATGGCGCACTGAGATGCGCCGCTCAGCTGGCGGCCAGCTGCTCCAGCCGGCCGGGATCGACGAGCCGCACGCCGCCTGGCACGATCAGGATGGCCCTTTCGCGATCCAGGCGGGTGAGCATCCGGCTCACGGTCTCGATGGTGAGCCCCAGATGGTCGGCGATGTCCTGGCGGCACATCGGCAGCTCCAGCGTCACCGACGTGAGCCCGATCCGGGCATAGCGCGCCCGCAGGCCGAGCAGGAAGGCGGCGACCTTTTCCTCGGCGGTCCGCCGCCCGAGGAGCATCATGTGATCCTGCGCCAGGGTGAGTTCGTAGCCCGCACGCTCGTGCAGGCGCCGCAGCAGGTGCGGTACGTCCTCCACGAGAGCCGTGAAGGCACGCCGGTCGAAGCGGCAGAGCGCCACCGGCGTGAGCGCTTCGGCCGTGACGGTGAAACGCTCCGGAAGAGCGAGGCCAACAAAGTCGCCGATGAGCGCAAAACCGATGACGTGGCGGCGCCCGTCGGGGAGCAGGCGGGACAGCCGGAGGGCCCCCTCAGTCACATTGTAGACGGCGTCGGCCCGATCCTCCTGACCGAACAGGATCTGACGCGGGTCGAGTACGATCCGGTGGCTGACCGCCTCCAGGCGCTCGAGCTCCTGACCGGTGAGAGCGGCGCAGACACTGACCCTGCGGACATCACAGGCGACGCAGCCGCCTTCGGACCGACCGTGCCGGCATGCCTGATTCGTTGCCGGATCGGTTCCGGCACTGGGCTCCGGACTCGCGGGCCGGACGGTCATTCCGAACTCCTGCGGGCCGCGGGATCGCAGCCGTGGCGCGCGAGAACGCCTGTCCGAAGCGCGCGCAGATGGACGCGCGCGGCATAGCAGATCGAGGTCCCGTGCGACAGCTACAGGTGGTAGCGACGCCAGGCCGTCTATTTCGAAAATTGCATGGTCGACATCCTGTCTGTGACCAGCCTGCACGGCATCCAGTCGTATTGCTGAACCGGCCGATGCGCGATCAGCGCCAGGGCGTCGTCGATGGCTCGGCGGCCCTGCAGCGTGGCATCCTGGTGGACGGTCACCGCCAAACGTTTGCGCTGCATGGCCAGCATGCCGTCCGCGGTCGCATCGATACCGCCGATCAGGATCCGCCCAGCGGGCAACCCGGCCGCTTCGACGGCCTCCGCGGCGCCGATCGCCATCGCGTCGTTGTTGGCGGCAATCGCATCGATGCCCATTCCCTGTGCGAGCCATCCGGAAACCAGCGTTCTTGCCGTTCCGCGATCCCAATCGGCGGCGCCTTCCGCAACGAGCTGAAGGCCCGGAACCTCGGCCATCACCGCCTTGACGCCTCGGGTGCGCAGGACGGAACCCGCTCGGGCGGGGTTTCCCGAGATGATCGCGAGGCGGCCGCTTCCGTTCATCATCTGGGCGAGCTTGCGCATCTGCAGGCGACCGGCCACGAGCTCGTTCGGGATCACGAGGGCGACCCGCCCCGCAAGCCAATCCTCGCGTGGCCCGTCGTTGACATAGACCAGCGGGATGTCGGCCTCCTGGGCGAGGCGGGTGATCGCGGCATTTGCGGCCGGCTCGACCGGCATGACCAGCAGCGCGTCGACTTTCGCGGCGATGAGGTCCCGGACCTGCGCGATCTGCTGCGCGCCTGCACCTTCGGGGGCATAGGCGAAGCGTACCAGGAGGCTTCGGGCTCTCGCGTGCTCCTCCAAGCTGTCGTGCAGCAGCTGCATCGACCCGACCGGCTGGGTCATCGCGATGCCGAGTGTGGTCGCGAGGGCATGATCCGCACCGCACGCGAGTGCAGCCAGGGCTGCCGCGCAGATCCGAGCCAGAACCCGGACATGGCGTGTTCGGCTCATGCGGCGGGATCCCTCATGGCTGGGCCTCGGCACCGCTCAGGCGGCCCGGATGGTGTCGAGGATGCAGGCAGCCTCGTCGCGCAGGCGCTCGGCGTCGCGCGAAAGCGCGCTCGCTTGGTCAAGCATCCCGATCGCAGCCGCGCCCGCGGTTTCTGCGGTCTCGACCATGCCGGCGATGTGTGCGCCGACCGCGTTGCTGCCCTGTGCGGCCCGTGCGATGTGCACGATCTCCCGGGTCGCGGCTCCCTGCTCCTCGACCAGAGCGGCGATCGATGCGGCGGCTTGGTTCATGTCGCCGGCCCGGGTGGTGATATCCGCAACGGCCGCGACCGCCTCGGCTGTGGAGCTCTGGATGACGGCGACGTGGCGGGTGATGTCGTCCGTCGCCTGCGTGGTCTGGCCTGCGAGGACCTTGACCTCAGCAGCCACGACCGCGAAGCCGCGCCCGGCCTCGCCGGCGCGCGCCGCCTCGATAGCGGCGTTCAAAGCGAGGAGATTGGTCTGCGCCGCGATCTTGGCGATGAGCCGGACGACATCCCCAATCCGTTCCGCGGCGCCGCTCAAAGCCTCGACGCGACCGGTCGCCCGCTCCGCCTCCATGGCGGCGCCGCTGGCCATGGCGGCCGTCATCTGAGCCTGGCGGCCGACCTCTTGAATCCAGCTGCCGAGTTCGTCGGCAGCGGCCGCGATCGTTTGGATCGTGGAGCCGGCTCGCTCGGCGGCGGCCTCTATCGTGCTCGTCCGGTTCACGGCCGCCCCCGCCGCACATCGCATCCGGTCGGCCGTCCCGCGCAGCTCGGCTGCAGCCAAGGCCACCGTCCCGACGATCTCGCCAACCGCGGACTCGAAATCCGCCGCCACCGCGTGCACCGCGATCCGGCGCTGCTGCTCAATTGTGGCGCGTGCCCGATCTGCCGCCGCCTCGCGCGTCCCGGCCTCCAGCACACGAGCCTTGACCGCCTGCAGCGCGCCCGCCATCGCGCCGAGTTCGTCCTGCCGCTCTCCCGCCGGGAGTGCCGCAGCGAGACGATCGGACGCCAAGCCCTGCATGGCGCGGGTCATCGCGGCAATCGGCGCAGCCACCCTGCGCAGGTTGAACCAGACGATCCCCCCCGTCAGGGCAGACGCCACGGCCACGGCCGCGGCAATTGCCAGCCGCGCGCTGGCGCCGACCGCGTCCGCCACCGCCGCCTGTTCGAACGCTCTGGCTTCGCGATAGGTCAGGGCGGTGTCGATCGCCTGCGCGAGAGCTGCCGAATCGCCTTGCAGCGCGCTCGTGATCACCGTGTCGGCGAGTTCCATCTCACCGGCCTCGTCCAGGGCGGCCGCTTCGGCCTCGACGGCGCGGACATGCTGCCAGGCTTCGCGCAGCCCACGGGCGAGCCGCTGTTCCTCCGCTCCGGTCACCGTCGGCGCGTAGGCGCTCCAGGCCGCCGAGAACGCCGCCTGCACCTGGTCGCCTTGAGCGCGGTAGGTCCGGCGGCTCTCGTCCGACGGAGCAATGTGGGCCAGGACGTCGAGGGCGCGCAGCTCCTGGCTCAGCTGTTTCATCGTTCTTAGGATAGCCGCCACCCTCATTTCTCCGGCGACAGTGCGACTCACGTCGTTGATCAGGCCGATGCGGGCAATCGAGAACGCCCCGATCGCCACGGACAGACAAAACAGGACCACCGCAGACCCGATGATGATCGTTCGGAGGCTGGCGGACGATCTCCGCGCAAGTGCGGACCTAAACATCAGCATCCATGTTTTTCCAAGCGATTATATTGGGCAATTTAACCTTGCTCAAGGAATAAATCAAATTTCCGATGATTATCAATACGTCGTGGTAATGCAATAAGGGTCACATCGACCAATGCGCCGAGAGGATTTAATTGGCGAGCCCTGTCCTATGGAATGCAGAGTCGCGGGAGCTCGGCCGCCATTTGGAGCCGGTACGGGCTCAGGGCGCCGGACCGACCGACGACCTCATGGCCGACGTGCGTGACATGGGCCGGAGGGGAGGGGGCGCCGGCCTTCGATCGGTCAGTCGCGGCGGATGCGTCGGTTGACGCGTCGGGCGAGCCAATCGCCCGCAGTCTGGACCGCTTGGACAAGCAGAATCAAAACAATGACGACAGCGAGCATCATCTCGGGCCGGAAACGCTGGTAGCCGTAGCGGATCCCGAGATCCCCGAGGCCGCCGCCCCCGACAGCGCCGGCCATCGCGGAATAGCCGATGAGCGAGACGACAGCCAAGGTCAGCCCGAGCACGATGCCTGGCAGCGCCTCCGGGATCAGCACCTTGCGGATGATCTGTGCGGGGCTCGCTCCGAAGGCGCGGGCCGCCTCGACGAGCCCGTGATCCACCTCGCGGATCGCCGCCTCGACGAGGCGCGCGATGTAGGGGGCTGCGGCCACCGTGAGCGGAACAGCGGCGGCACCGGTCCCGAGCGACGTGCCGGCGACGAGGCGGGTGAACGGGATGATTGCCACGACCAGGATGATGAAGGGTGTTGAGCGCGTGGCGTTGACCGCGAGCCCCAGAGCCGCGTTCAGGGCCGGCGCGGCGAGGAGTTCACCTCGCCGGCTCGTCGCCAGGAACACGCCCAGCGGCAGGCCGATCAGGGTCCCGATGATTGCGGAGAGCGCCCCCATGATCAGGGTCTGGCGCGTGGCCTCGGATAGGAGCCCGAGATAGTCAGGCGACACAGGCGGCCTCCTCGACCGGATCGAGGTAGCCGAGGAGGTCTGCCGCCGTCCCCGCCGCGCTCAGGAATGCCTGCGCCCGGCCGACCACTTCCGGTCCTGGCGACAGCGCCACGACGAGCGTGCCGAACGGCTGGCCGCCGATCTCGTCCACGGTGCCGGCCAGGATCGCCGCCTCGATCCCGGTCTCGCGGGCCAGCCGTGCAACGAGCCCCGCATCGCCGCCGGGCCCCCTGAAGCGGAGCTGCAACAAAGGTGCGCCGCCCAGGCACGGCGCGGCGCTGATCCGCGCGGCGAGGCCCGGCGGCACGGCGGACCCGGTCTCCGTGGCCAACAGACGACGGGTGATGTCGGATCGCGGCCGGGTGAACACCTCGAAGGCCGAGCCAGCCTCGACGATGGCGCCGCCCTCGATCACCGCCACCGCATCGGCGACGGTCCGGATCACCGACATCTCATGGGTGATCAGGACGATGGTGAGCCCGAGCGTCGCGTTGATCCGCTTGAGCAACGCCAGGATCGACCGCGTGGTCTCCGGATCGAGCGCCGATGTGGCCTCGTCCGACAGCAGGACATCCGGCCCTGTCGCGAGCGCCCGCGCGATTCCGACCCGCTGCATCTGGCCGCCAGACAGCTCGGCCGGATACCGCGCGGCCTCGGCGTCGAGACCCACCAGCGCAAGAAGCTCCGCGACACGATCGCGGATCGCACTGCGTTTCCAACCCGCAAGTTCCAGAGGCAGGGCGATGTTGTCGGCGGCACTGCGCGAGGAGAGCAGGTTGAAATGCTGGAAGATCATGCCGACCCGGCTTCGCGTCCCGCGCATCTCCCGCTCGGTCAGCCGCGAGACCTTCACGTCACCGATGAAGACCCGTCCGCTACTGGGACGCTCCAGGCCGTTGATGAGCCGGATCAGCGTCGACTTTCCAGCGCCGGAGCGCCCGATGATCCCGTGAATCGAGCCCGCCTCAACGGCAAGGTCGACGCCGACGAGCGCCGCGATCGGGTCGGCATCGCCCGGGATCGGGTAGACCTTCGACACCTGCTCGAACCGGATGAGCTTTGCGCCGGCCTCGCGACAAGGCGACGGCGATACGGAGACGACCAATCGGAACTCCCTCTTAGGTACCCGCCGGCCCGCGACACGTGGAGAAGGTTGAGCTTTGTTTATCCGGGAGTCGCTTGCGCAGGGCCGAGGCAAGTACAGGCCAAAGCTTTCCGACACGTGATGTCGATCTCTCTCGTCGCCCCGGTGTTCGAAGAACAATCGTCTCGACGCAGATCGTGGCGCCTCTTGGGACCGCCTCCGATAGCGGGCACCCAAAGGGATCAGTGTCGCGCCACCGTCGAACCGATCCGAAGCCGAGCTGTCACGCGGCCCGTACCGGGATCACCGATCCCTTGTAACGGTCGTGGATGAAACGGGCGACGTCAGCCGAGGTCAGCAGTGACGCCAGTCGCTGGATCCGCTCATCCTTGGCGAGGGCCTGCGTCGTGACCAGGACGTTCGCGTACGGGTTGCCCTCGGCGCGTTCGAGTGCAAGCGCATCGCGAGCCGGAACGAGACCATATTCCAAGGCGTCGTTGCCGTTGATGACCGTGAGCGCGACATCGTCAAGAGAACGGGGCAGCTGCGACCGCGCGACCTCGATGAACCGCAAGTCTCGCGGGTTTTCGGCGATGTCCTGCAGGGTGGCGAAGGCCCCCGCATCGCTGGACCGAAGCCGGATCAGGCCATTCGCCTGGAGGAGCTTCAATCCGCGCGTGAAGTTGGTCACGTCGTTCGCGACGGCGACTTGGGCGCCCTTGGCCACCTCGGCCAGCGCCTTCACGCGCCGCGAGTAGATGCCGAGCGGCTCGACATGGACGGTGGCGACCACCGCCAACTGAACCCGCAGTTCAGCCTCCTCGGCGCGGAGATAGGGGACGTGCTGGAAGAAATTGGCATCGGCATCGCCGTCCCGCAGGAGCGCGTTGGGCCGGACGTCGCCGCTGATCTCGATCACCGTCAGGGGAAAGCCGGGCGCGAGCGCGCCGGTGACGTATTGTAGGATCTCCGCATGCGGCACCGAGGAGGCAATCACCCGCAAGGGGTCCGCTGCCAGTGCTCGGGTCGCCGACAGCGCCAGCGCGCCTGCCAGAACCGAGCGTCGCGTCGTCTTCATCGATACCTCGTTCGTGTCGGGAGCGGTGTCGGGGGTTCAGAGGCGGGCATACGGCCGGGTCGACCGGTCTCGCTGGCCGGTGCGGGTTCCGATGCCGAGGGGTGAGGACGCAGCTTCGCGCCCGGCGCGGCAGCCGACCGGGCTGGGCCATCGTGCCGAGGCTTTCGCGGCCGGTGATCGGGAGCGAAAGGCCCGATGCGGCTTCGAAGGACGGAACAGACACGCAATCCTCCACCCGGCGCCCGCGCCGATCCGCGATGGGAATGTGGTCAAGATAGGCCGTCTGGACGGGAATGTGCTCCCAATCTAGGCGGAATCGGCAGATAGCTTCGCTCCCGCCGGCCATGCTCGGAGCGGGAATCGATTGCCGATGCCTTAGCGTCAGGTGCGCAGCGGCCGGAGGGTCAGAAATGCTTCGACCCCGCCGAAGGCTCGTGGCCGAGGTCCAAGCTCAAAGCCGGCCGCGCAGCCGGGCCGCTCTCAGAGCGGCCGGCTCCGTCGCTCCTGCCGCGACAGAAGCCCGGCCAGGCCCATCCATGGACAGACGAACAGAATGAAGGCGAGGAGCCCCAAGACGGACCTCCCGGCAAACCGTGACTGACCTCAAAATGTCGATGGATTTCGTGAGATCCCGTCGATCCGCGAAGGCGCGGGCTTGGCGAGCCATGGCGATCAGCTCGCCGGAAATGAGGCCGCGCGGCTGCAGCGCAGGGACCGGATCGATCGCCAGCGACGGCCGCGGTGCCGGAGGCAATGCCACAGCCCGTCCCGGCCAGAGCCGCTAGAGCCGCCCGGCCTTCCGCACGGTTTGACCCACCACGGGTTCAGTTCCCGCAAATCATCTGCGGCTTTTGGTAGGGGAGAGCCGCCCATGTGACCGCCTGTGCCGCGCAAACCGAAGGTGCCTTCGCGCAGGCCAAAATTTTGCTAAGCAGGCGTCCGGGCCGCAGAGCGACGGCACGCTTCCGAGAGCTGGAATGGGGAGATCCGCATCGTGAATCGGTGCGGAATCACGTGGCGTTGTCGGCTGCCGAGCCGCTCTCAACGGCTGCGCCTCATTCCGCTGACGCGGTCCGCGGCAACGCGGCCTCGCCGGCAACCTGCACCACGTCGCCGGAGCTCAGGAATTCCTGCGGGTTGTCGATCAGACGCTGTGCCAGGGTCACGCCGCCCTGAATCTCCACGTCGTTGCCGAGGTTGCGGCCGAGCTTGACCTTTCTCAGGGCGACCCGATGATCGTCCTGCACCTCCGCCACCTGGGTGCCGTTCTTGGTGAAGAGCAGCGCGGTCGTGGGGATCCGCAGGGTGTCCGGGTTCGACGGGATCTGGAAGTGCACCTCCACGAAGGCTCCCGGCCAGAGCGCGCCGTCGGGATTGTCGGCCTGCAGCTCGACCAGCCCCTTGCGTGAATCCTCCGCGACCGCGTTGGCCGTCGACGTCACCTCGGCGGAGAACGGGGAATCCTGTCCGGGAACGTGCAGGGACGCCTTCAGTCCCGGCTTCATGACCGCCAGGAATCCCTGCGGCACGTTCACGTAGACGCGCATCCGGTGGATGTCCGAGACGCGGTAGAGCGGCCGTCCCGACGTGCCGCCGGCGGTGAGGAGATCGCCGATATCGACGGCACGGGCGGTGACGATGCCGTCGAAGGGCGCCTTGATCTGCTTGAACCGCGTCAGCTCCTCCAGGCGGCTCACGACCGCCTGTTGGACAACGAGGTTGGCCTTGGCGACGGACAGCGCCGCCGCCCGCGAGGCCGCGGTGAAGCGGTCGGTATCGCCCCGCTCCTCGCTGGACCAGCCCTGGGTGACGAGGCGGGCGGTGCGCTTGTTGGTGGCGTCGCTGAGATCCGCGTTGGCCTGGGCCTGCTGGACGGCAGCCTGGAGCTGGACCAGGTTCGCCCGGGCTTCGGAGAGCTGCTGGTCGAGATCCGGCGCCGAGATGTCGGCCAGCACTTCGTCCTTCCGCACGCGGGCGCCGATATCCTTGTGCCACGCCGTCACGTAGCCGCTGGCGCGGGCATAGAGTGACCCGGTGTAATAGGCGTTGAGGGTGCCGGGCAGCGACAGCTCCTGATCGCGCGGGCCGCGCTTGGCCTGGACGACCCGGACGGTCGGAACGGCCTGACGTTCGGTCCAGGCCTCGATCTCCTGCATGCCCTTCGCGCGGTTGGCGATGCCGGTATAGGCCAGCGCGGCGGCGCCCGCCGCGACGCCGAGCAAAAGCACGACGACCTTGCGCTTGGACGGCGTTGGCGTCTCGACGGGGTCCATGTGTGATCCAGCTCAGACGGACGGAGAGGGAAGAGCACCGGGGAGCGACGCAGCTGCCGGGCCGCGCGCGCGGCCATGTACCATGGCAAAGACGACGGGGACGAAGAACAGCGTCGCCGTGGTGGCAAAGAGCAGGCCACCGATCACGGCGCGGCCGAGGGGTGCGTTCTGCCCCGGCTCGATCGCCATCGGGAGCATGCCGATGACCATGGCGAGCGCCGTCATGATCACCGGCCGCAGCCGCGTCGCGCCCGCCGCCAACGCGGCGTCGAGGGCGCTCAGGCCCTCTGCGAGCTGCTCCCGGGCGAAGCTGATCACCAGAATCGAGTTGGCGGTCGCGACGCCCATGCACATGATCGCGCCGGTCAGCGCCGGGACGGAGACGTGCGTCTGCGTGACGAACAGCATCCAGACGATCCCGGTGAGCGCGGCCGGCAGCGCCATGATGATCACGAACGGATCGAGCCAGGATTGGAAGTTGATTACGATCAGCAGGTAGATGAGCACGATCGAGAAGCCGAGCCCGATCAGCAGCTGCTGGTAGGCGTTCGACATGGTGACGACCTGACCGCGCACCGCCACGGTCGAGCCCTTCGGCACCGTACCCTTCGTCTCGTCGATGAGCGCCTGGATATCCGCGGCCGTGCCGCCGAGGTCGCGGCTCTGCGCGGCGGCGAGGATATTGACCGTGCCCATGACGTTGTAGTGCGTCACCACCGCGCTCAGCGGCTCGGGCGAGATGGTCGAGAGGCCGCCGAGGAGCTGCTCCGAGCGGGCGGCGGTGATCGGCAGGTTGTTGAGATCGCCGAGCGTGTCGATGGAATATTGTGGCGTCTGGACCGAGACCGGGTAGGAGACGCCGTTGCGCGGGTCGAGCCAGTAGGTCGGCGCCGTCTGCGTGCTGCCCGAGAGGCTCGCCTGGACGCTGGTCGCCGCGTCGCCTTCGGTCAGGCCGACGACGCCGGCCAGGGCGCGGTTGAAGTCGACCCGAAGCGCCGGACCCTTCGACTGCTCTTGGATCCGCGCATCGGCGACGCCGGCGACCCGCCGGATCCGCGACAGCAGCGTGTACGCGTAGGCGCGGTTGCCCTCGATGTCGTGGCCCGCGATCTGCACGTCGAGGGCCGCCGGCGAGCCGAAATTGAGGATCTGGCTGACGATGTCGGCCGGCAGGAACGAGAAGGTCACGCCGGGAAATTCCCGCGGCAGGCGGCTGCGCAGATCGCGGGTGATGGCGTCGGCGGCAACCTCGCCCTCGGCCAGGGTCACCAGCATGTCGGCGTCGAACGTGCCGATCGTGCCGCTGTTGCCGTAGGAGATGTTGATGCCGCTGATCGGCAGGCCGATGTTGTTGACGACGCTGGTGACGCGGCCTGGCGGAAGCAGGGCGCGGACACGGTTCTCGATCCGTCCGGTCAGCGCCGTCATCTCCTCGATGCGCGTGCCGGTGGGAGCGCGGACATGCATCCGCAGGGCGTCGGATTCGATTGACGGGAAGAAGTCCCGGCCGAGATAGGGCAGCAGACCGAAGGACAGGCCGACGACGAGCAGGAACCCGCCCGCGAACAGGCCTCGGTTCGCGAGGGCGAGCGCCAGCAGGCCGAGATAGCCGCGGCGCAGGCTCTCGAACCGCCGCTCGAACCCCTGCTGGAACCGCCCGAAGAAACCACGTCGCGCGTGTGCCTCGGCCCCGTGGGCGTGTTCCGTCAGGAGATAGCGCGCCAGGGTCGGCACCACGGTATAGGTCAGCGCGTAGGACGCGATCATCGCGAAGACGACCGCCATGGCGAGTGGCCGGAACAGGAAGCCGGCCACGCCGCCGAGCGCGAGCAGCGGCGCGAAGGCGATGCAGATGCAGAACAGCGCGATGGTCGCCGGCGGCATGATCTCCTGCGCGCCGCGGGTGATCGCCGTGACGATGTCCTCGCCGAACTCCTCCATGTGCCGGTTGATGTTCTCGATCGTCACTGTCGCATCATCGACCAGGATGCCAACCGCGAGCGCGAGGCCGCCCAGCGTCATGACATTGATGGTCTGGCCCAGGACCGAGAGGGCTATCAGCGAGCAGAGCACCGCCAGCGGGATCGACACGGTGATGATCAGGGTCGAGCGCCAACTGCCGAGGAAGACCAGGATCATGAAACCGGTCAGCGCGGCGGCGATGAGACCCTCGCGTACCACGGCGACCACCGACTCCTTCACGAAGCCCGACTGGTCGGCGACGTATTTCAGGTCCACCCCGGCGGGCAGGGTCGCCTGGATGGCGGGCAGCCGCGCCTTCACGCCGGCGATGATGTCGAGGGTCGAGGCGTTGCCGATCTTCAGGATCGACATCAACACGCCCTTCTTGCCGTCGAGCTGGACGACGTTGGTCTGGGGCGGCGAGCCGTTATGAACATGGGCGACATCGCGCATGAACACCACCGCGCCGTCGACCACCCTCACCGGCAGGTCGTTGAACGCCTCGATGGTCTTGGGCGAGTCGTTCAGGTCGATGACCCACTCGTAGCTGCCGATCTTCTGCGTACCGACAGGGGTGATCAGATTCTGTCGGGCAAGCGCCGCGCCGACATCGGCCGCCGACAGCCCGTGGGCGTGGAGCGCCGACTGGTCGAGGTCGATCTGCACCTGCCGCGCCGCGCCGCCATAGGCGTAGGGAAGCTGCGCCCCCGGCACCGTGGCGAGCTGGGGCCGGATGAAGTTCATCGCAAGGTCGTTGAGGGCGGATTGCGAGAGCGTATCGCTCGACAAAGCGAGCTGGATGATCGGCACGCTCGATGCGTTGTAGGCCAGCATCAGGGGCGGCGTGATGCCAGGCGGCAGCTGCTTCAGCTGCGTTTGCGAGATGGCCGTCACCTGGGCCTGGGCCGCGGTGATGTCGACGGTCGGCTGGAAATAGATCTTGATGATCCCGTAGCCCGGGACCGACTGCGATTCGATATGTTCGATGTCATTGACGGTGGTTGTCAGCGACCGCTCGAAGACCGAAACGATCCGGCCCGACATGTCTTCAGGCGGAAGACCCGTATATTGCCAGACGACGCTGATGACCGGGATGCCGATACTCGGAAAGATGTCCGTCGGCGTCCGGAAGATCGACAGGATCCCGAAGATCAGGATCAGGATAGACATCACCACGAAGGTATAGGGGCGCAGAAGCGCCAGTCGGACGATTGCGGCCATCGTTGGAGATCTGTCCGCGTCGCGATACGGGGATGAAGCCGGGGCTTGGCTCACCACCCGCATTCGGCATTTTGCATTCATCCGATCAATAGGGCAATTTGATGACCTGCCCAGCCTAATACGCACGGAAACATTCCGAGACAAGTTTTCTATACTTCGATAAATTGAAACTTACATCATATTGCAATATATCTCGTGAGTGGATTGGAGAACGCATCATAGAACATGCCCATGTTTAAGGTGCAAATCTATTCCCGGCAGCGTCTCTCGCTGTTGAAGGATCGGACGTGGGCAATTTCCGCTCCGGGCCGTCAAGTCGTGCCGGGCGCATTCCGCACATAGACAATGCGCCGCGCAGCTTGGCGGCAGGGAAAGGGCGACCGCCGATAAGTCGCCCTCGACACACGACCCGCGAAGACGCCTTGGCCAGATCGGGCCGCCCCCTGCGTTCACGCCGCCGAAAATTCCCAGCATGGCCAGAACTCGGCGCTGTAGGGCGATTGCCGGCATCCCCAGGCCGGATCGACCATCTTGGCCAATGCCTGGCGCGCGAGCCCGGCAATCCGCGTCCGGACGTCCGGCGGAATGTCAGCCTGACCAAGAATATCGAGGCAGGTCGAGAAGCAGGCGCGGTACTGACCCGTATTGAAGGCGGCGACGGCGTACTCGTCTCGCAGGCCGTACAAATATATCCAGTTCTGCAAAAACAATGCCTCGTTGGGCGCCGTCAGGTGGAGGGCTTCTTGAGCGTACAAGAAGGCCTCGGCGTGCTGGCCGCGTTGCCGGAAGAAGACACTGGCACCATGACGCGCTTCGGCCCGCTCGGGGCAGACCGGAATCGCGCGGTCGAAGATGGCCCGGACTTCTTCATCCTCAGGGTCTCCGAGGAAACCCTTGAGTTGAGCGGCACTCAGAAGGCTGATGTAGACCTCTTCGCGCCAGTTGCCCAGTTCGGACCGCCTGGAATAATTTTCGATTGCTTTACGAAGCTCACCGCAGTCGCGATAACTCTGCGCGAGATAGAACGTATACCGGGCGATCAGGAAAGGGTCTCGCTCAGTAGTGAGGGCCTTCTCGAGAATTCCAGCGTCTTGCCGATACGTCGATTCGTCGCGATGGCGGGCGCCGTCCTCGCCGCGCCGCATCACCAAGGGCATCGGCTTCGTCCAGTATTTGTCTCTACTATCGATAAATTCGTGCAACACGCCGCGATAACACCAAGTCAAAGTGTTGCTGACCAATTGAATGCGCGTATACTCGGTGTGGCGGTCCGAAATCGTGAAGACATACCCGGGAACGTCGAGCTTAGGCATCGTGAAGCCGGCCGGGATGATCAGTTCATCATCGGCATCGATGATAAGCGTGTAGCTGCTGTGGGGGCGCGCCAGAGCGAGCGCTTCGCTCCTGTTATGGGCGAAATCGACCCACGGCCGCTCGATAAGCCTTCCGGGCAGGTCCGCCATAGCCGAGCGGATCACATCCTGCGTCCCATCGGTCGAGCCCGTGTCCACGATCACCCAATGATCAATGATCGGCCGAACAGAATCGAGGCAACGTCGTATGACATGCGCTTCATTTTTGACAATCATCGAAAGACAGATTGTCTGCCCAGAAATATTCATGCCAATATACCTTCGGAAAAACGATACGCGAAAGCTGTCTGCTCGCGTTGATCGCCCTATTAAGTCAGTTAAGGACTCTCTGCAAAGGGAATGACGAAACGCTCTGTAGCAACATAAATCTAACGATCTATTTAACGGCGTTTATATTTCGAATTCTTTGTTAGAAGAACAGTCTATTTGATAAATAGATCGGAGCGATAACATCATATATCAACAAAAACAGATTGCGACCGTGTTCGCGCGCGCAAAGAACGGTTGGTTTCGGATCCGTCACCGTTGACGGGACAGTCTGAGCGTCCGGGTTCAAGGCCTGCCATGCGCCGAGCAGGTCCCGCAGCCGCC
>Ga0255028_100064_pt1 | contig 28975 bp, 24 predicted proteins | sample DRGLUT_MetaT_FD_178168 | JGI IMG/M metagenome (GOLD analysis project Ga0255028, IMG submission 178168) | Metatranscriptome of freshwater microbial communities from Pennsylvania, United States - DR:GLUT (Metagenome Metatranscriptome) | ecosystem: Environmental > Aquatic > Freshwater > Creek...
CTGCATCAGGGCGTGCATGGTCAGGAACTCGGCGGCGTGCCCGGAGGCGACCGCCAGGGCGGCCGTCCCGCCTTCGAGCGCCGCGATGCGCTCCTCCAGCACGGCGTTCGTCGGATTGGTGATCCGCGTGTAAATGTTGCCGAAAGCTTGGAGCCCGAACAGCGAGGCGGCGTGATCGACGTCGTCGAACACGAAACTCGTGGTCTGGTAGATCGGCGTCGCCCGCGCGCCCGTGGCGGCATCGGGTGCGGCGCCCGCATGGATCGCCAGCGTGTTGAAGCCGGGCAGGCGGTCGGTCATCGTCGAGTCTCCTCGGAATACCTGAGCCTGTACGCCTGCGCGGGAGCGTGGCGCAAGGTCGAGCCCCGCGCGACGCCGGGTCGAGACCGCTACGGATCAGGCGCGTATCCGATGTCGACGTGGGGTTGTCCGGCATCCACCAGGGCGCGGTCCACGGCCTCGATGGCGAGGAGCGTCCGAGTCAGATCCTCGGCCATCGAGATCGGCGCCACGTCGAGGCCACTTAGCCGCCGCGCGATGGCGTTCCGCTGCCGCGCCAGCGCCGCACGGGCCCGGTTCAAATCCTCGATCTCCTCGGCCGTCATCTGCACTCCTTCACCGCGTCGGTGCCCATTTAGCCGCCCGGCGCCCAATCGATATTCGGTCGCTGTGACAGCATCCGTTCAAAATAGTTGGCTACCGCTTGAGCACCATCGGTGTGCATCATCGCGACGGGATGCGCGAGATAGGCACGCGCGAGATCCAAGGGGATCCGGCCGGATTGGAGCGCATTCAGCACCTCATCAATGAAGGCGTCGTTGGCTTCATTGAAGTCGCTCGACAGCTTCTTCCGCTCGTTGATGGCCTTGATTGGCATGCCGCGTCCTTGTCGCTCGGTCTTGATGTCGAACCCCATCACTCCCGTCCCGCCCGAACGGGACGGAACACCCGATGGTTCCGGGCAGCGATACCGGACCAGGTCCCATGTGTGCAGAGCCACGTCTCAGTAACTGTCCGACCATTGCGATTGGAGCGGAATGCGGTTCCTGAACGTTGATCCAGCATGCCGATCGAATCTGCCCGCACCCACTCCATCGAGATCGTCCCCTGCCTGGATGATCCCCGGTGTTACCGCTGGATCATCCGCGCTCGCAGCGGCGCGGTCGTTGAGCACTCGCCCTATGCGTTCGTGACATCCAACGGCGCGCGCATCTCCGGTGAGTGCTGGATGCGCGAGCATTTCGATGAGACGCGCGGCGGCTAGCGGCAGCCTTCACTGCATCGCGACCCGACAGGTGCCACCTGGGTGACCAAACGTGGCCCCGTCCTGAAGGGAGCGCGAACACGCATTCGGCGCTTCGATTCGCGGTGCGGGTCACGAGGACCCGCACCCGGGACGATGCTCTGGGTTGCAGGCGAGACCGATGTCCCGGCTTCTGGGTGGCCTTGGATCGCCGACCAAGCGGGCGGCGCGCGTGCGATGCAGGTCCGGACGCGATCCGCACCTGACCACCGACCGGAGGGCCAAGGCCGCCGCCAAAATCCGCAGGATCGGAGAAGCCGGACGCGGCATCGTCAGCGTATGGGCGAGGAACCATCGCGTGTCGCAACGTTTGCGTACGCTGCGGTGCAACTCTTGATACAGGCGGGATTGTAAACCACACCACTCGATGATCAGAGTAGGTAACGATTAATCATTCTGCCTTCTCAACCACATCTTTGTTGGATCTTTAATATCGCTCGTGCAGTCTCGGCAGACTTCCGAGAAGCGGCCGAGGATTGAGTGATGCTGAGCGCCGACAGGATGGTCCGGGATGGGGCGCCCATGGCTCGAACGGGTTCGGTGACGTCCATCGACGGATCCAAGGTTCACCTCGCCCTCGCCGGCCAGCATGGCCGTCCGGACGTGCGCGTGACCGTCGGCAACTTCGTCCGGATCCACGCCGGAAACGCCGTTCTCGTCGGCATCATCACGACCCTGTCATCGGGCAGTGACCATGGGCGCCAGCCCGGTGCCTATGCCAGTCTCGACCTCCTCGGCGAGATCGTGATCGAGGAGGGAGCGCATCGCTTCCGCCGGGGTGTCGCCGCCTATCCGGCCATCGGCGACTCGGTCGATCTGCTACCTCCCGCAGACCTGCGCGTGGTCTATCAGGCTACGGCTTCCGACACGGCTGCTGTCGGCGCGCTGTATCAGGATCCGGATATCCCGGCCTGCATCAAGGTCGAGGACCTGCTCACGAAGCATTTCGCGGTGCTGGGCACGACCGGTGTCGGCAAGTCGAGCGGCGTCGCGGTCATCCTCGATCAGGTGATGCGCGCACGACCGAGCGTGCGCATCTTCCTGCTGGACGTCCACAACGAGTACGCCGCCTGCTTCGGTGACCGCGCCAGCGTCATCAATCCACGCAACCTCAAGCTTCCGTTCTGGCTGTTCAACCTGGAAGAGATCGCCGACGTGATCTACGGCGGCCGTTCGCCGGTCGACGAAGAGATTGAGATCCTCGCGGAAGTGATCCCGCTCGCGAAGAGCAAGTACGCCCAATACAAGGAGGCGAGCGACCGACAAATCGTCAAGCGCTCCATCGGCAAGGGCGCCGGCTACACGGTCGATACGCCCGTCCCCTACATGCTGCAGGACCTGATCGCGCTGATCGATGAGCGGATGGGGCGTCTGGAGAACCGCGTCTCGCGGATGCACTATCACCGCCTGATGACCCGGATCGAGGCGATCCGGAACGACCCGCGCTACGCCTTCATGTTCGAGAACGCCAATGTCGGCGGCGACATGATGGGCGAGATCCTGGCGCATCTGTTCCGGCTCGATCCGGACGGGCGCCCGATGACGATCATGCAGCTGGCAGGCCTGCCGATGGAGGTGGTCGACGCGGTCGTCTGCGTCCTCTGTCGCCTCGCCTTCGAGTTCGGAATCTGGAGCGAGGGCGCGATCCCGCTGCTGTTCGTGTGCGAGGAGGCTCACCGCTACGCCTCGGCCGACCGCTCGGTCGGTTTCACCCCCACGCGTCGCGCGCTGTCGCGGATCGCCCGCGAGGGCCGCAAGCACGGCATCCATCTCGGCCTCGTGACGCAGCGCCCTGCCGAGCTGGATCCGACGATCATGTCCCAGTGCAGCACGCTGTTCGCCATGCGGATGACCAACGACCGCGACCAGGCCTTCCTGGCGGCGGCCGTCTCGGACGCGGTCAATCTGCTTACCTTCGTCCCATCTCTCGGTACCGGCGAGGTCATTGCCTTCGGCGAAGGCGTGCCGATGCCGGCGCGGATGACCTTCCATTCCCTGCCACCCGAGCGGCAGCCGCGCAACGACATGAGCGGACGTGCGCCTGAGGACGGCGAGACGATCGCCGGCGCGGCCTTCGTGGGCGCCGTCGTGGAGCGCTGGCGCGGGGCGACTATGAGCAAGACGAGCGGGCTCGAGGCAGACCAGACAGCGCTGTCGCGCCTCGGCCGCGAGGCGGGCAGCGACGGCGGACACGGCGCCGCCCTCGAGCAGGTGCATCGCCGCCTGCTCCGACGCCCCCTCGATGGCAGCGACGCCGCTGCGGAGGCCGGTCTTCGGTCTGCCAAGACGCTTTGGCAGCAGGGCTGAGCGTGAGCCAATCCCTGTCCAGTAACCGGCAAAATTTGCTGGAAGCCGCGATTCAGACGCTTCCTGTCGGCGTGGTGGTCCACGACGCGCGCGGCCTCTGCGTGCTGGCCAACGCCGCGGCGCGCGCCCTTGGGCCGACAGCCATTCACGACCTGCCGGATGCGGCCTGCAGCCAGCCCGAGGGCATGGTGGTCGAGGAGATCGGCGAGCGCGTGGTCGAGGTGCGGGCTCTGGCGCTACACGCTGAGCGGGACGCCTTCACACTCACCACCATCGCCGACGTTACGCAGCATCACCGGATCCAGCGCGAACTGATCGCGCGGGCATTCATCGATTCCCTGACGGGGCTGCCCAACCGCACGATGTTCGAGCAGAGCATCGAGGAACTTCTAGGAGAATCTGGGCTGGCGGATCGCTTCGCCCTGGCCTTCATCGATCTCGATAACTTCAAGCATATCAACGACTATTACAGCCACGATGCGGGCGACGCGCTGCTGCGCAAGGTCGCCGACCGGGTCCGCGGCGCATTGCGGCCCAGCGATTTGCTGGCGCGGATCGGCGGCGACGAGTTCGTGCTGCTGATCAACCCGATTTCCGATCGGAGCAACACCCTGGCGACGGTTCAGGGCATTTCCGAACGCCTGAAGCAGCCGTTCTTCATCGACGGTCACGAGATCTTCGCTTCGGCCTCGATCGGGCTGAGCCTGTTCCCGGAGCACGGGACCACTTACGAGGTGCTGCGCCGTCAAGCCGACAACGCCATGTACCGGGTGAAGGGCGGCGTGAAGGGCGGCGTCAGCGTCTTCGAGGAGACGATGAGCCACGCCGCCACAGCCCGCATGGCGGTCGAGCAGCGGCTCAGGCTGGCGATCCGTGACCGCTGCTTCTGCTGCGCCTACCAGCCGAAGGTCGACATGCGCACCCACGCGGTACTCGGCGTCGAGGTGCTGCTGCGCTGGCGCGACGAATTGGGCGTGATCCAGGCTCCCGGCGACTTCATCGAACTCGCCATCGAATTGGGCCTGATCAACGAGATCACGCTCCAGGTTCTGGCCGAGACCGTGCGGGCGATGCCCGACATCGACGAAGTGTTCGGGCCTGACGTGTCGGTAAGCCTCAACATTGCCGCCAAGCAGGCCTGCGACGTCCCGTTCATGGCGGCCTTCTGCGACGCCCTCGGCGAGACCGGTCTGGCACGGCGCTTCGTGCTCGAACTCACCGAGGAGGCGTTCTTCACGAAGGGCCGCTTCCAGCGCGATGTCCTGCCGCGGATCCGCGCCATCGGCGCGCGGGTCTCCATCGATGATTTCGGGGTCGGCTATTCGTCGCTCGCGGCGCTCGCGGAGATCACCGCGGACGAATTGAAGATCGACCGTTCGTTCATCACCGACATCGACAAGCGGCCGCGCAGCCAGATCGTCCTCAAGGCCATCGAGTCCCTCGGTCTGGCGCTGGGCATGTCGGTGGTGGCCGAGGGTGTCGAGACCTTCGAGGAGGTCGCCTACCTGCTGGGAGCGACCCAGATCCGCTGCGCGCAGGGCTTCTACTACGCCAAGCCGATGCTGATCGATCAGATCCGCCTGTCGGAAGAGCGGGCGGTCGGGCCGCGAGCCACGATTGCGCACAGCCGGAACTCGGATTTCCGGTCTCCGAACCTCCTGAGGCGGGCCTAGATGGCCGCCGGGAGGTTCGGACGCAGAGAGCGCCCCATGCGCCCCTCACGGGAGCTGCGTGATCCCGCCTCTGACGTCGGTCCGATCTGCGCGATCGGCGTTCGGATTCGCTTCCGATGCGGATTTCCGCGGCTGCGGATGCGCTGATCGGTGAGCCAGGCCGTTACGGCTGACAGCCCAGCCGTCGCTCCGTACCTCGGATTTGCGCGACACGCTCCCGCTGACGCGCCGACAGCGGCACATCGGCCTCGTCGTCGAACTGGCAGCCGGCATTGCCGAAGGTCCGGATGCCGCGTGACGAGCGGAAGCAGTAGCCAGCCGCCTTGAAGGTGGCGTTGCGCTCGTACCAGAGGTCGTCACACGACGACCCTGCGGATCGGACGCCCTGCAGGCCCGGCGCCGCCTCCGCAGTTCGGCAGCAACCGACATACCGAGCGCTCACCCATCCGGTCTGCCCAGACGGCAGACGAATGTTTACCCAGCCCCCCTGCCGCCCGATTTCGACGAACAGCGTGTCCGGTCCGAGCCGCGCCAGGCGGACACCGTCGGTCCCGCTCGGCAAACTGCGCAGGGCCAGGAAGTTGTCACCGTCGGGGTCGAGGCCGACGGGATAGCTGTAGGTTTCCTGCTGGACCTGAGCCGAGGCCGGAACGGCGCTGAGGCCGAAAGCGATGAGCACGATTCCGGCGAGACACGCAGCGATTTTGGACACGATAACGGCCCCGGACGCCCCCGATCGAGGCCCCGCGATCTTGCGACAGTTAAATCTGATTGGTCCATCCGGCTGGCAAAAGGAAACGCTGCCACGAACGGCCAAAAACGACAAAGACCGCAGAGATGCGGCCTTGCAAGTCGTTCGTCTGGTCGGGAAAACTGGAGCGGGCGAAGGGATTCGAACCCTCGACCCCAACCTTGGCAAGGTTGTGCTCTACCCCTGAGCTACACCCGCTCACTAGTGCCGCGCCGCCCGGACTTTCGTGCCGGCGGCCCCGGCGGCGCTCTCTAAACACCATTCCGCCGGGCGACGCAAGCGCCTCTTTCGCGAACCGTGACGATTCACCAGTTCGGGTCCGGCGGAAGCGCCTCGCGGATCTCGCGCAGGCGGGCGCGGGTCCCGCGGGTGGTGCCGTCGGGCAGGGCATCCACCGGAAAGAATTCGCATGCGGCGATCTCCCGGTCCGGCGCTTTGGGGCGTAGCATCGTGAAGGCCGGCAGGACGAACAGGGCGACGTGATCGCGCGGCGCGGCGACGACGTTTCGGTAGAGCCCGTGCAGGCGTGGCTGCCCCTCCGGGACGATCTCCGCCTCCTCGCGGAACTCACGCACCATCGCGTCGAGCGCGGTCTCGCCGCGCTCGACGCCGCCGCCCGGCAGATGCCAGCCGCTGACATAGGTGTGGCGAACCAGCGCCACCCGGCCGTTCGGATCGATGGCGATCCCGCGCACGCCCAGGGTCATGCCGCGGGAGGCGAGCGCCCCGAGATGGAACAGGTGCCGCAGCAGGCGCCGATCGAGGAGCATGCCGGTCAGACGACGTCCAGGGCGATTTCGCCAAGGCCTTCGACCGCACCGACCATGCGCTGGCCGCGCTCGACGGGGCCGACACCCGACGGGGTCCCGGTGAAGATCAGGTCGCCCGGCTGCAGCTCGAAATAGCCCGACAGGTACGCGACCTGCTCGGCCACCGACCAGATCATGTCGGCGAGGTCGCCCTTCTGGCGCGTCTCGCCATCCACGGTGAGGGTGATCGCGCCGCGCGCCGGATGTCCGATCAGCGAGGCCGGATGGAGCGCGCCGATCGGCCCCGACCCGTCCGCGGCCTTCCCGGTATCCCAGGGCCGGGACATCTTCTTGGCCTCGTCCTGAAGGTCGCGCCGGGTCATGTCGAGGCCGACCGCGTAGCCGTAGACGTGATTGAGGGCGCTCTCCACCGGGATGTCGCTGCCGCCGCCCGCGAGCGCCGCCACCATCTCGATCTCGAAATGGTAGTTGCGCGTCTTCGGTGGATAGATGTGCTTGACCGGCTCGGAGCCGACGACCTGCAGCGCGTCAGCCGGTTTCATAAAGAAGAACGGCGGCTCGCGATCCGGATCGGCCCCCATCTCTCGGGCATGGGCGGCGTAGTTGCGCCCGACGCAGTAGACGCGGCGGACCGGGAAGAGATCGCTGCTGCCGGCGATCGGGAGGGCGATACGGGGCGGGTTCTGGATGACGGAGAGCATCTCTGCCTCTGCGGTGGATCGTCCGGATGGCCGGGCGCTGAGCCGCCCAAGACCTAGAGGATCGTTGTAAGGTGCGCATCGCCGCGCGCCATAGTGGCGCTTGCCAAGATGGCGTCCTGGCCTACAAAATTTTATCGATGGCTCCGATCGCGGTCTCCCCAGATAGCTCCCACGACACCCTGCTCGCAGCGCTGCGTGACGCGCTCGGCGCGCGGCATGTCCTGACCGACCCCGGGGACCTGGCGCCCTACCTCGTCGAGACGCGGCGGCTGTTCACCGGCTCGGCGCTGGCGGTGCTGCGGCCGGCGCGGACCGAGGAGGTCGCCTTCGCGGTCCGGGCCTGCACGCAGGCGGGCATCGCCGTGGTCCCGCTCGGCGGCAATACCGGGCTGACCGGCGGCGGCGTGCCCGGCGGTGGCGTGGTGCTCTCCCTCGAGCGGATGACCCGCCTGCGCGCGGTCGATCGGGTGTCCGCCACAATCACCGTCGAGGCCGGGATGATCCTGCAGGACGTGCAGGACGCGGCGGATTCGGCCGGCATGCTCTTCCCGCTCTCTTACGCGTCCCGCGGCTCGGCCCGGATCGGCGGCGGGATCAGCACCAATGCGGGCGGGATCGCAGTTCTGGCCTACGGCAACGCCCGGGATCTCGTCCTCGGGCTGGAGGTGGTGCTGGCCGACGGGCGGGTCTGGAACGGGCTCAAGGCCCTGCGCAAGGACAATGCCGGCTACGACCTGAAGCAGCTGTTCATCGGCTCCGAGGGAACGCTGGGCATCGTCACGGCGGCGGTCCTCAGGCTTTTCCCCAAACCCCGCGCGACCAGCGTCGCCTTCGTCGGGCTCAATTCGGCGCAGGCCGCCCTGGACCTGTTCGTGTCCCTGCGGGCGCGGATGGACCGCGACCTCACGGCGTTCGAATACCTGCCGCCCTTCGCGCTGGAGATCGTCCTGCGGCATGTTCCGGGCACCGTACGCCCGCTCGACGGCGCCCACGGCGCCTACGTGCTGATCGAGGCGGCCTCGGCGCGTCCGGATGCGGACATCCATGCCGAGCTGGAATCGGCATTGGGCCAGGCGCTCGAGGATGGCCTGATCGCCGACGCCACGATCGGGGCGAGCGGCGCGCAGAACGACGCCCTGTGGCGCCTGCGCGAGGGCGTGCCCGAGGCGCAGACCCGTGAGGGCGCCTCGATCAAGCACGACATCTCGGTGCCGCTGTCGCGCCTGCCGGCGTTTCTCGACCGCGCGAGTGCCGCCTGCATCGCCGCGATGCCGGGTCTGAGACCCTGCGGGTTCGGCCATTTCGGCGACGGCAACATCCACTTCAACCTGACGCAGCCCACCGACATGGAGTCGGCCGAGTTCCTGGCCGAATGGGGCCGGTTCAACCGGATCGTCCACGACATTGTGCATGATCTCGGCGGCTCGATCGCGGCCGAGCACGGCGTCGGGCTGATCAAGCGCGACGAGCTGGAGCTTTACGGCGATCCGGTCGGGCTCGACCTGATGCGGCGGCTCAAGGCCGCCCTCGATCCGCACAACCTGCTCAACCCCGGCAAGGTCATCGCTGCCCAGGAACACGACGCCGCGCAGTCCTGAGAAATTGTGCGGCGCGCCATAATTCGGCGCCTCGACGGGTGCAGGACTGTCACGCAGCGTCGCGTTCTGCCGCGGACACACGGGGTGTTAAGCGGCTGCTAACGCTTCGGACTGACCTTCAATTGGAGACGACGGGGACGTGTCCGTCAGCGCCAGGCATGGCATTTGCTCCCGGCACCACCTATCTCGCAGATGCGAGATTGATCGACGACCCGTCAACGACAGACAGCCTCTCAATCTTCTGGAGACCGACGGAATGCCCACCTCACAGGCCCGCGTGCAGACCACGGAAGCGAGCCGCTACCTGCAGCAGCTCTGCCGGCACTGGAGCCACAAGTTCAAGGTCGAGGCGACCCCCGAGCATGGCACCGTGCCGTTCGGCGAGGACCGTGTGTGCACGTTCGATGCGGAGCCGGACGCCCTGGTAATGCGCATCGACAGCGCCGACCCGGTCAACCTGACCCGGTTGGAGAACGTGGTCTCCGACCACCTCGCCCGCTTCGCCTTCCGCGAGAGCCTCGGCGATATCCGCTGGTCCCGCGCCGCCTGACGACCTGAACGCGGCCGGTCTGATCGGCTGATCCGTCCGCGCCCGGTGTCATGCCGGGCGGGTTTTTGCGTTTGCGGGCGCCGGAACGCTTGGCTGATGGCGTAGCCTTTGCAAACGTCGGACCGCGCGCGCCTCCGTCGGGCGCATCGGGGACCGATCGATGAAGCGACGCACGCTGCTGCGGGGCGCCGGCGCCCTGGTTGCCGGGACGCTCGCCCGGCCGGCGCTGGTCCAGGCAGCCTCCGCGACCACGTTGAGATTCGTCCCCTACGCCGATCTCGCGCTGCTCGACCCGATCATCACCACGAACTACGTCACGCGCACCCATGCGCTGATGGTGTTCGACACGCTTTACAGCCTGGATTCGCAATATCGCGCGCAGCCCCAGATGATCGCGGGACATCGGGTGTCGGACGACGGCCTGACCTGGGATCTCACGCTGCGCGATGGCCTGCGCTTCCACGACGGCACGCCGGTGCTCGCCCGCGACGTGGTTGCGAGCCTCAAGCGCTGGGCGGTGCGCGATTCCTATGGGGGAGCGCTGTTCGCGACGGTGAACGAGCTGACCGCACCGTCCGACACGGTGGTGACGTTCCGTCTGAAGCAGCCCTTCCCGCTCCTGCCGGACGCGCTGGCGAAGCCGACCTCCTACATTCCCGCCATCATGCCCGAGCGGCTGAGCACGACGCCGGCCACGCAGGCGGTCCCGGAGATGGTCGGCAGCGGACCCTATCGCTACGTCGCGGACGAGCGGGTGCCCGGATCGCTCAACGTCTACCGGCGCTTCGAAGCGTACCGCCCCCGCGAGGGCGGTACGCCGAGCTTCACGGCGGGGCCCCGGATTGCGCATTTCGACCGCGTCGAGTGGCGCACGATTCCCGACGGCGCCACCGCGGCCGGCGCCTTGCGCTCCGGCGAGATCGACTGGTGGGAGCAGCCTCTGGTCGACCTCGTGCCCGACTTGGTGCGGCAGCGCGCGGTGCGCGTCGATCTGGTGGAGACGGCCGGGCTGATCGGGCAGATCCGCCTCAATCACACGCTGCCGCCCTTCGACAACCCGGCGATCTGCCGGGCCCTCCTTTCGGCTGTCGATCAGGCCGAGATGATGGATGCGGTTGCCGGCAGCGATGGCGCGATCCGACGCGGCCCGGCGGGCGTGTTCACGCCCGCCGGGCCGATGGCGTCCGAAGCCGGCCTCGCGGCGCTCGGCGGCCCGCGCGACCTGTCGGCGGCGAAGCGCGCGCTGGCGGAGGCGGGATACAAGGGCGAGCGGGTCGTCCTGCTGTCCGGGACGGACGTGCCGCGGATCAACGCGATCTGCGAGGTCATGGCCGATCTCTGCCGCAAGCTCGGGATGAACCTCGACCTCGTCGCGACCGATTGGGGCACGGTGAACCAGCGCATTCTGAGCCCGAAGCCCCTCGACCAGGGCGGCTGGTCGATGTTCGGGATCTTCTCCGGCGGCCTCGACCACCTGTCACCGGCCAACCACTTGGTCATCCGCGGCAACGGTCGCGCCGGCGTTCCGAGCTGGCAGACCGACACCGCGTTGGAAGAGTTGCGCAGCGCCTGGTTCGCGGCGCCAGATCTCGCATCGCAGAAGGCGGTGGCAGCGCGGATCCAGGCGCGCGTGCTTGAGATCGGCGCCTACATCCCGTGCGGCCAGTACTTCCAGCCCACCGCCTACCGGCGGGACCTCGAGGGCATGCTCACCGGCCTGCCGCTGTTCTGGAACCTGAGGCGGTCGGCCTGATCGCCGGCGCGGCCATCAGCCGACGCTCATCAGGCTGGCATTGCCCCCCGCCGCGGCCGTGTTGGTCGCGGTGGAGAGCTCGTCGACCAGCCCGATCGCGCTGTACAGGTCGCCCCTGGCCAGCACCTCCGGTGTTCGGGCCTGGACCGGCAGGATAGCCCCGTCGCGTGCCGCGACGGCCCGGTTCAGAGCCCGCAGAGAATCCGCAGTGCCCTCGAACAGGATCGCGTCGACGTCGCCGGCCGTCTCGATGGCGGACGCACCGTCGATGCGCGCCGCGCAGGCCTGCGGCAGACCTTGAAGCGCCGCCCGGATCGGCTCCGGCGCAATGACGACGGCGCGATTGGCGCATGCCAGGACCGCGCCGAGCTGGAGGAGGAGGCCCAGTTCCGTCGCGGCGATGGCCGCGACACGGCCGCGGGCGCGGAGCGCGTAGAGGTTGCGCTCGCCGACTGGCCCCGGGCAGTCGATCTCCACGGCGGCCGGATATCGGGCGAACACGAGGGCCTCCGCCACCCGACCGTGCCCTTTCGCCCGCAGCCACGCCAGGTAGGGAGCCAGGAGCGCTCGGTCGGTCGGACGCCCATTGAGGGCTTCGTCCGGCGGTCTCCGGACCAAACGGCCGAGATAAAGGGGACCGCCCGCCTTCGGGCCCGTCCCCGACAGCCCGGATCCGCCGAAGGGCTGCAAGCCCACCACGGCGCCGATGATGTTGCGGTTCACGTAGCGGTTGCCAGCCCGGATGCGCCCGAGCACATGCGCGATCGTCTCATCGATACGGCTGTGCAGGCCGAAGGTGAGGCCGTAGCCGGTGGCGTTGATGGCATCGAGGAGCGGGTCGAGATCCGCACGACGGTAACGCAGCACGTGCAGCACGGGCCCGAACACCTCGCGCTCGATATCCGCGACGCGGCCGATCTCGATCAGGGTCGGCGGCACGAATGTTCCGCCGGCCGTCAGTGCCGGTAGCGCCACAGTCTCGACAGCAAAGCCGCGGTCGCGCATCGCCGCCACATGGTTGGTGATCGTGTCGGCGGCCTCGGCGGTGATCACCGGACCGACATCGACGGAGAGGTGGCGCGGGTCCCCGATCTCGAGCTCGCGCAAGGCGCCTCGAAGCAAATGCAGCGTCCGGTCGGCGATCTCTTCCTGAAGACAGAGGAGGCGCAGCGCGGAGCAGCGCTGGCCCGCGGAATCGAAGGCGGAGGCGATCACATCCGCCACCACCTGCTCGGCCAATGCCGAGGAATCGACCACCATCGCGTTCTGGCCGCCGGTCTCGGCGATCAGCGGCACCGGCTCGCCATGGCGGCTGAGGCGCGCGGCGAGGATGCGCTGGATGCCCTTGGCCACCGCCGTCGAGCCCGTGAACATCACCGCCTGGACACGCCCGTCGCCGACGAGGGCAGCACCCGCGGCGCCGTCGCCGGGCACAAGCTGGAGCGCATCTTCCGGGACGCCAGCCTCATGCAGCACCCTGACTGCTTCCGCAGCAGTCAGCGGCGTCTCCTCGGCCGGTTTCGCGAGGACCGGATTGCCCGCCGCCAGGGCCGCGGCGACCTGCCCGACGAAGATCGCCAGCGGGAAGTTCCAGGGCGCGATACAGGTCACGGGCCCGAGCGAAACCTGCGCGCCATCCAAGGTCCGCTCTGCCTCGGCCGCATAGTAGCGCAGGAAGTCCACGGCCTCGCGGATCTCGGCCACGGCGTTCGCGTAGGACTTCCCGGCCTCGCGGACGATCAGCCCGATCAGCACCGGCATCCGCGCCTCGAGCGTGTCGGCGGCGCGGCGCAGGCATTTCACCCGCGTGGAAGGCGGCGTCAAAGCCCAGGCTTCGGCGGCTGACTGGGCGCGTGCAAGCGCCGCATCGATCTCCGGCAGTGTTGCCGGGCGCCAGAACCCGACCACGTCCCGATGATCGGCGGGATTGCGCACGGGTCTGTCCGCCGACGCGGGATCCGAACCGGTCGGGACCGCGCGTCGCGGCATCCGGCCGCTCGCCGCCAGAGCTTCGAACAACCGGATCAGCGCGGCCTCGTCGGCGAGATCGAGGCCGGCCGCGTTGGCCCGGGCTGAGCCGTAGAGGGTAGGCGGGAGCGCGATGCCCTCGTGAGGGGTGCCGGGTCTCGGCATGGCTTCCACTGTCGCGACGGGATCGGCGATCAGAGTCTCGATCGGCACGGAATCATCGGCGACCCGGTTCACGAAGGACGTGTTGGCACCGTTCTCCAGAAGCCGCCGGACCAGATAGGCGAGCAGCGTCTCGTGCGTGCCGACCGGGGCGTAGATCCGGCACGGCCGGCGCAGGTCGGTCCCGCCGACGACGGCTTCGTAGAGCGCCTCACCCATCCCGTGCAGACATTGGAACTCGTACTGCCCGAGCCGAAACGCCGGGCCCGCCATCTCGACGATGCCGGCCAGGGTCTGCGCATTGTGGGTCGCGAATTGCGGGAACACGGCGTCGGGCGCGGCGAGAAGCCTGCGCGCGCAGGCGAGGTACGACACGTCGGTGTGGACCTTGCGGGTGAAGACCGGGAAGTCGGCCAGTCCATCCACCTGCGCGCGCTTGATCTCGCTGTCCCAGTAGGCCCCCTTCACGAGGCGCACCATCAGACGGCGCCGGCTGCGACGGGCAAGATCGATCAGCACGTCGATGACGAACGGGCAGCGTTTGCCGTAGGCCTGAACGACGAAGCCGAGCCCGTCCCAGCCGGCAAGCGCCGGATCCAGCGCGAGGGCCTCGAGGATGTCCAGGGACAGGTCGAGGCGGTCGGCCTCCTCGGCGTCGATGTTGAGGCCGATGTCGTAGCCCTTCGCCAGAACGGCGAGCGCCCTCACCCGGGGAACCAACTCGGTGAGGACACGGCTGCGCTGGGACCGCACATAGCGGGGATGGAGCGCCGACAGCTTGATCGAGATCCCCGGCCCGCGGAGTACGCCTCGTCCGGCGGACGCCTCGCCGATGGCCCGGATCGCCACCTCGTAGGAACGGGTGTAGCGCTCCGCATCCGCGGCGGTGAGCGCGGCTTCGCCGAGCATGTCGTACGAGTAGGTGAAGCCCTTGGCCTCCATGCGGGCGCCGTTGCGCAGGGCTTCCGCGATGGTCCGTCCGGTCACGAACTGCTCGCCCATCATCCGCATCGCGAGATCGACCCCTGTGCGGATGACCGGCTCGCCGCCGCGCGCGATCAGCCGGCTCAGCGCGGCGGAGAGACCGGCCTCATCGCGCGTTGCAGCCAGGCGACCGGTGACCAGTAGCCCCCAGGTGGCCGCGTTGACGAAGGGCGACGGGCTGTGCCCGAGATGCGCCCGCCAGTCGCCGCCTGCGATCTTGTCGCGGATCAGGGCATCGCGGGTCGCCGCGTCGGGGATGCGCAGAAGCGCCTCGGCAAGGCACATCAGCGCGACGCCCTCCTGGCTCGACAGCGCGTATTCGCGGATCAGGGCCTCGACCCCGCCGCGGCGGGTCTGACGACGCAGGGCCTCGACCAGGTGCCGGGCCTGTTCGGCCACGCGCCGGGCGGCATCGGGCGACAGGCGCGCCTGATCGAGGAGGGGCGCCACGCAATCCGGCTCGGGCCGGCGGCAGGCCGCGACGACGGCCGCCCGGAGCGGCGACAATTCTGGCAGCGCCGCCGCGAAGGCGTCGAACGGCCCGGCGGTATCGTCGATCGCATGGGATGCGCGCATGGATCATCCCCCAAGACGGCCGGCCATTTCCAACGCCGGCCCGGAGGCACGCTACGCCGTCTCCCGCCGCGGTTTAAGCGTCTCCCACCGACCTCGGATGCGTCGTGCGATCACGGGGCGGCACGGGCGGTATCCGGGATTGCGGTCCGCACCGATCGCGCCCCTCGCGCCGCAGACACGGGCCGCGCGTTTTGACGCCGGCGGAAGCGGTGGCAGAAGCCCGGCATGACGACGATCATGATCTACGGCGCCAACGGCTATACCGGGCAGCTCCTGGCCGAGCACGCTGTCGCCCAAGGTCTGCGGCCGATCCTGGCGGGTCGCGATCCGGACAAGTTGCAGCCGCTTGCCGCGCGCCTCGGGCTCGATGCACGCCTGTCGCGCCTCGACGATCCCCAACGCCTGCGCGCCATCCTGGCCGGGGTCACGACGGTGATCCACGCGGCCGGTCCGTTCTCCAGGACGGCGCGGCCCATGGCCGAGGCCTGCCTCGCTGCGGGCACGCATTATCTGGACATCACTGGCGAGATCGATGTTCTGGAATCCCTCGCCGCGCGGGACGTCGACGCGAAGGCGGCTGGGATCGTCCTGCTTCCAGCCGCCGGCTTCGATGTGGTTCCGAGCGACTGCCTCGCGGCCCATGTCGCGCGCCGGCTGCCAAGCGCGACGCACCTGCGGATCTCGATCGGCGGCTTCGGCGGGTTCAGCCGCGGCACCGCCCGCACCATGGTCGAGGGCATCGCCTGGGGCACGCGGGTGCGCCGGGACGGCCGCATCGTCGAACTGCCTCGCCCACCCCGCGGCAGCGCCGATTTCGGCCGCGGACCTCGGCGCACCGTCGGGCTCGGCTGGGGCGACGTGTCGAGCGCTTGGTATTCCACCGGCGTCCCGAACATCGACGTGTATTTCGAGGCCTTCCCGGCCATGGCGGCCGCCGCCGGATTGCCGGCCGGCCTCCGGAAGATCATCGCCGGCAGCACCGCGCAACGTCTGATCAACCGCGGCATCGATCGGCTGCCGGCGGGTCCGGCAGCCTCGGCACGGGCCGCGGCGCGCAGCACCTTCCTGGCGGAGACCTGGGACTCTGCGGGCCGGCGGATGGCGAGCCGCATGGTGACGCCCGAGGGCTACACCCTGACGACCTGGACGGCGGTGGAAGTCGCCCGGCGCCTCGCCTCCGGCACGGTGCCGGCGGGCTTCCACACGCCGGTCTCCGCCTTCGGGCCGGACTTCATCCTGGGCTTTCCGAACGTGGTGCGAACGGATCTCTGACGATCGTCATCCCGGGCCCGCCTTCGGCATCTCGGTTTGACGGGGCGAATGATCGGAATTGAACCGAAACGCCTCTAGGACGAGGGTTTCGAGGTATCCCCGAGGGCGCGGACGACACGCAGCGAATCACACCGTAGCGCCGATCTGCCAGGGCGCGAATTCCGACGCGCCGAAATCGAACTGCTCGCTCTTCGTCCGCTCGCCGCCGGCGACCTGCAGGATCAGATCGAAGATCCGGCGCCCGGCCTGCTCGACAGTCTCCTCCCCGTCGAGGATCGTGCCGCAATTCACGTCCATGTCCTCCTCAAGGCGTCTGTACATGGCCGAGTTCGTGGCGATCTTGATCGAGGGCGCCGGCTTGCAGCCGAACACACTGCCGCGGCCGGTGGTGAAGCAGACGAGATTGGCCCCGCCCGCCACCTGCCCGGTCGCCGAGACCGGGTCGTAACCGGGTGTGTCCATGAACACGAAGCCCTTGGCGGTGACCGGGTCGGCGTAGCGCAGCACGTCGACCAGGTTGGTGCTCCCGGCCTTCGCCATTGCGCCGAGCGACTTCTCCAGAATTGTGGTCAGGCCGCCCGCCTTGTTGCCCGGCGACGGGTTGGCGTCGATCTCCGAGCCCTCCTTGCGGGTATATTCCTCCCACCAATGCATCAGGTCGACGAGCTTCTGTCCGACCTCGGGTGTCACCGCACGGCGGGTGAACAGGTGCTCCGCCCCGTAGGTCTCGGTCGTCTCAGACAGGATCACCGTGCCGCCGTTCTGCACCACGAGGTCGCTGGCGATGCCGAGCGCCGGATTCGCTGAGACGCCCGAATAGCCGTCCGAGCCGCCGCATTGCAGGGCGACGATCAACTCGCTCGCCGGCACCGGCTCCCGATGGACCACATTCGCCTCGGCCAGGATGCCCTTCACGAACGCGATGCCGGCCTCGACAGTCTTCCGGGTCCCGCCCAGGCTCTGGATGTTCATGCTGCGAATGCGGTCGCCGAGGCCCTGCTCCTCCAGGAACGCGCCGATCTGGTTCACCTCGCAGCCGAGCCCGATCATCACGATGTGCGAGAAGTTGACGTGCCGCGCGTAGCCCGCCAGCGTCCGGCGGAGGAGCCGGAGCGGCTCACCCATGGCCATGCCGCAGCCGGTCTTGTGGGTCAGCGCCACGACGCCGTCGACGTTCGGATACGGGGCCAGCGGATCGAGCCCGAGGATCGGGTGGCGCCGGAACGCGTCGGCGATCAGGTCGGCGACGTGGGCGCTGCAATTCACCGAGGTGAGGATGCCGACATAGTTGCGGGTCGCCACGCGGCCGTCGGGGCGACGGATGCCCTGGAAGGTGGCGGGCGGCGTGACCAGCCGCGTCGGCCTGGCATCGAGGCCGAACGCGTAATCGCGAGCAAATTCGCCCATCCCGAGATTGTGGACGTGAACGTGTCGGCCGGCCGCGATGTCGTCCTTCGCGAAACCGATGATCTGGCCGTACTTGGTCACAGCCTCGCCGCTCCGGTGCGGACGCACCGCGACCTTGTGGCCGGCCGGGATCCGCTCGGCGGCCGTGACGCCGTCGGCGACCGGCGTGCCCGGGTCGATCGCACCGCGGGCGACGGCGACACCGTCGTCGGGGCGGAGGGTGATGACGGGATAGGCAGGCATCGGTCTCTCCAGTCGAGCGGCTAGGGGACGTTCACCGCAGGCGCATCTCATCGGACGCGGCGGTGTGCCCGATCCCGGGCCTGTCTTGAACGTCGCTTCTCCGATCCTCAGCCTCGTCGGCAATGCCACGACGGCGAGGTGTCCAGTCAGAAGATTCAATCCCGATAGGCGTTTCCGTCGAGCCCATGCGGACGTCCGGCCGCGAGCAGGGTTTCCCAGACCGGCTCCGGCAGCGGGACGCCCTCGGCAAGGCGCTCGGCCCGCATCCGGCGCTCCGGCTCGCCGGGCAGCAGCACCTCGGCGCCGGGCATCGGCTTGGCGCTCTTGAAGAAGTCGAGATAGGTCCGCGCCTCTGCGGCGAGAGCGTTCTCGGTCCCGAACGCCTCGGGCATCACGTAGATCGACAGCATGCCGTTGCAGATCCTCCGCTGGCCCGGCCCGGCAGCGCCGGACCCGGTGAACGCCCCGGCGAGCAATTCGCAGATCAGCGCCAAGCCCGAACCCTTGTGCTCGCCGAAGGCCCGGATCGCGCCGGCGCCGCGCTGGTTGTCGCGTTCGACGCCCTCCAGCGGTCCGAAAAGCGTGGCCGGATCGGCACTGAGAGTTCCGTCCGGCTCGATCAGCGCGCCCTCAGGAAGCGGCTTGCCGCCCCGGGAGGCGACCAGCACCTTGCCCTCCGCCACGGCCGAGGTGGCGAAGTCGAGGATGACCGGATCTGCCCCCGGAACCGGAAAGCCTGCGGAGAACGGCGCCGTCGAGAACCGGCGTTCCACCGAGCCGAAGGGGGCGACCAGCAGGCTCCCCGCCACGTTGACGAAATGGACCGAGATCAGACCGGCCGCAGCGGCGCGCTCCGCCCACTCGCCGATACGTCCAAGATGGCCCGCGTGGCGCAGCGCGACGACGGCGACGCCCGTCTCCTTGGCCTTGGCGATGCCGAGGTCGGTGGCGTACGGCCCCGCCGTCTGACCGAAGCCGTATTGCGCATCGAGGAGCGCGAAGGACGGAGCGTCGGTGATGATCTCGGGCGTTCGGCCGGCCTCGACCTCACCCGACCGCAGCCACTCCACGTAGCGGGTGACGCGGACGACGCCATGCGAATCATGGCCGGTGAGATTGGCGGCCACGAGGAAACGGCCGATCCGCTCGGCCTCGGCCTCCGCGCAGCCCTCGCGCACGAAGATGTCTCGCACATAGGCAGACAGCCTGTCGGCCGAAATCCGCATTCCGTGTCCTCCCAAGCCGCGCCTCGTCGGGCGCATGCGGGGTCAACCTAGCGCCCTCACCCGTGCTGCGCGAGCGCCCGCGGTGACGGCACAGCGGTGGATGTCGTCCCGGTCACGACACCGGGTCCGGCGGGTCACCGTAGGGAAAGAAGTCGGCTGCCTTCATCTGGGTAGAGGGCAGATGATCGAGGCGGACCGTGCCGAGGAACGGCTCCGGCGGCTCGACCAGCAGGATCGTGCGGGCGTAGCCGCTGTCATCGAAGCCGCGGCGAAAATGGACCCGCGACTTGATCGCAACCACGTCGAACGCGGTTGGGTCGAGGCCGAGGCTCCAGAGCTCGGCGGGCTCGACGATCTGGGCGAGTTGCGGGCTGAGCACCAGGACGTTGCCGGATCCGAAGCCGATGCAGAGCCAGTGACCGCCCCCGCCGCCGCTCCCGGCGACGCCCGGCGCCGGCGCGGCGACCACCTGCAGCACGGTTCCGGTGATCCGCACCGGCTCACCGGCGGACGGGTCGGCACCGCCGCCCAAGGCCGCATCGAAGGCGTCGCCCGGCCCGAGACCTCGCGCCAGAGCGTCCGCGACGATCTCGGCCGACGCGACGGTGGCGACGAGGGTGCGCGTCAGGCCCTGCGCCACGATCTCGCGCAGCAGCCATGTGGCCTGCCCGGAGCGGTCGCTGTGGTCGGCCAGCACGACGGGGCCATCTCCCGCGGCGACGGCCTCGCGGGCGAGCCCCACGCCCTCCGCAATGGGGTAGATGCGCGCCGCGTCCAGCAGCCCGTGACGGTGGCGCCACGCGAAAGCGGCGACATCCCGGGCCACCCTGTCGGCGAGGTCGGGATCGCCGTTGGTCATCGCCTGCACGGTCATGCCGCAATCCACCGCATCGCCCCAGGGGAAGCCGAAGAAGACGTTGACGTAGACGTCGGGCTCGCGCGCCTCCCAGACCAGTGCCCGCTGGATGAGGTCGGACCAGGGCGCAGCACCGGTCCACTGGACCACAGTGGGCGATAGGATCGGGACCTTGATCACCCTGTGTGCCGGCCGATAGTCGCCGCGCACGGCCCGGACCAGCATGCGGGCGGCCCGCTCACCCTGAAGATGACCGTCGTAGTGGGGGAAGTACTTCACCGCGAACGCCATGTCGGCGTGGGCGAGGAACGCGTCATCCTCGTTACCGTGCAGGTCGAAGGTGCCGACGATCACGGCCCGCTCACCGACCGCGTCGCGGATCTGCCGGGCGATGTCGGCCTCCGGGCGGGGGACGCCGCGTACCGCCATCGCGCCGTGCAGCGCCAGAAAGACGCCGTCGAAGGGCCCCTGCCTGCGCAGCTCCGCGACAAAGTTGCCGAGGAAGTAAGCGTAGGCGTCGGCGGTGATCCAGCCCGAGGCGGTCCCGGTGCGCGGCCAGAGCGGCGATGTGATCCCGACGAGTTCGACGCCCGGGTACTCGCGCGCCACCCGTACGAAGCCGCCCATGTAGCCCTTCGGATCGGTGGCGAGCAGCGCCTCTCCCGAGGCGGGCGAGCCCGGATAGATGAAGTCCTCCCGGGTCGTGTCGTTCGGCAGGAAGGTCACGGTCTCGTGCGTGAACTGGAGCACGGCAATGCGCATCGGGGGAGATCCTTGATGGTCCGGGAGCGCGTCAGGAGATCTCGCGCACCAGCTTGGCGATGAGGGCGCGCCCGAAGGCCGCGAAGCTCTCGGCGCTGATCACGAAGGCCCCTTCGCCGCCGATCACGACGGACCGGTAATAGGCCGCCAGACCACCGGCTGGATTGGTGTGCTCCTTCAGGAAGCCGGGCATCCCGTCCGGATCGGTGAGGATGACGATGCCGTTGACGGTGGCGCCGGCCGCCACGGCCGCGTCCCGAGCGTCCGTGACGGACGGGCCGGCATTGCCGGTGCCGTCGCCGGAGATGTCGATCACCCTGCGATCGGTCCGATACGGCGCCTGGGCCAGAAGCGTGGAGGCGAAGCGGATCGCCGAGCCGATCGCCGTGCGGCCGTAGAACGGTCGCGTCGCGGCGGCGAGCCTGGCGGCGAAAACGTCCGCGTCCCGCGCGGAGGCGATTACCATCCAGTCCACCGCGATCTTCTGCTCCCCGGGTCCGGCCCAGTCGAACAGCGCGACCCCGATGCGGCCGGTCGGTCCCTCGCCGATGGCGCGCAGGACGCGCGGATCGCGGAACGCCTCGGCGTAGCCGCGCCGTTCGAGTTCGTACCTGTCCTCGCTGATGCTCAGCGACACATCGACGGCGAGGACCAACAGGACATCGACCGACTGCTCGGCGGCACCGGCGCGGCGGCCCGCCAGCGACAGGGCGGCGAGCATCCCGGACAGAAGGTGGCGTCGCCGCATGGCCGACACTCGGTGAGGGGCGCCCGCACGGGACGGCGGACGGTCACTTTCATGCAACGAGCCTGCCGCGCCTCCGGTTCGGCTCGGGCCGTGGCGGGACGGCAGGGCGCTGTGCCGCAAGCCCGGAAAGTTCCGCGTGTGGCGATCGGGGCTGTGCCGCTTTCCGCCTCCTCCTGACCGCACGCCGACGCGCTACCTCGCTCGCTCAGCGGTGCGCTCGGCACCGTGTCCAGCCAAGTGTGCCACATGCGGATTGTTCGTCGGATCGGACGCGTCATCGAGAGCCTCGCGGTCGGAGGCGTCACCGGTACGGCCGCGCTGGTCAGCCATGCGCTCGACGCGACGATTGGGCGCGTTGGCCGCCTGTCCGCGCGCCTGGATGCGCGACTGGCGGAACTGGCCCGCGAGTCCAGGGCGCGGCATCGGCAGCAGGGCCGCCGACAGATCCATCCCGTCACCCTGAAATGAATTCTGCGCGCCGATGGCCCGTGGCTACAGCCCCGGGCCCTTGGCCGCCCCGAAGATGCGGCCCGGGCGACCATCCGCGGCGCCCTGCAGCAACACCACCCAGCTGTCTGCGTCGGCCGTCTTCGTCTGCGTAAAGGGCACGTCGAAGCGCGACGCCTGACCGGTCCAGGACCCGAGACGCTGCATGCCCCGCACGACGTTGACGTAAGTCGCCGTGCGGCCGCCATTCTCGCCGCCCTGAATCGCGATCGCCCGGCTGCGCAGGACGGGAACCAGCCAGACGTCGCCGTGCAACTCGGTCTTGCCCTCCGGCGCGGCTCCGACCTCCACGAGGATTCGGTCACCCTGTCGCTCGCTCCGCACCGGCACCGGCAATCCGCCATGCTGCGCGGCCTCGCGGAGCAGCCGATCCAGAGTGCTCCTGTCCGAACCCACCGCGAAGGCGCTGCCGTCGACCACGATCTGCGGGGTGAAGACCTGGCGCGCCCCGCGACCCCGTGCATAGGCACGCTGCCGCTCGGTGAGCGGGCGCAGGGCCAGCGTGTCCTTCCAGCCGAGATAATCCCAGTAGGTCACCGGCAAGGTCAAAGCGATCACCCCGGGTTGGCGGGACAGATCGCGCAGCACCGGATCGGCCGTGCGGCAGGCTCCGCAGCCCTGGCTGGTGAACAATTCCACCACAGCGCGAACCGGCTCGGCCCGCGCCGCGGACGCCAGCATCAAGGTGGAAAACAGAACGGCAGCGCAGAGCGCGCGGCTGTCGCGGGTCAGGGCGCGGTGCCGAGGCGTCATCGGGGTATCAGAACGTCTGGGACGCCGTCTGTGAAATCACGTTGGCTTGAGAGACCTCTACCATCGGTTGAGGCGCCGGCGACGAGGGCCTCGGTTTCGGCAGCATGTCCGGCCGCCAGCGTCGGTGCATCCAGAGCCACTGGCCGGGATTCTCGCGCACCCAGCCCTCGACCACGGCCGTCATCGCCTGCATCGCGCCCACCACGTCGATGGTTCCATCGGCGGCGCGCGGAAGGTCGAGGGGCGGCGTCAGCTCCAGCCGGAAGCGCCCTTCGGGCAGTCGTACGACGCGGACGCCGTGCACCGGGCAATCGTAGTGCCGGGCGAGCTTGGCCAGGAGCGGATTGGCCAGGCACGGACGACCGAGGAACTGGACCACAACACCGCGGGTGAAATGCTGGTCGATGAGCTGGCCGAGGTGGCCTCCATTCGCCACGACATCGCGCATGGCGAACACGGCGCCCGGCGTCGAGGCGGCCAGCCCGCCCATGGACCGGCGGCGGACTTCCTGGACGAGGCGGGCAGCGGCCGGATTGTTGGGCGGTCGAAACACGGCGGTCGCATCCAGGCCGAACCGGGCGGCGCAGATGGCCGGCAGCTCCCAATTTGCGAGATGCGCCGAGAAGATCAGGCCCGGCTCGCCGTCGTCGCGCAGGGCGAAGAAATGCTCGATCCCGGCGACCTCGGTCCGCGTGGGCGCCGTGGCCGCGGGATCATAGTCGAACAGGCTGTCGAGATGGGCGTACTCAGCCCCGGTCCGGCCGAGATTGTCCCATGCCTCGAGGGCGATCCGCTTCCGATCCGCCTCGGTCATATCCGGAAAGGCGGCCCGGAGGTTGGCCAGGGCGATGCGGTGCGCCGGCAGGAGTGGGCCGACGACCCGTAGCAATGCGGCCCCGAGCGCGGTCGACCGCGCCGGCCCAAGGGCCCGCGCGATCCAGACCAGCGCGCGGATCAGGGGAATGGTGGCGAAACCGGCGAGGCGCGGATACGACCGTTTCAGCAGGAGAGCGAGACGCAGCACAATCGAATCCTGGGCCTGACACGGGCGGCCCCCCGACGCGTCCGTAGGGCGAAGCTTAAGCCATGTCTCCTGCGGGGCGAAATGGGCTCCGGCGGTCCGGTCGGCTTTGTGATGAAGGGGTTTGTCAGTTTCCCACCCACCAGCCCGGACGTCGGAGCGCTTCGGGATCGCGTGCTGCGTTGGTCCTCGCCCGGGGGCTCGATCCTGCGCCGTCGTTCCGGGGCGGCGAAGGCGAGCCCGGAACCCAGAACCGCAGAGGCAGTGCCGGGTGTCGCTTAAAGACCGCGGACATGGGCGCCGTCTTGCCGTGCTTGCGACACTGCAAAGCGATGACTTAGAGGCTGACGAGGATCTTCCCGAAGACCCGGCGTGATTCAAGCCGTTCCAGGCCCTGCGCGAAGTCGGCCAGCGGGTAGACGGTGTCGACCACCGGCCGGATGCCGGCTGCCATCTTGTCGAGCGACTGGCGAATGTTCGCGAGCGAGCATCCGAAGGAGCCGGTGATCCGATACTGCTGCTGGAACAGCTGCATCAGGTTCATCGTCGCTGAGACACCGGAAGTCGATCCGCAGGTGACGAGCCGGCCGCCGCGCTTCAGGCACAGCAGGGAGCCGTTCCAGGTATCGGCCCCGACATGCTCGAACACCACGTCGACACCCTTGCGCTTGGTCAGGCGCCGGACCTCGCCCTCGAAACGCTCGGTGCGGTAGTTGATCACGTGGTCGGCGCCGAGCTCGGCGGCCTTGCGGCCCTTCTCGTCGTCCCCGACCGTCGTGTAGACCGTGCAGCCGATCGCCTTGGCCATGCGGATCGCCGCGGTGCCGATCCCCGAGCCGCCGGCATGGACCAGCACGCTCTCGCCGGGCTCAAGCCGGGCATTGTCGAACAGCATGTGCTGGACCGTCCCGAAGGCGATGCCCGCGCAGGCCGCGTCGGTGTCGCTGACGCCCTCCGGCACCTTCACCACCAGCCGCGCCGGCATCGTCACGCGCTCGCGGGCGAAGCCATCGAGGTGAAAGCCCATGACCCCCGAGACATCCTCGCAGAGGTTGTCGCGGCCGTCGCGACAGGCGCGACACCGCCCGCAGGTCATGGCACCGTAGGGCACGACCCGGTCGCCGGGCGCGAGATCGGCGACGTCCTCTCCCACCGACTCGACGATCCCCGCGGCCTCGGCCCCCACGATCAGCGGCATCTTCCGCTTGGCGAAGGCCATGCCGCGAAAGCCCCAGACGTCGATGAAGTTGAGGCCGACCGCGCGGATCCGGACCTGCACCTCGCCGGCGCCGGGGGCGGACGGCGCTTCGATCTCACTCACGCGCAGATCGCGGTCACCGAACAGCTGAAGGGCTTGCATAAGCGTTGTTTCCGTTGGCGGCGGCGAGGCACGCAGCTCGGTGATGTCAGGGCGGGTCAGGCTTCGAGACCTGCCGCTAATCCGGCGCCAGGTAGCGCCGCCTTGCCCAACCCAGCACCCGGCCGGCCTTGACCCGGCACCAGGTGGTGCGGCTCGGGGTCTCGTTGGTGCAGCCGAAGACCAGCGCCCGCGACCGGATCTCGCCGAGCTGCTCGGCCGACGGGTCCGGCTCCGCGCGGATGCTCAGAGCCTCGCCGGGCGCGAGACCCGAGATGCGATACGTCTCTGGCTCGGCCCAGGCCGGATCCGCCGCGAGCGGTGCGATGCAGAGGGCAACAGGGAGGGCGAGGCGGGCGCGCATCGGCAGGGACGTCCGGTTCGGCGGCGTCACCGGTCAGGTCCGATGCACGCCCAGCATGGCGGTCAGGCCGCCATCGACAGGCAGCACGGCCCCGGTGATGTAGGAAGCCCCTTCGCCCATCAGGAAGGCTGCGAGTGCGGCGACATCCTCGGGACGCGCAAAGCGGCCCGCGGGGATCTGCCGCTCCATGCCGTCCCGATACGCGGCGTAGCGCTCCATCATGGCGGTGTCGACGAAGCCCGGCGCGATGACATTGACGGTGACGCCGCGCTTGGCCGTCTCGATGGCGAGCGTCCGGCAATAGGCGATGAGCGCGCCCTTGGTCGCCGCATAGGCGGCGTTGCCGGCATTGGCCCGCAGCGCGGCGACAGAACCGATCGCGACGATCCGGCCTGACCGCGACCGCGTCATCTCGCGCACCAGGGCCTTCGCCAGACTGGTCAGCGAGAAGAAATTGACCTGCATCGCGGCCTCGGCCCGCTCCTGATCGAGCATGGCCGCGAGGGCATCGGAGGATTGGCCGGCATTGTGGACCAGCCCGTAATAGCCCGTCGCCTCCGCAATTTCGCAGAAGCCGTCGAGCGCCGCCTTGTCGGCAAAGTCCAGGGCATGGGCCGCGAAGGCGCGATCCGGATGCGCCGCGCGCAGATCGGCGAGCAGAATCTCCGCCGCGTCGGCCGAGGCGCGGTAGGTGAAGTCGACCGCGTGACCCGCACCGGCGAGCGCGCGCACGATCGCGGCGCCGATCCCGGAGGCGCCGCCGGTGACGAGGACCCGGCGCGAAGAGGCCACGCCGCTCACGCCGGTTCCGCGCCGAAGACCAGGCAGGTGTTCTGGCCGCCGAACCCGAAGGAGTTCGACAGCACCGTGCGGACCGGCAGATCGCGGGCGGTCTCGACCACGTCGAGGACGATCGTCGGATCCGGCACCCGATGGTTGATGGTCGGCGGGATTCGGCCGTTCCGCAGCGTCAGCAGCGACACGGCCGCCTCGATGGCACCGGCGGCGGTGAGGGTATGGCCGATCATCGACTTGTTGGACGTCACCGGCAGGGAGGCGGCCCGGTCGCCGAACACGGCCCCGAGACCCAACCCCTCCATCTTGTCGTTCTCCGGCGTGGAGGTGCCGTGGGCGTTGACCGTGTCGATCGCGTCGGCCTCGATCCCGGCATCCTCCAGGCTCGCCCGGATCGCCGCGATGATCGGGGCCCCGTCCGGGCTGGAGCGGGTGCGGTGGAAGCCGTCGCCCTTCTCGCCGCATCCGAGGACGTAGCCGAGGATCGCGGCGCCCCGGGCGGCAGCGGCCTCCGCGTCTTCGAGGACGAGGGCCGCCGCGCCCTCGCCCATGACGAAGCCGTCGCGGTCCTTCGAGAACGGCTTCGAGGCCGCTGCCGGATCGTCGTTGCGGGTCGAGAGCGCCGACAGCAGCGAGAAGCGGATCAGCGATTCGGGATTCACCGACCCGTCGGTTCCGATGCAGAGCGCCGCCGCGGTCTCGCCGCGCCGGATCGCCTCGACGCCGAGTTGGATGGCGGTGGCGCCCGACGAGCAGGCAGTGGAGAGCGAGATCGGCGATCCCTTGGTGCCGAAGCGATCGGCGATCCGGTCAGCCACAGTGCCGAAGATGAACAGGTCGTGCCAGGGATCGAATCGGCGTGTCGCAGCGGCCCGGAGCAGGCCGGCATAATCGACCGGCCCGTCGCCGCCGGCGGCCTCGGCCAGAGCCTGCCGCTGCGGCCACTCCATCTCGACCGGCGGCACCGCGATGAACAGCGCCCCCGGGAAATCGCCCTTGGACCCGATCCCGGACTGCGCCACCGCCTCCTCGGCGGCGACGGCGGCGAAGCGCTCGGACAGCAACGGCGCGACCAGAGGCTCGGTGTTCAGGAAGTCGACCGTACCGGCGATGCGCGTGCGCAGGCCGTCGGTGGAAAACCGGCCGATGGCGTGGATCCCGGACCGGCCCTCGGTCATGGCGGCCCAGGTGTCCGCCTGTCCCTGGCCGAGGGAGGAAACGACGCCGATGCCGGTGACCGCGACGAGCGGCCGGCCCTTGGCGTCGCGGTACGATCGCGCGCTCATGCCGTGGTCCTTAGAAGATTTTTGCGGTTTCGCACACCGGGCCACCCGGCATGTTCCGAAGCGCCGCCACCGGCTGCGGCGATCCGGACCACGCTCCGGCCGATCAGGCAGCCGTTGTCGCCCTCGGGGCATTGGCGAGGCGCAGCACCGTCTGCAGCAGCACGTCGGCTCCGGCCGCGCAGTCGCTTTGGGTCGCGGATTCTGCCTCGTTGTGGCTGATCCCGTCCTTGCAGGGCACGAAGATCATCGCGGCCGGCACCTTGCCGGCGAGGTTGCAGGCATCGTGCCCGGCGCCCGAGATGATCCGGCGGCGGGCATGCCCGAGCCCTTCGGCGGCTTCGTCGATGGCCGTCACGATGGCGGGATCGAACGGCACCGGCTCCTTCCGCCAGATCCGGCTCAGCGCGATCTCGAGCTTGCGCCGCGCCGCGATCTCGGCCGCAGCCTCTTCGAGCGCCGCCTCCATCGCATCGAGGGTCTCGGAGCGCGGGTCGCGGACGTCCACCGTGAAGGCGACCCGGCCGGGCACGACGTTGCGGGAGGGGGCCAGGATCGCGGCCTCGCCGATCGTCGCCACCGCCGAAGGCGCGTGCGCCAGGGCGATCCGCTCGGCGGCCAGCGCGAACTCCGACAGCGCCAGCAGGGCGTCCCGGCGGCGCGGCATCGGCGTGGTGCCGGCGTGGCTCTCGAAGCCCGTGATCACGCCGTCGAACCACATGATGCCCTGGCCGCCCTCGACCACGCCGATGGTCTTGCCCTCGGCTTCGAGGATCGGACCCTGCTCGATGTGCAGTTCGACGAAGGCGCCGATCTCCTGCGCACCCACGGCCTCGGCGCCGCGATAGCCGATGGCGTCCAGGGCCTCCGCGACCGTCGTGCCGGCGGCGTCGCGCTTGGCCAGGATCGCGTCGGTGGTGAACTCGCCGGCATAGGCGGCCGAGGCCATCATGGCCGGCGCGAAGCGCGAGCCCTCCTCGTTGGTCCAGTTCACCACCATCAGTGGTGCCTCGGTCTCGATGTTGGCGTCGTTCAGACTGCGCATCACTTCGAGACCGGCCAGGACACCGAGAACGCCATCGAACTTCCCGCCAGTGGGCTGGGTGTCGAGATGCGAGCCGAAGGCGATCGGCTTCCGGCTCATGTCGCGGCCGGTCCGCAGGGCGTATTGCGTGCCGAGCGCGTCGACCGAGACCGTCAGCCCGGCCGCCTCGCAGGCGTCCCGGAACCAGTCACGCACGCGCCCATCCTCGGGCGAGAGCGTCAGCCGGTTGATGCCGCCGGC
>Ga0255028_100065_pt1 | contig 28423 bp, 25 predicted proteins | sample DRGLUT_MetaT_FD_178168 | JGI IMG/M metagenome (GOLD analysis project Ga0255028, IMG submission 178168) | Metatranscriptome of freshwater microbial communities from Pennsylvania, United States - DR:GLUT (Metagenome Metatranscriptome) | ecosystem: Environmental > Aquatic > Freshwater > Creek...
AGGGGAATCGAACCCCTGACCTCCGCAGTGCGATTGCGGCGCTCTCCCATCTGAGCTACAGCCCCGTCGAGGCGCCGGCCTTGTAGGCGCGGGCGGCTCAGCCTGTCAATTCCTGTTTCACCGTCGCCCGCCACGCGCCGCTCCGGCGCTGGGTCGCGGGCGCCCCGAAGGATACGCGCGAACCCGCATGAACGCCCTGATCTGGCTCTTCGACACGGTCGTCCAGCTCTTCATCTACGTCCTCATCGCCAGCGCGGTCCTCAGCTGGCTCGTGGCCTTCAACGTGGTGAACGTGCGCAATCCGATCGTCGCGCAGATCGGCGAGGTGCTCTACCGGATCACCGAGCCGGTGCTGCGGCCGATCCGCAACCTGCTGCCCAATCTCGGTGGCGTCGACATCTCGCCGATCATCCTGATCCTGCTGCTGCTGTTCGTCAGCCGCCTGCTGCACGAATATGCCGTGCCCGCAACCTACGTTTACGCGCAGTAGGATCGATCGACCGTGAAGACGAATCCCGGCCGCTTCTTCGAGGATTTCCGCCTCGGCGAGACCATCCGCCACGCCACCCCGCGCACCGTGACGGTGGGGGACGTGGCGCTCTACACGGGCCTCTACGGGCCGCGCTTCGCCGTGCAGTCCTCGGACGCCTTCGCGCGCGCCTTCGGCTACCCGAAGAGCCCGCTCGACGACCTGCTCACCTTCCACATGGTGTTCGGCAAGACCGTGCCGGACGTGTCCCTCAACGCGCTCGCCAACCTCGGCTACGCCGAGGGCGGGTTCCGGCGGCCGGTCTATCCGGGCGAGACCCTGTCGACCGTCTCCGAGGTGATCGGCCTCAAGGAGAGCTCGAACCGCCAGACCGGCGTGGTCTACGTGCGCTCGGTCGGCTCCGACGAGCACGGCGAGACCGTGCTGAGCTATTGCCGCTGGGTCCTCGTGCGCAAGCGCGACCCCGAGGCCGCGATCGCCGAGGAGCACGTGCCGAGCCTCGCCAAGGTGGTCGATCCGCGGGATCTTGCGGGCGCCCTGCCGAAGCTGTCGGCCGCCGCCTACGATACGGATCTGGCCGGTAGCCCGCACCGCTTCGCCGATTACGCGGTGGGCGAGAAGATCGACCACGTCGACGGCATGACCGTCGAGGAGGCCGAACACCAGATCGCCACGCGCCTGTTCCAGAACACCGCCAAGGTCCATTTCGATGGCCTGGCCGCCAAGGACACGCGGTTCGGCCGGCGGCTGATCTATGGCGGCCATGTGATCTCGCTCGCCCGGGCGCTCAGCTTCAACGGGCTCGCCAACGTGTTCGCGATCGCCGGCATCAATGCCGGCCGTCACGTGGCACCGCTCTTTGCGGGCGACACGGTCTATGCCTGGAGCGAGGTGCTGGATTCGGCCGATGTCGGCCGCGACGATGTCGGGCTCCTGCGCCTGCGCACGGTCGCCACCAAGAACCAGCCCTGCGGCGCCTTCCCGGACCGCGCGGGCGAGGGCTACGACCCGGCCGTGATCCTGGACCTCGACTACTGGGCCTTCGCGCCGAAATAGCGCCGGCGCCCGGCCCCGCACGCCGTGGCGGCGGCCAGAATCCCGAAGGCGCGCGCCGTGACAGTGCGGCGCGCGGGGCCGGAGGACGCGCCTGCGATCGCCGCGATTCACGTGATCGCCTGGCACGAGACCTATACCGGCCTCCTGCCCGACACGATGATCTCCGCCCTCACCGTCGAGGTGCGGCAGGCCTGGTGGGCGCAGCTTCTGAGCAAACCGCCAGCGACGCGCGGCGGCGCGGCCTACCTGGCCGAGCTTGGCGGCAGGCCGGTCGGCTTCGGCACCTGCAACGCCCAGCGCTCGGACGTGCAGGCTGCGGCTGGCTTCGACGGGGAGATCAGCAGCCTCTACGTCCTGCGCGCCGCGCAGAAGCAGGGCGTGGGGCGGGCGCTCATGGCCAGGATGGCGATGCGTCTGCAGACCGCCGCGTACCGCGCCGCCGGGCTCTGGGTGCTGCGCGAGAATGCGGCGGGCCGGCGCTTCTACGAGCAATGCGGGGGCACGCGGCTCGATGGGGATGCGGGGCTGCGCGTCCAGGGCCGGTTCACGGAGGTCGCCTACGGCTGGCGTGAACTCGCGACGCTCATGGCCCTCGCACCGGATCCAGGCCCGCGCCGCACGACGCCTCCGCGGACGCGCGAGCGCGGCGGGTGACCGCCGCTCCGGGCCTCAGCGGATGCCGGCGCCCACCACCCCCGCCTCGACCGCCAGGGAGAGACGGTCCGTGACCGCCCACTCGACGCCGACGCCCGCCACCGGCCGCACCGCGATGTCCTGGCGGGTGAACGGCAGCGTCGATGGCGTCGGCCCGACCCGCAGGGACTCGTGGAGCGCCACAGCGCCGCCCTTGGCGTAGAGCAGCACGTCCGGCGTCAGGAGCGTCCCGACCTTCACCTCCAGGGCGCCGGCGAAGTCGCGCGTATAGGCGAGGCGCCCGTAGCCCGGCGTCAGGTTGCCGTCGAGCCCGGCCAGATAGTCGAGCCCGCCGCTGATCCCGTAGAGGATCGGGCCCTCCTGCCACATCCGGCCGCCCTCGAAGCCGATCGTGGGGCCCGAGGAGTTGCCGAAATGCCGGGAGGCGGTCACCGCATATCCGGTCGACAGGCGGGCGTAGGAGCCGGTCCAGCGGCCATACGCGTCCTCGGCCGTCTGGGGCCACGCGAAGGACGGCAGCGGTGCGAAGCCGATCGAGGGCCACAGCAGCGCCTGGGCTGCGGCCGGTGACGCCTGAAGCAGGCAGAGGCCGAGGCCGGCGGCAAGGCGGAGCGGACGCGAGGCGGCACGTCGAGTCATGTTGCCATGTTAGCCGAAGGCATCGGGCTGCAACAGGGCAAGCTCGGCCGTCGACGCCGGCTGAACCGCCCCGGGATTTTCGAAGGCTTCAACTCTTGAGAGAGCGGAGCCATGACGAAGCATACCCCACCGTGTTCCCCCGCGGTCCGCGAGTGGGCAGTCCGGCTGGTGCTCGAGCACCAAGGCGAGCCCGATTCGCAGTACGGAGCGATCCGCTCGATCGCGGCCAAGTTCGGTTGCTCGGGTGAGACGCTGCGCGACTGAGGACGCCAGGCCGAACGCGATCGGGGCGTGCAAGCCGGACCGACGACGAATGAGCGCGAGCGGATCAAGACCCTGGAACGCGAAGTCCGCGAGCTCCCACAGGACAGCGAGATCCTGAGGAAGGCATCGGCGTAGTTTGCCCAGGCGGAGCTCGACCGCCGGTTTCGGTCATGATCGCCTTCATCGACGATAATCGCGCGACCGACGGGGTCGAACCGATCTGCAGGGTGCTGCCGATCGCCCCGTCGACGGACCACGCCCATGCCGCGCGCCGGACTGATCCGGAGCGGCTTCCGGCCCGCGCCAAACGGGACGCGGTACTGATGGCCGAGATCCGGCGCGTCGACGCGGCACACTTCCGGGTCGACAGTGTGCGCAAGGTCTGGCGGCAACTCGCCCGCGACGGGATCGTGGTGGCGCGCTGCACGGTGGCCCGGCTGACGCGGACGCTGGGCTCGGCCGGCGTCGTCCGGGGGCGACGGATTCGCACCACTATCCCCGATCCGGCGGCGCGCCTGACCCAAACCGGACAGCCTCCGGGAAACCCGGTGCGGTTCAAGGGCAGGCGCACCGCCGGAACCGAACGCCACCGGGATGTCGGCAGAGCTGGACGGGCACGGGGATAAGCGTCGCTTGGGGTCGCGGGACCGGCTTTGCAGCCCCGGACCAGGCCGTCATGGGCAGCCCTGTCATCGGGAGCGAGAGAAGGCGCGATGGTGCGCACGGGCCGGAGAGGGCGGCCGTGCCCGCTTGTGCACATTCAATCGACCTGCGTCGTCGGACGTCCATCCGGTTCCGCGGGGTGGGACCGAGCCGCCTTTCTGATCCCGAAAGCGCCAGCGCGGACCGTTCGTCCGGAACATACGATCAAACCGGAGAAACAAGTGTTTTCCCGGGCACAGATGCCAGCCGGAAGACGAACCGAAATCTGTGCCGGTCGGCAAATGTGTCTCCCGGGATCGCCGCGCATCGGTGTCCCGATCCGTGATGGCGTGCCCCGGCGATGGCCTGCGCTATCAAGCGCCGCCTTCCTCGGACCGCAAAGGTCTCGGAAGACGAGACCGCCGATGCCGCCAGACATTTCGTCCGCAAGATAGGGGTCGCCGTATCGGGCGCTTGATTGCCCCAGTCCCATCCCCGGAGCACGGCACGATCGCTCCGGCCCCAGCATTGTCAGCATGAATACTTACTTGACAATGATCAAATTTGTTTAATAAAAAGAGGCGATTCTGCGTCGGCACCATTGATATGGCGCAATATGGCTTCAAGCTCGCTGAAGGCGAAACAATATAAGAAAATATCGGTGATTTAGGCCGTATTATAACGTTTTGAGGGGCGGAATGATTGAGCCAGCGGGAAGATCAATCGGCGCCGGATGGCCAAGAATTTATAGAGCAGTCTTGTCTTATTTAAATATCACGCCAGCAGTACAGATTTCTACGGCACAGCTTGAGGGGCTGCCTCAGGATTGCGAGGCTTGGCTCTCCCAGTTTTGGGAAAGGGCAAACAACGCAAAAGTAAAAATACCTGTCTATTTAGCCATGCATCCGCAGTCAACTCTGATGGCCGCGAGATGTATTGCGCGTTTACCGCGCCTGAATGCGCGCCTGAGCCATCGGCCTGAAGGTGAGCTTATAGCAAAAGCGCTGGACACGGTTTGTTTGGCGAAGATTTTCAAATTATCCGACACCGGAGCCTGCGTCCTGGACGTTCCTGCTGTGCCGCAGGATTACAGTCTTGGATCATCCAAGCAGACGCTTCGACGCAAGGTTAAATCTGCGGAAAAACTTGGCATTTCATGTCGACAAGTTCATGACAGAAGTGAGCAAGTCGAACTCGTTGCTGTGCTGGATCGTGCTATCGCCGTCAAATCCAACCCCCTCTATCGGGAGCGTGACAGCGACCATTCTTACTTGGTTGGCAGCGGGTTATGGACTGTCGCATTCGCACAGAGCGGTGAGCCACTTGTGATCGCCGTCACGCCCCACGACGGGGAATGGGCACTTCTACAGGCATTCGTCTCGCTCGGTGAAACCCAGCATCGTTCGGATGCGCGCTATCTTCTCACGAAAGTGGTGGTCGAGCGGCTGGCCGTTGAGGGCGTCCGGCACTTGGTCGACACCCGTAGTCCTTCTCAATTGCCCAATGGGCTTCGGCATTTCCAGCGCATACTCGGATTTCGCATCAGGCGAATACGTATTCTGCAGGAGATCTGACGTTATTTGTCTTTTCGCAACTTTGCATCCCGCCGGGGATCAGATCCGCAGACGCTTCTATCCCCGAGAGGTTTGACCGCCAAGGACGGCTTCCCGGCAACGATTCGAAGGTGGCTCACCATCCCCAGCAGGCCTTGAGCGGCGGCCGAGCGACGGCCGCTGTCGGGCCGTCCTGGCGGCCTTCCGCATGCCCGGCCTGGATCGTACGGGGAATGACCGCTTCCGCATCATGGGCTGCGGTCCCACTGCGATGCTCAAACGATCATTCGCGTCGCGGCGGCTTACGGGATGTCACGCGGCGCGACAGCAAGCCATGGCTTGCGAGCCAGCGCAGTCGTTTCCCGAACGGACGTGCCCTCTTTCAGCATGCCGAGAAGACGTTGCCCCGCGCTCGAGCCGTCACGCCCGTGAGCGGCGGCTTGCGTGGGCCAGCGCTGTCAGCGCTCCGGCTTCACGTGCCGACTTGAAAACGCGCACCGACGATGAGCGACGCAATTGAAAAACCACAGTCATCCGACAGCATTGGGGCAATTAAACCTATAATGTCTGCTTAATACTGATGTATCTAAAACAAAATCTGTGATGAACGGGTCGCGACGCGTTTCGACATTTAGAATGATCGGATCGTGCGATTAAATTAAAACAAGTAAAATGAGAAAGACTTCGATTAAATCGAAGATATCTTGTCGAATCATTTGAGGCGTGAGAGATGTTGGTCCGAAGCCATCTGCAGAAGAATTTCTGACAGATGATCTTTTATCTACGATCTTGCGTTTGGTATACTGTAATAAATCTATGACAACGATGCCATCTGAACGATTCCGCTTTTTCTTGACGAGGCGGATTGCGGTCATAACCGTGGTGCTGATTGGCTGCCTGAGCTCCGCGTCCGCCGAGGAGCGTCCTGTTGAGTCGAACGTCATCCTGGAAGAAATCTCGGTCGAGGCCGTCTCGGCGCGCCGCGGGCCGATGCCATCCTATGCCGGCGGCCAGGTCGCGCAGGGCGGGCGGCTCGGCCTGCTCGGCGACACCGAGACGCGGAAGGCGCCGTTCAGCATCACCAGCTACACCGATACCCTCATCCGCGACCGGCAGGCGCGGACGGTCAACGAGGCCCTCGCCCTCGATCCCTCGGTGCGCGCCACCCAGACCACGGGAGCGCCGTTCGACTCCTTCTCCGTCCGCGGCTTTCCGGCCAACGAGAATACCAGCGGCGAGGTCGCCTTCGACGGGCTCTACGGGATCGCGCCGAGCTTCCGCAGCTTCACCGACTACGCGGAGCGCATCGAGGTCCTGAAGGGCCCCTCGGCTGCCCTGACCGGGGTCTCGCCGAACGGCGCGGTCGGCGGGGTGGTCAACATCGTCCCCAAGCGCGCCGGCGACGACCTGACCCGCGTGACGTTGGATTTCGGCTCCGCCGCCTGGGGCGGCAGCCAGGTCGACGTGGCGCGCCGCTGGGGTCCCGGGCGGGAATGGGGCGCCCGGGTGGTCGGCAGCCTGCGCGGCGGCGCCCCGCCCTTCGACCACCAGACCGAGACGACCGGCGTCGGGGCTCTGGCCCTCGACTACCAGGGCGACCGGTTCCGCGCCTGGCTCTATCTGCTGGCACAGACCGATCGCTTCAACGCACCGTTGCGTCCGTTCCTCCTGAGAGCCGGCGTGCCCGTGCCGCGGGCACCCGACGGCCACCTGAACCCGACCCGGCCCTGGGAGTATTCGGACATCGACGATCACGGCGGCTTGCTGCGCACCGAGTACGACCTCACCGACCAGCTCACGCTGTTCGCGGATGTCGGCGGCGGACGGACGGGGGTGGAGCGCTACTTCCAGTCCGCCCCGACGATCCTCAACCTGCGCGGCGACACGACCAGCACGCCGCAATTCTACGCTCTCGGCGTCGACCGGCTGACGGCCGACGGCGGCGTGCGGGCGCGCTTCGAGACCGGGTTCATCCACCACGCCGTCACGGTGCAGGCTTCCGCGTACACGGAGGACGCGGACCGGTGGGTCTCCCCCGGCCGGGGCGCCTACCTGTCGAACCTCTACGCGCCCACCCGCGGGGCCTATATCGCGCCGATCTACGGCGCCGGCCGGCCGCGCTTCTCCGACAGCACCCTGTCGGGGGTCTCCGTGGCCGACACGCTGTCGGCCCTGGACGAGCACGTCCTGTTGACCCTCGGTGTGCGCCGCCAGCGCGTCGAGGCCGACAATTACCTGTCGAATGTCGGCACCCCGGCCTCGTCCTACGACAAGGGCGCCACCACCCCGGTGCTCGGCCTCGTGGTCCGGCCCTGGGACACGGTCTCGCTCTACGGCAACTACGCCGAGGGCCTGAGTCGCGGTGACGTGGCGCCGCTGGTGGCGAGAAATTCCGGCGAGATCCTGGCGCCCTACGTGGCCCGTCAGGTCGAGGCCGGCGTCAAGCTCGATCTCGGCCGGCTCGGCGCCACGCTCGGCGCCTTCCGGATCACGAAGCCCGGCGGCGAGCTCGGGCCGCAGAACCGTTTCGCCCAGACGGGCGAGCAGCGGGTCAGCGGGCTCGAATTCACCCTGTTCGGCGAGGTCACCCCGCAGGTGCGGGTGGTCGGCGGCGTCACGCTGCTCGACGGTGCGCTCACCCAGACGGCCCTGGCCGCCAATCTGGGACACCGGCCGATCGGGGTGCCGGGGGTGCAGGCGAGCCTGGGCGCGGAGTGGGATCTGCCGGGTCTGCCGGGCCTGACACTTGACGGTGCGGTGCTCTACACCGGACACCAGTTCGTCGATCTGGCGAACACGCAGGCTCTGCCGGACTGGGCGCGGCTCGATCTCGGCCTGCGCTACGCGACGGTGATCGGCGCGCACCGGACGACATTCCGGGCGACCGTGCTGAACGTGACCGGGGCGAATTACTGGACCGGGGTCGCCACGTTCGGGACCTTCTTCCAGGGCGCACCGCGCACCTACCTGCTGTCGATGGCGGTCGACCTGTGAGCGTGACGCTGAGCGCCCCGTTCGCGGCACGGCGCGTGCGGCCGGGGCCGCCGCCGCTGCCTCCGCTCCTCGATCCGTTGATCGAGCGGGTGATCCGCGACACCCCCGCATGCCTGCACGCGCTCGTGGCTCGGCACGGCTCGCCCCTCAACATCGTCTGGCCGCACACCGTCGCGGGCAACGTCGAACGGATGCGCCGCGCGCTCTCCGCAGAGCGCGTCGATCACGCGCTTTTCTACGGCGCCAAAGCCAACAAGTCCCAGGCGCTGATCAGGGCTGCCGTCGCCGCCGGAATCGGGGTCGATGTCTCCAGCGCCGCCGAATTCGAGGATGCGGTGCGGGCGGGCGCCGCGCGCATCTGTGCGACGGGCCCGGCCAAGACCGCGCTGTTCCTCCGGCAGCTCGCCGGGGCGGGCGCCGTCGTGGCCGTCGATTCCCTCGAGGAACTGGACGACCTCGACACGATCCTCGGGCCGTCCGGCCGGGCGCGTGTGCTGCTCCGCTATCGTCCGCGCTCGGCGGGCCGCACCCGGTTCGGCATGGCCACCGATGCCGTGCTGGAGGGGCTTCGCCGCGTCGCCCGGGCCGGCGCCCGCATCGCCTTCGAGGGCTTCCACCTCCACCTCTCGGGCTACGATTACGAGAGCCGCGCCGTGGCCGTCGCGGAGGTCGCCGCGCTGGTGGAGGCCGCGACGGGCCTGGGATTGCCGCCGCGCCTGATCGATGTCGGCGGCGGTCTGCCGGTGCGCTACGTCGCGCCCGAGGCCTACGCCCAGTACCTCTCGGAGCAGGCGCCGGAGCATTACGGCACCGGCCGGGTTCCGGGCGATTTCTATCCCTACGGAAGCGCCCTGACCGCCGCGGATTGGATCACCGGCCTGTTGCGGGCGCCCTGTCGCGGAACCACGGTCGCCGGCTATATCCGGTCGGCGGGCCTCCAACTCGCCCTCGAGCCCGGCCGCAGCCTGGTCGATCAGGCCGCGATCAGCCTGTTCCGCGTCATCCGGACGAAACCCATCGGGGACGGCACCGCGGTCGTCTTCGTCGAGGGCAGCAGCTTCAGCGCCTGCGAGACCTGGTTCGCGTCCGAGTTCCTCATCGATCCGATCCTGCTCCCCGCCGCAGCCCGGACGCCGGACGTGGCGCCCCTCCGGGCCTTCATCGCCGGCCACAGCTGCCTCGACGGCGACGTCGTCTCGCACCGGCTGCTTGCGTTCGCCAGCGCTCCGCAGCCCGGGGATCTGCTGATCTACGCGAATACGGCCGGCTACCAGATGGACCTGCTGGAGAACGAGTTCCACCGGCATCCCATGCCCGCGCGGCTGGTCGCCGGCCCATCGCCCGACGGTGCGTTCGTCTTCGTCCGGGACAAGTGAGGTCGCCCCATGATCGTCGACAAGGTTTCCGATCTGATCGGCAACACGCCGCTCCTGCAGATCCCCGTCTCGCCCGGGACGACGCGGCTCTTCCTCAAGATGGAGAAGATGAATCCGGGCGGCAGCACCAAGGACCGGATGGCCTACAGCATGGTGCTGGCCGCCATAAAGGCCGGGCGTCTGCGGTCGGGCGGAGTCGTGGTTGAATCCTCCTCCGGAAATACAGGCATCGGCCTTGCCATCGCGGCCGTGGAGTTCGGCCTGCGCTTCATCGCGGTGGTCGATCACCACGCCGCGCCGGACAAGATCGCCGTGATGCGGGCGCTGGGCGCGGAGATCCGCATGGTCGCGGGCACGTACCGCGAGGACGAGGTCGCGGTGGTCGAGCGGCAGCGCCTCGCGGCGCAGATCGCCGAGGAGATCCCCGGCGCGATCTTCATGAACCAGTCGGACAACACCGCCAATGCCGGCGGCTACAGCGCCTTCGTTCGCGAGGCGGTCGCACAGGTCGGGGACCGGATCGACGCCTATGTGGGCTGCGTCGGGACGGGCGGCTCGGTGACGGGGATCGGCCGCGGCCTCAAGGCGCACGACGCCCGGACCGTCATCGCCGCCGTCGAGCCCGAGGGCTCGATCGTGTTCGGCGGCCCCGGTCACCCGTATTACCAATCCGGCACCGGTACGCCCGAGGGCGACACGGTCGGCCTCGTGCTCGATTACGGCTGCATCGATCTCGGACTGCGGGTCTCCGACGCGCAGGCCTTCGAGACGGCGCGCTACTTCGCCCGGCGCTACGGGCTGCTGGTCGGCGGCTCCACCGGCGGCGCCCTCTACAAGGCGCTGGACCTCGTCGCCGAGGGGCGGATCGCCGGCAACGTTCTCGTGTCGGTCGCCGACGGCGGCGAGAAGTACCTTCAGACCATCTTTAGCGACGCCTGGATGGAGTCGAAGGGTCTGCACGACCCGGCGGTCTGGGACCGCCTCGACGCCTGGCTCGGCCGTCGGGCGGGTGCGGCCGCCCGGCCCGACGTGCCGCTGCTGGCGGTGGCCTGACACGATGACCCCCCTCAACGTCGCGATCTGCGGCGGCGGCCGAACCGGCCACCTCAACGCGGTGCTGTTCAGCCGCCAACCCGGCGTGCGGGTCTCCTGGCTCACGTCGAATCCGGCGGTCGTCGGCGGCGCCGCGGGCGGGATCGTCGCCCACCTGCCGGACGGATCGGCCCTGCCCGGAGAGCCCGCGCAGGTGGGCACGGATCCCGCCAGCGCGGTCCGCCACGCGGACGTGGTGGTGATCACGGTGCCGGCCGACGCGCGGGCCGCCGTGCTGCGGGCGATCGGCCCGCACCTGCGTCGCGACCGACCGGTCTATGTCGGCGCGATCCCGGGCTTCTGCGGGTTCGACTGGCTCGCCGCGGAGATCCTGGCCAACCGACCGAACGCGGTGATCTGGGGCCTGAAGGACGTGCCGCACACCGCCTTCGACCTCGTGCCTGGCCGCAGCGTGCGGATGGGCGGCGCCAAGCAGCGGCTCCACGCCGCGACCCATCGCCGGGAGAGCCGGGAGGCCCGTGCCGAACTCGCGGCGCATCTGGGCCGCCTGTTCGAGGCGCCCGTGGAGATGCTGCAGGATTATCTCGCGATCACCCTGACCCCCGGCAACCCGATCATGCATAGCGCGGTCGTCTACGGGCTCGTCGGCCCCTACGGCCAGTGGCGCGACCGGACGCTGCCCGAAGACTTCTGCTGGTGGACGGACTGCCCCGAGCTCGGGGCCTATTTCCTGGAGCGCTGCGACGCCGAGAACCAGTCTTTGCGGCGCGCCGCCGCGGGGCATTTCGGGATCGATCTGTCCTCGGTGAAGCCGCTGGCGACCGAGATCATCGAGGCCTACGGCGACCAGATCGCCGACACCGCCACGATGCTCACGATCCTGCGCACGAACCGGGCCTATGCCGGCATCCGGGCGCCGCTGGTCCATGACCCGGCCGCGGGCGGCTTCGTGCTCGACCGGACGAGCCGCGCCTTCCGGGAGGACGTGGTCTACGGGCTCGGCCTCCTCGTGCGGATGGCCGCGGGCCTGTCCGTGTCCGTCCCCCACCTCGACGAGATCCACCGCTGGGCGCTCGGCTACATGGGCGGCGTCGCGGGCGAGCCGCTCTCCCATCTGCCGCGGGCTTGGCCGGGAGCCGCGCAATGACCGGCCTGTCGTCCGCCGTCGCTTCCCCCGCAATCCCGGAAGACGCCACCGTGCTCGCCCATGCGCGCCGCAACGCCCTGCGCCGGCTGGTGCGCTGCCTGTTCGCCGAGAACATCCTCGACGTGACGCGCCTCGCGGTGTCGCCTGACGGACGTGAGGCGCGGTTCCCGCTTCCGGACGGCCCGGATGGCCCGGCCCATCTCCACTTCGCGCATCTGGTCGTGGCACCGGCGCGCACGATCGTCCTGCACGGTCCGATCACGCGGGTCCTGGCAAGCGGCGAACGCGAACCGGTCGCGGATCCGGACCTGTTCCTCGACCTCGTCCGGGATCAGTTCGACTTCGCGCCAAGTCCAGAAGGGCTCGCCGGGCTGAAGGCCGACATGGCCGACAGCATCGCCAACGACGTCGCGGCGCGCCGACACCGGCAGAGCTGGAACCGGGACCTCGCCCGCCGCATCCGCGAGGCCGGCGCGGCGGACCTCCCGGACTACCTGCGGCGGCACAGCGACGTGCGCGCGACCGCGATCCTGCTCGACCAATGGGGCGCCCTCGAAGGGCACCCGTTCTACCCCACCTGGAAGACGCGCCCCGGCCTGAGCGAGGCCGAGGTCGCCGCCCTGTCTCCGGAATTCGCCGCCCGCGTCCCCGTCCGGGTCGCAGCCCTCAGGGCCGACATGGCCCATGCCGAGACGATGCCGCACGTCACGAGCGTCCACGCGTGGTTCGCATCGGCCTTTCCCGAGACCTGGGAGCCTTGGCGGGCCGGTCTCGTCGCCCGTGGACTCGACGCTGCGGATTGGCTGCCCCTGCCCATCCACGCCTGGCACCTCGAAGCCTTCGTGCGCGCGCACTTCGCCGAGGCGACGGCCGAGGGAACCCTGATCCTCGACGGGCCGGACATCGAGACCGCGCCGAGCATGTCGTTCCGCACGATGATGACCGAAGGGCCGCCGGACGCGCCGTTCATCAAGCTCCCGATCGCCCTCTGGATGACGAGCGAGCAGCGCAGCCTCCAGGCCAAGTCGATCCACATGGGACCGCGCAACAGCGCCGTCATCGCGACCATTCTGGACCGCGAGCAGGGCTTTGGCGGCCGGCTGGCGATCTATCCCGAGGAGGTCGCCTATCATTACCGCCACGCGGTCGATCGCGACGACGCGCCGGGGAAGGACCTCTCGGTGGTGTTCCGCGCGACGGCTCCCGTGTTCGCGGCCTGCGCGGGCAACCTGCACGTGCCGGTTGCGGCCCTCTTCACCGCGCTCCCGGATACGGGGCGGCCGTTCGTGACCGCCCTGATCGGGAGCGGCGATCCGGAGGCGTTCTTCCGGGCTTATGCCCGCACGGTCGTGCAGCCCGTGTTGGCGATCTACCTCCTCTACGGGGTCGGCCTGGAGGCGCACCAGCAGAATACCAGCGTCGTCTTCGACCCAGCCGGTCGGCCGCTGCGGATCCTCGTGCGCGATTTCGGGGACGGGCGCACCTTCGCGCCGCTCCTCGAAGCGCGCGGACTGACGCTCGAGCCCTACCGGTACCCCGGCATCCTGCCGACGGTCTTCCGCGACGACATCGAGCCCGTCCGCGCCCTCGTCCTCAATGCGTGCTTCGTCTGCCACCTCCACGAACTCGCCCTGGCGCTGACCGCCGCGTACGGGCTGCCCGCCACGCGACTCTGGGGGATCCTGGGGGCGGAGACGCAGGCGGCCTTCGCGGCCGTGGCCGACCGGGTCGACCCGGCTCTCTGGTCGACCGAGCGCGACGCCTTCCTGCACGCGCCGTGGACTGCCCGCTCCCTGCTGCGCATGCATCTCCTGCGCTACGCCGATTATCGGCTCCAGCACGCCCTGCCGAACCCCATCGATCCGGCGACCTATGGCCGCTGACATGTCAGGCTCGACCGGCATCGTCCGCCTGCTGTTCGCGATCCAGCTCGTCACTATGGGCGCCATGGAGATGAGCGGGCCGTTCTGGCCGCTTCGCCTCCGGGAGCTCGGCACGTCGGAGACCGTGTTCGGCCTCGCCTCCACCGGCACCTACGTCGCCCCAATGCTGGGAATCGCCTTGACCGGTAGCCTCTGGGGGCGGATGGGCGACCGCTACGGCCACAAGCTGATGATGGTCCGCGCCCTGGCGGGCTTGGCGCTCACCCAGCTTGGCCTGGCCCTCGCGGGCGATGCCTGGGTGATCGTCCTGCTCCGCTTCGTGCAGGGGGCCTGTGCCGGCTTCTCGGCGCCGGCCCAGGCCTACGGGGTCGGCCTCGTGACCGCCGAGCGCCGGGGCCGCCTGTTCGCCTTCCTGCAGGTCTCCACCAATGTCGGCTCCCTGGGCGGCGCCGTGCTCGGCGGCGTGATCCTCGACCATGCGAGCTTCTTCTGGATCAACGCCGCCGCCTCGGGGCTGTGCGCAGCCTGCGGCCTCGCCGTACTGGCCCTCCTGCCGACCGGAACCGCGGCTCCGCGAACCGCGCGCGCCGAAGCGGCACCCGCCGCAGCCTGGCGCAATCCGGTGATCGCCAGTCTCCTGCTCGCGCAGGGCGGCCTGATCGCCAGCCGGCTCATGCCGCAGATGCCGTTCGCCCTCTACGTGCGCACGACCTTCGGGGTCGAGAACTGGGTCGTCGGCCTCTGCTACGGCCTCATGGCGGCCGGCTTCATCGCGTCCGCGGCGCTCTGGGCGCGGACCTTCGAGGGCCTCTGCCGGCCCAGGGCGCTCGCCGGCATCGCCGTCGTCGCCCTCGCCTGTGCCGCGACCGTGCTGGCCGCCGGGACCACGGCCCACGTGGCGGTCTTCGCGGCGAGCTACGGCCTCTGGGGCGTGCTCCTCGGCGCCACGACGCCGGTTCTCACCGGCCTCATCTCGCGCGAGGCGGCGGCGCATCGTCAGGGCCACATCTTGGGCGTGGTGCAGAGCACCACGCAGGTCGCCTCAATGGCCGGCGTCGCCCTCGGAGGCCTCGTCACCCAGACCGCGGGAGCCCCCGCCGTCTTCCCCCTCGTCTCCGTCCTGTATCTCGCTTCCTGCGGCCTCCTGCTGCGGGTGCGTCAATCCTGAAGCCGTCGCGTGCCGTCGCCGGCGTGGAGCGTGCCATGAGCGATTTCGACTGCGTTCATCTGCCGATCGCGGCGCTTTGTCCGACAGAGGATATACTCCCGTCCCGTGTGCGGGAGGTCATGGCGATGATCCTGGAGGAGAACGCCTGGACCCAGCCGATCTGCATCGAACGCACCGCCCATGCGCTCCTTGATGGCCACCATCGACTCGCCGCCGCAATCGCGCTGAGGCTCGCCAAGGTCCCGGTTTACATCTTCGACTATGCGGACGTCGAATTACTGTCGTGGCGCTCGCATATCTTGCCGACACGTGGTGAGGTCATTGCCCGCGCTCGCAGCGGGCAGCTCTATCCCTACAAAACCACGCGCCACGTCTTTCCGCCGCGTTCGACCTGCAACGTTCCTCTCGGCGAACTCAGAATGCCGATCGAACCACGGAGAGCCTTTATCGCCTGATCGCGTCAAGGCTGGCCTCGGTCAGCGCGAGGTTTTGACGGTGATCGGCTGGGAGATCCCAGATCCTGAATCGTGTTGCGTTCCCGATTGAGCGGAGCGCGCCAATGTTCACGGTGCATCAGGGAGCAGTCGCCGGGCCTCTCGACCGCCGCCGCCCTCGTTGGCCGCCGACGCGTCGCCGCATTGAGCCTGCTTATACACCCTCACGCGTGCGGGGGCGGGACGCGGCGACCAGGCAGACCTGAACGCGTGCCGAGAAACGTCCCGCCCCGCACCAATGATCAGTCGCGCACGACCACCTTGGTGCCGACGCGCGCCCGGTCGTAGAGGTCGACCACATCCTTGTTGGTCATGCGGATGCAGCCGGACGAGACCGCCGCGCCCATCGTCTCGGGCTCGTTCGAGCCGTGGATCCGGTAGAGCGACGAGCCGAGATAGAGGGCGCGGGCGCCGAGCGGGTTGTCCTGGCCGCCGGCCATGTAGCGCGGCAGGTCGGGGCGGCGGGCCAGCATCTGCTGCGGCGGGCGCCAATCCGGCCATTCCTTCTTCATGGTGACGGTCTTGGTCCCGGACCACGAGAAGCCCTGCCGGCCGACGCCGACGCCGTAGCGGATCGCCGCGCCGCCGCCGAGCACGTAGTAGAGCCGCCGCTGGCGCGTCGAGACCACGATGGTGCCGGGCTTCTCCTTGCCGGTCCAGGCCACCGTCTCGCGCGGGATCGCCTGGCTGCGGAAGACGTTGAGGAAGTCGGCGATCGGGCCCCGCTCCAGCGGGTTCGCCGCCGCGGGGGCGCTCCCGAGCAGAAGTCCCGCGAGCCCGAGCATCGCGATCCGTCTCGACATGGTCTCCATCCTCCATCGGTCGTGGCGCGGGCCGTTGCGGCGGCCCCACGCGCGTCGGGCGACCCGGCCCGGACTTCGCGGCAAGGTTGAGGCCGAGCGGCCGGGGAGGGCACTTCCAGGCGTGGCTGTGTGGTGTCGGCAACACCCGTTCCTCGGCGCGGGACTTTGGATTGGCTAAGGGCCTTCCGAGAACAGGGACGATCCCGGGCGGATAGCGCTGTGACGAGCTGCGCGTCGGTCGCGCCCGTCATGACCCAGCCGCTGCGGATGCGGGTCCAACGGCCGCTCGGCGTCGGAAGCGGTCCCTCGCAGGCCATCTTGGTCAAACCGCCGGTGTCGACGAACGCCTTACCGGTATCCGGATCGCCGACATGTTCGAAGACGGCATCGGCGAAGCCGACGGAGTCTTCGGCGCTGAAGCCGAGGTCGCGGAAGAACTCGGCTTTCGAACCGCCGCTCGGGTGAGCCGGATTCAAGGGATAACCGCCGATCTTGCCGCCGGGAACGATGCGGTTCCCGGGGATCGGTCGGCGCGTATTCACCCGGCGTGGCGGTCGGCCCGGGCGGCGGATGCGGCCGGGATGGTCGCCAGAGCACCCTCCGGCTCGGCGAACCCGACGATGAGGGTCTGTGCGTCCTGCGTCACGTAGACCACCGTCCCTTCCGTGCCAGCCGGCATCGCGTCGCCATCATCGGTCACGGCCTGATCGAGCAGCACGACGCGGTCGAGGTCCCGTATTGCGGGCTCGGCACGGCGCAGGCTGTACAGGGTCTCAACCGACATGGGCGCACGCTCGCGCGGCGCCTCATCGCGCGCAAGGTGCTCGATATCGCGCAAGGCCTCGGTCAGAGCGGCTTCGGAACCGGCGCGACGCCGTGGGGAATTGCGCCGGGCGATAGCCGTGCTTATCTCGAAGCCGTGATCCGATCCGTCGCCCATCTGGCCCACCGTGTCGTGGCCTTGCCGGACCGCCTCGCCCGGGGCCTCGCCGCGCTGGTGTTGCTCGTCCTCGCGACGGCCGCGATGGTCGCCGCGCCTGCGCCGGCCGAGGCCAAGCCGACAATGGGGCCCGCCTGCGCCCTCGCGAGCCCGCGCTTGGCGATGCTGTCGGGTGCGCCGGACGCGCAGCCCGAGGCTGAGCGGCCTGCCTTCGGCCGCACGGATCTCTGTGCCGCCGATTGCGAGATCCCCCCCGAGCTCGGGCTGCCGCGGCCGCCCGTCGAGGCGCCGCGGCCCCGTCAGACTGTCTCTGCATCGTTCGATCATCGGTCCGACGCCGTGCCGGCCTCCGTGCCGGACGGGGCGCTGCACCGGCCGCCGCGACTGGCCTGACGCGCGCCCCGGCCCTCGAGGCCGGCGCGAGCGCGCCTGTCCTGATCTCAGCCCGACCGGTCGCGTGGCCGGTCCCGAGATCGGTCTCGACGAAGCGCGGGCAATTGCTCCGCGCCAGCCTCAGCAGACGCATGCTTTCAGGAGCGTCAGTAATCGTGACCCGTACTCTGTCCGCCAGAATCCCGTCCCCGCTCCGCGCCTCGAGCCGCAGGGCCGCCCGCCTGCCCGCGGTCCTTCTCGTGGTCGGTCTCGCGGCCTGCAACCCCAAGCAGGCCGCCGCGCCGACGCCGCCCGTGCCGGAGGTCGGCTTCGTCAAAGTGGAGCCCCAGGCGATCCCCTACCTGCGCGACCTGCCGGGCCGCGTCGCCCCGATGCGCATCGCCGAGGTCCGCTCCCGCGTCTCGGGCCTCGTGGTGAAGCGCCTGTTCGAGCAGGGCAGCCAGGTCAAGGAAGGCGACATCCTCTACAAGATCGACCCGGCGCCCTACGAGGTCGAGCTTGCCAGCGCCGAGGCGGCGCTGGCCCGCCAGGAGGCGGCCCTGGTGCTGGCCCGCCAGCAGGCCGACCGGCTGGAGCAGCTGCTCTCCCGCGCCACGGCGAGCCAGGCCCAGTACGACGCCGCCTTCGCGGCCAAGAAGCAGGCGGAGGCCGAGGTCGCCGGCGCCAAGGCGACCCGCCAGCGGGCGCAGCTGAATCTCGGCTGGACCGACGTGCGCGCGCCGATCACCGGCCGGATCGGCCGGGCGCTGCTCACCGAGGGCACCCTGATCGAGCCCGGCGCCATGGGGGCGCTCGCCACGATCCAGCAGCTCGACCCAATCTACGTCGACATCACCCAGTCGGTGGGCGAGCTGAACCGCCTGCGCCGGGACCTCGCCAGCGGCGAGCTGGCGCGGCTGGAGGACAACACCGCCAACGTCCACCTGATCATGGACGACAATTCGCTCTACCCGCTGGCGGGCCGGCTGCTGTTCTCGGACGTCACCGCCGACCCGAGCACCGGGCAGGTGACGCTGCGGGTGCAGTTCCCCAATCCGCACGACGAGTTGTTCCCCGGCATGTACGTGCGGGCGCGGATCAAGCAGGGCATCGATTCCGACGCGATCGCGGTGCCGCAGCAGGCGATCCAGCGCACCGATGACGGCCGCGCCGAGGTCTGGGTGGTGCGCGCCGACGAGACCGTGATGCGCCAGCCGGTCGAGGTCGGGCCGGTGGTCGGGCAGAACTGGCTGATCCGCTCCGGGCTGAAGGCCGGCGAGCGGGTCGTGATCGACGGCTTCCAGAAGATCACCGTGGGCGCCAAGGTGAAGCCCCTCGACCAGACGCCGGCCCACGGCGAGACCGGTCCGAAGCACGATGCCGATGAGGCCCCAGACTCGCCCGGCGACAAGGCGGAGGCCGCGCCGCGCGCCGCCGCCGTCCAGCCGCGCCACTGAGCCCGGGAGAGCCCGACCATGGCACGCTTCTTCATCGACCGCCCGGTCTTCGCCTGGGTGGTGGCCCTGTTCATCTGCCTCGGCGGTGCGCTGGCCATCCCGAACCTGCCGGTGGCGCAGTACCCGGTGATCGCCCCGCCCTCCATCGCCTTGTCGACCGCCTATCCGGGCGCCTCGGTGGAGAGCCTCTATATCGGCACGACCCGGCTCATCGAGGATGAGCTGAACGGTGCCGCCAACATCATGAGCTTCGAGTCGACCACCGATTCGTTCGGCTCGGTCAACATCACCGCCACCTTCCAGCCCGGCACGGACCCGGCGCTCGCCTCCGTGGAGGTCCAGAACCGGCTGAAGCGCGTGGAGGCCCGCCTGCCGGCCGAGGTGCGCCAGCAGGGCATCCTGGTGGAGGAGGCCTCGGCCGCGACCCTCAACATCATCACGCTCGTCTCCAAGGACGGGTCGATGGACGAGGTCGGCCTCGGCGACTTCCTGATCCGTAACGTGATCAACGAGATCCGCCGCATCCCTGGGGTCGGGCGCGCGACGCTCTACTCCACCGAGCGGTCGCTGCGGGTCTGGGTCGATCCCGACAAGCTGCGTGGCCTGTCGCTCAGCGCCTCCGACGTCACCGACGCGATCCGCAACCAGAACATCCAGGTCGCCTCCGGCTCGGTCGGCGCGCAGCCGAGCCCGACCCGGCAGGCGCTCACCGTGCCGATCATCGTCAAGGGCCAGCTCGGCACGATCGAGGATTTCGGGGCGGTCGTGCTCCGGGCCAATTCCGACGGCTCGAACGTGCGCCTGCGCGACGTCGCCCGGATCGAGCTCGGCGGCGACGCCTACCAGTTCTCGACCCGCCTCAACGGCGGCCCGGCCGCCGGCATCTCGGTGACGCTCGCCCCCGACGGCAACGCGCTGGAGACCGCTAAGGCCATCCGCGCCAAGATGGTGGAGCTGTCCCAGTTCTTCCCGCCGGACCTGAAGTGGGACATCCCCTACGACATCACCCCGGCCGTTGAGGCCTCCATCGAGAAGGTGCTGCACACGCTGGTCGAGGCGGTGGTGCTGGTCTTCCTCGTGATGTTCCTGTTCCTGCAGAACATCCGCTACACCCTGATCCCCACCATCGTGGTGCCGATCGCCCTCATGGGCACGGTCACGGTGATGTGGATCTCGGGCTTCTCGGTCAACGTGCTCACCATGTTCGGCATGGTGCTGGCCATCGGCATCCTGGTCGACGACGCCATCGTGGTGGTGGAGAATGTCGAGCGGATCATGAACGAGGAGGGGCTGCCCCCCAAGGAGGCCACCAAGAAGGCCATGGGGCAGATCACCGGGGCGATCATCGGCATCACCCTGGTGCTGGTGGCGGTGTTCATCCCGATGGCGTTCTTCCCCGGCTCGGTGGGCATCATCTACCGGCAATTCTCGATCGCCATGGTGACGTCCATCGGCTTCTCGGCTTTGCTCGCCCTGTCGCTGACGCCGGCGCTCTGCGCGACCTTCCTGAAGCCGATCGAGAAGGGCCACGGCCATGCCAAGGGCGGCGTGTTCGGGATGTTCAACCGGTTCGTCGACCGGGAGACCGCCCGCTACGGCCGCGGCACCGCGGCGTTCATCCGCAAGTCCGGCCGGGTGATGATGGTCTACCTCGCGCTGGTGGCCGGTACGGCCTACGCCTTCGTGCAGCTGCCGGAGGGCTTCCTGCCGGTGGAGGACCAGGGCTTCTTCACGGTCGACGTCCAGACGCCGCCGGGCGCCTCGTACAACCGCACCCAGGAGGCGGTCCGGAAGGTCGAGGAATACCTGCTGGCGCAGCCCGGCGTCGCCACCGTGACGATGCTCAACGGCTTCTCGTTCTCCGGTCAGGCGCCCAGCACCAGCCAGGCCTTCGTCACCCTCAAGCCCTGGAGTGAACGCGACGCGAAGAACTCGGCCGCCGCGCTGGTGGCCGCCACCAACGCGGCGCTCAGCACCTACCGCGACGCCACCGTGGACGCCCAGGAACCGCCCCCGGTCGACAACCTCGGCAACGCGGCCGGCTTCTCGTTCCGCCTCCAGGACCGGGCCAACCGGGGCTACGCGGCCCTGCTCTCGGCCCAGGAGCAGCTCCTGAAGCTCGCCACGCAGAGCCCGATCCTCCAGAAGGTGAAGATCGAGGGCCTGCCGCCGACCCCGCAGGCGGAGCTGATCATCGACCGCGAGAAGGCGGCCGCGCTCGGCGTGAAGTTCGAGGACATCAACGCCACGATCCAGCTCAACCTCGGCTCGGTCTACCCGAACGACTTCCCCAACCGGGGCAAGATGCAGCGGGTCTATGTCCAGGCCGAGCAGCTGCAGCGCATGAACGCCTCGGACATCCTCAACTACGCGGTGAAGAACGCCACCAACACGATGGTGCCGATGTCGTCCTTCGCGGAGCTGAAATGGGGCATGGGGCCGAGCCAGATCGTCGGCTTCAACGGCTACCAGTCGGTCCGTTTCACCGGCGAGCCGAACCCCGGCTACACGTCGGGCGACGCGATTGCCGAGATGGAGCGGCTGATGCTCCAGCTGCCCAAGGGTTTTGGCTACGCTTGGACCGGGCAATCCTATCAGGAGAAGCAGGCCGGCAGCCAGGCGAGCCTGCTCCTGGCGCTGTCGGTGCTGATCGTATTCCTGTGCCTCGCCGCACTCTACGAGAGCTGGGCGATCCCGGTCTCGGTGATGCTGGTGATTCCGCTCGGCGTCATCGGCGCGGTGGCGGCCGTGTACCTGCGGGGCATGCCCAACGACGTCTACTTCAAGATCGGGCTGATCACGATCATCGGCCTCTCGGCCAAGAACGCGATCCTGATCGTGGAATTCGCGCGTGACCTCTGGAAGCCCGGCACCTCCGTGGTACGGGCCGCGATCGAGGCGGCGACGCTCCGGTTCCGGCCGATCGTGATGACCTCGCTGGCCTTCATCTTCGGCGTGGTACCGCTGGCCATCGCCACCGGCGCCGCCTCGAAGAGCCAGCAGGCGATCGGCACCGGCGTGATGGGCGGCATGATCACCGCCACCGTGCTGGCGGTGTTCTTCGTACCGGTGTTCTTCGTGATCGTGATGCGCCTGTTCCGGCGCAAGGCGGTGGCGGAGGGCGAGGCAGCGGAAGCCGGTGCGCGGCACGAGCCGGCACGGGTAGCGGCGGAGTGAGGCACTGATCTCCCTCCCCCCTCTGCGGGGGGGAGGGGACGTGCACGCACGCTGCGCGCGATTCCCATCCTCTCTGGTCCGAAGCTTGCTGTGGGCGCGGCGGTCGCGCCGTTTGCCGATGCGCGGTGCCGGGGCTAAGCCTCAACCACCGCTTCCGCGGAACGGCCTGCGCTCAACTTTCACGGTTTCGGAGATCCGCTTGTCCCGCTCAGCCCTGAAGACCCTCGCCCGCGGCGTGTCCGCGGTCGCGGTCGCGACGTTTGCCTTCGCCGCGCTGCCCGCGCAGGCCGCCAACGTGTTCCGCTTCGCCTTCCAGGGTGATCTGAAATCCCTCGATCCCTACTCCCTGAAGGAGAGCTTCACGGAAGGGATGCAGGAAGCGGCCTACGAGCCCCTCGTCACCCTCGACAAGAACCTGAAATTCGCGCCGGCCTTGGCCGAATCCTGGGAGACGCCCGAGCCGACCCGCTGGCGCTTCCACCTGCGCAAGAACGTCAAGTTCCACGACGGCTCGCCCTTCACGGCCGACGACGTGCTCTTCTCCGCCCAGCGCGTCCGGGCTACGGGCTCGAACTTCACCACCAACGTCCCGGCCGACGCCGAATTCGTGAAGGTCGACGACTTCACCGTCGACATGGTGCTCAAGAAGCCGAACCCCATCGCCATCGCCCAGTTTCCGACCTGGGTGATCATGTCGAAGGCGTGGTCCGAGAAGAACAACGTCGTCCAGCCGACGCCGCCCAACGCCTCCAGCCCGAGCTACGCGACGCTCTACGAGAACGGCACCGGCCCGTTCGTGATCGCCGAGCACCAGCCCGGCGTGAAGACCGTGTTCAAGAAGTTCGATGGCTACTGGGGCAAGGCCGAGTCGAACCTCGACGAGGCCATTCTCACCACCATCGCCAACCCGGCGACCCGCGTCGCGGCGCTCCTCTCCGGCGAGGTCGACTGGATCGACCCCGTGCCGCTGCAGGACCAGCAGCGGGTCAATGCCAGCGGCACCGCCACCGTGATGGCCGGCCCCGAGCTGCGCACGATCTTCCTCGGCATGGACCAGGACCGGGACGAGCTGAAGGATTCGAGCGTCAAGGGCAAGAACCCGTTCAAGGACATCAAGGTGCGCGAGGCGTTCTACCTCGCCATCGACGAGGACACGATCGCCAAGCGCGTGATGCGCGGGCAGGCGGTGCCCTCCGCCCTGATGATCGCGCCGGCCCTCTACGACCGCGGCGCCGAGTTCAAGCGCCCGGCCACCGACCTGAAGAAGGCCAAGGAGCTCATGGCCCAGGCGGGCTACCCGGACGGGTTCTCGCTGACCATGGACTGCCCGAACGATCGCTACGTCAACGACGAGGCGATCTGCCAGGCTGTCGTCTCGATGCTGGCCCGAATCAACGTCAAGGTGAACCTCAACGCCCAGCCGAAGGCCAAGTACTTCGCCAAGGTGCTGGCGCCGGCCTACGACACCTCGTTCTACCTGCTCGGCTGGACCCCGTCCTCGCTGGACAGCCACAACATCCTCTACGAGATCGTCGGCTGCCGGAAGCCCGGCGACAAGTCGGGCCGCGGCGGCTGGAACCTCGCGGGCTATTGCGATCCGAAGATCGATGAGATCGCCGACAAGGTCGAGGGCGAGACCGACAAGACCAAGCGCGACGCCCTGATCAAGGAGGGCTTCGATGTCCTCAACGCCGACTGGGGCTACATCCCGCTGCACCAGCAGGCGCTCGCCTGGGGTGTCTCCAAGAAGGTCCATCTCACCCAGCGCGCCGACAACCTGCTCCTGCTCTACTGGGTGTCGAAGGACCCGCAGTAGGAGCGCGGCGTGCTCGCCTTCCTGCTGCGCCGGGTGATCCAGGCGGCCGCGGTGCTCGCGGTCGTCGGGCTCATCGCCTTCGCGATGTTCCGGTTCGCGGGCGATCCCGTGAACCAGATCGTCGGGCCCGACACCACCGTGGCCGAGCGGGCCCAGATCCGGACGGATCTCGGCCTCGACGATCCGGTGCTGGTCCAGTTCGTCCGCTATGCCGGCAACGTGGTGCGGGGCCGGTTCGGCATCTCGTACCAGTTCCGGCAGCCGGTCTCGCAGCTGCTCGCCGAGCGCATGCCGGCGACGCTGGAGCTCGCCTTCTGCGCCACGATCTTCGCCCTGGTGGTGGGGATCCTGATGGGCGTGTACTGCGCGCTCCGCCGCGATTCCTGGCTCGCCGGGCTGTTCCAGGCGGTCTCGCTGATCGGGATCAGCCTGCCGACCTTCCTGATCGGCATCCTGCTGATCTACTTGTTCTCGGTGACGCTCGGCTGGCTGCCCTCCTACGGGCGCGGCGACACGGTGCGGCTCGGCTGGTGGACCACCGGCTTCCTGACCGCCTCCGGGCTCAAGGCGCTGATCCTGCCCTCGGTGACGCTCGGCCTGTTCCAGATGACGCTGATCATGCGGCTGGTCCGTGCCGAGATGCTGGAGGTGCTGCGCACCGACTACATCCGCTTCGCCCGCGCGCGGGGGCTGACCACCCGGGCCGTCCACTTGCGGCACGCCCTGAAGAACACGCTGGTGCCGGTGATCACCATCGCGGGCCTGCAGCTCGGTTCGGTCATCGCCTTCTCGATCATCACCGAGACGGTGTTCCAGTGGCCCGGCATGGGCCTGCTCTTCGTCCAGGCCGTGCAGAACGTCGATATCCCGATCATGTCCGCGTATCTGCTGCTGGTCGCGCTGATCTTCGTGACCATCAATCTCGCGGTCGACATCCTCTACACGGTGGTGGACCCGCGCCTGCGGCTCTCGACCGGGCGCGCGGCGTGAGATCGGACATGACGGAAGGCTTCGGTTGCCCGCCCCTCCACCGTCATCGCGAGCGGTGCGAAGCGACTCAGGGCAGCGCGCGTCCGGAGGGCGTGGCGCGCCTGGATGGCTTCGCACCGCTCGCAAGGACGGGGGCTGCCGCCCCGAAGGTTTCAACCGGACATGGCGTGAGAGGCGGCCGATGAGCGGATACGACCTCGACGCGGGCGATGCCCCGCCGGTCCCATTGCCGGAGGCGCCACCCTCCCGGCTCGCGCGCTGGCGGGATTCCGACCTGCTGGCCAACTTCCTGCGCTCGAAAACCGCTGTGGCGGCGCTGATCGCCACGGTCCTGATGGTCGGGCTCGCCTTCGCATCGCCGTGGATCGCCCCCCAGAATCCCTACGACCCGGCCCAGCTCGATTTGATCAACTCCAACCTGCCGCCGATCTGGCAGGCAGACGGTCAGGCGCCCTATTATCTCGGCACTGACGACCAGGGCCGGGACGTGCTCTCGGCGGTGCTGTACGGCCTGCGCCTGTCGCTGATCGTCGGCGTGCTCGGGGTGGTGACCTCCGGCATCCTCGGCATCGCGCTCGGCCTGATCGCCGGCTACGCGGGCGGGGCCGTCGACACGCTGATCATGCGGGTCGCCGACGTGCAGCTCACCTTCCCGGCGATCCTGATCGCCCTGGTGGTGGACGGCGTCGCCAAGGCGAGCTTCGGCAGCGCGCTCGATGTCGGGCCGTTGATCGGGCTGATCGTGGTCTCGATCGGCCTGTCCTTCTGGGTGCAGTACGCCCGCACCGTCCGCTCCTCCGTGATGGTCGAGAAGGGCAAGGATTACGTCCAGGCGGCCCGGCTGATCGGCCTGTCGTCCCCGGTGATCCTGGTGCGCCACGTCCTGCCGAACGTCACCGGCCCGGTCTTCGTCATCGCGACGATCAACCTCGCGCTCGCCATCATCACCGAGGCGACCCTGTCGTTCCTCGGCACCGGCCTGCCCGAGACCATGCCGTCGCTCGGCACGCTGATCCGCACCGGCAACCGCTTCCTGTTCTCCGGCGAGTGGTGGATCGTCGCCTTCCCGGGGCTGGCGCTCGCCGGGCTGGTCATCGCCATCAACCTCTTGGGGGATTGGCTGCGCGACGCGCTCAATCCGAAGCTGCAATGACGGTGGATGTGATCGAGTCCTGGACGATCGCCGCCGCCTCTCCCTCCCTCCTCTGCGGGGGAGGGCGGCCCCCGAAGGGGGTCGAGAGAGGGCACCCCGGCTTCCGGCATCGGCGCGGCCTTCATGACGGCCGGTGTGTCATCCTGCGCCGTCGCTCCCTTCTCCCGACCCCTGCTGACACAGGGGCCACCCTCCCCCGCAGAGGGGGGAGGACGGGCGCGTGGCAGGACCGGACAGCATGACCGACACCATCCTCTCCGTGCGCGACCTGACGGTCGCCTTCGACACCCGCCGCGGGCCGCTCACCGCCATCGACCGGGTCTCCTTCGACATCGGCCGCGGCGAGATCCTGGGCGTCGTCGGCGAGTCCGGGGCCGGCAAGTCGGTGACCGGCTCGGCGGTGATCGGGCTGATCGACCGGCCCGGCCGGATCGCCGGCGGCGAGATCCTCTTGCGCGGCGCGCGCATCGACAACCTTTCCCCCGAGGCGATGCGGCGGGTGCGGGGCAGGCGCATCGGCATGATCTTCCAGGATCCGCTGACCTCCCTCGACCCGCTGTTCCGCGTGGGCGACCAGATCGTCGAGACCCTGCGCACCCACACCGACCTGTCGGCGAAGGCCGCCCGCACCCGCGCCATCGATCTGCTGGCCGAGGTCGGCATCCCGGCGCCCGAGCGGCGGATCGACGGCTACCCGCACGAATTCTCCGGCGGCATGCGCCAGCGGGTGGTGATCGCGCTCGCGCTCGCCGCCGAGCCGGAGCTGATCATCGCCGACGAGCCGACCACGGCGCTCGACGTCTCGGTCCAGGCCCAGATCATCACGCTGCTGAAGCGCCTGTGCCGCGAGCACGGCACCGCGGTGATGCTGGTGACCCACGACATGGGCGTCATCGCCGAGGCCGCCGACCGGGTGGCGGTCATGTATGCCGGGCGGGTCGCCGAGATCGGCCCGGTCGCCTCGGTGATCGCCAAGCCGCACCACCCCTACGCGGTCGGCCTGATGGGGGCGATCCCGACCCTGTCGCAGGAGGCCGACCGACTCAGCCAGATTCCCGGCTCGATGCCCCGGCTCACCGCCATCCCGCAGGGCTGCGCCTTCAACCCGCGCTGCCCGAAGGTGTTTTCACGATGCCGGGTCGAGCGGCCGGAGCCGATCCCGGTCGATGCGAGCCGGGTCGCCTGTCACCTGTACGATGCAGCGGAGCAAGCGGCGTGAGCGCCTACGTCGAAGTCACCGACCTGCGCCGCCGGTTCGATGTCTCGAAACCCTGGCTCAACCGGGTGATCGAGCGCGAGCCCCGGAAATTCCTCACCGCGGTGGACCGGGTCGGCTTCACGATCGAGAAGGGCGAGACCTTCGCGATCGTCGGCGAATCCGGCTCCGGCAAATCGACGGTGGCGCGGATGGTGGTCGGCCTGCTGCCGCCGAGCGCTGGCGAGGTGACGATCACCGGCGTCTCGATGACCGATCCGCGCCAGGCTGCCGCCCGGCGACGCCTGCGGGCGCGCATCCAGATGATCTTCCAGGACCCCTACGCGTCCATGAACCCGCGCTGGCGGGTGGGGAAGATCATCGCCGAGCCGATCCGGGCCTTCAACCTGATCCACGGCGAGGGGGCGATCCGCGCCCGGGTCAGCGAACTGCTCGGCCTCGTCGGGCTCCACCCGGACGACGCGCGAAAATACCCGCACGAATTTTCCGGCGGCCAGCGCCAGCGGGTGGCGATCGCGCGGGCGCTGGCGAGCCAGGCGGAGTTCCTGGTGGGCGACGAGCCGACCTCGGCGCTCGACGTCTCGGTGCAGGCGCAGATCCTCAACCTGATGCGCGACCTGCAGGACCGGCTCGGCCTCACCTACCTGTTCATCTCCCACAACCTGGCCGTGGTCCGCCACATGGCGACCCGGGTGGGGGTGATGTATCTCGGCCGCCTCGTGGAGGTCGCCGCCGCCAAGGACCTGTTCGCCAGGCCCCGCCATCCCTACACGCGGATGCTCCTCGACGCGGTGCCCGACCTCGCCCATGTCGGCCGCGCCCGGGTGCCGGTCTCCGGCGAGATCCCGAACCCGATCGACCCGCCGCCCGGCTGCACCTTCAACCCGCGCTGCCCGCTGGCGAACGACCGCTGCCGCGCCGAGGTGCCGGCGCTCCGCGACGGCGTCGCCTGCCACGCCGTGCAGGAGGGGCGGGCCTGAGGGTCGGGCACGGACCCGTTCCGGTGCGCGCGCTCGCTGATGCGAGGGCGCGATCGCTCGAACAGGCGTGAACGCTTCGGCATACACCGGCGCGGCCGGCGCAACA
>Ga0255028_100066_pt1 | contig 27792 bp, 26 predicted proteins | sample DRGLUT_MetaT_FD_178168 | JGI IMG/M metagenome (GOLD analysis project Ga0255028, IMG submission 178168) | Metatranscriptome of freshwater microbial communities from Pennsylvania, United States - DR:GLUT (Metagenome Metatranscriptome) | ecosystem: Environmental > Aquatic > Freshwater > Creek...
AGCCTGATCTGGTCGCCGGTCAAGGACCTCGATATCGGCGTGGAGGGCTTCTACACGCAGATCGGCCTGAAGAACGGCCGCGCGATCGACCTCGACAAGAGCCCGGGCGCCTACAACCTGGTCACCCAGATCAACAACGGCTCCTACGTCCCGCGCACCGCCTCGCAGGACTCGGTCTCGCAGGTCCGCTTCCGCGTCCAGCGCGACTTCTAGTTTCTCCAATCGAGACCGGTTGTTCTCCAAAGTCACCTGGTCTTGATGTCCCCGTGCAAAGGGACTTTAACTCGCCCGGCCGAAAGGCCGGGCTTTTTCGTGATGTCGATCTGATGCCTGTGCCTCTCGGAAGCGGGCAGGCAAAAATCCACCCCACTGCGACGTGCATGCAGGCGTTCTGCGGCGGCCGATCTTGACCGCAAGCCGATCGTTCGCCTCGAGGCGTAGCGAGCGGATAGACAGGCGTTCAGCGCGGCTCAGGCGAACGCGTCAGACACCTATGCACACGTCAACACCTGGATCTGTCGGGCGCAAGTAGGTGCCGATGAGCATCACTACGCCGCGCGAAAGCCGCATCCTTGATGCGCATGCCCACGACGTCCGAGTCGACGAATCGCGCCATGCCTCCGCCGTCAGGCCGACGCCGCGCGCAACAATCCGGGCACCTCGCCCGACAGCTCGCCGGCGAGGAAGCCGACTGGTCCGACGGATGCAGCGAGGCGCTTGCCAGCCTCCCCGTGCAAGAACACGCCCGACAAGGCCGCCTCCATCGGCGCCAGCCCGCGCGCTGGCAGGCCGACGGCGAGGCCGGCCACGACGTCGCCAGAGCCGGAGGTCGCCAAGCCGACACCGCCACCCTCGTCGGAGCGGACCCGCCTTGCGCGAGACGGGAAGCCGAGATCACGCGCCGTGTCCCTTCGCCCCCTCAACCGCCGTCCACGCGGCATAGACGGCCCCAGTCGCCGTGTCCGGCTTCGCCGAACCGATGAAGAGCACGACCGGGCCATGGCTGTCGCGCCGGGGATCGTAGAAGTCGAGCAGGCCGGGATGGATTCGCTGGATGAAATCCGGTTGCCGGCCGCTCCGGCGCAGCAGATGGTCGATGACGACCTGATCGCCGTGCACCGCATTCGGTACCGGACCGCAGGAATCCGGGCTCATCCAGTGGCCGGGGTCGGCCGCGAACGTCGTGTAAAGCGAGACGAGTTCGTCCCCGCTCCAGCGCAGAAGCGCGCTGGAGAGACGCCCCGTGTGGAAGTAGTCCTCCATCGCGGCGAGGCCGGGCTCCGCCAAGGCATCGGCCGGGCCGGTCAGCACCGTATCGAGGTCGCAGAGGAGCGTCGGTCCCGTGCTCAGACCGGGGCGGAACGCCTCCATCTTCGCCCACCAGGCGGGCCAAGCGTGCCGGAGCGGGATCGTCTCCACGCCCGGAACGGCCACGGGCAGGTCCGTAAGGCAAAGAACCCGCTCGAAAGCCGGGGCATGGCGGCGGATGCCGCCCGCGAGGCGGGCGACCCAGGTCGCGTCGTAGCGCCCGCCGCCCTTCAGGACGGTGATCAGGGTGGTCATGACGTTATCGCTCGATCGGGGATGGCGGATGCACTCGGATGCGTCCGGCCGCCTCGGCCTCGGCGAACCAGGCACGCTCGGCCGCCCAGGGATGCCCGGGCCAGCCGGCGAACCCGAAGCCGTAGACCAGTGCCGGTCGAGCGCCCGCGGGACGGCCGAGCAGCAGCGCGAGCGTCACGAGGAAGCCCGTGCTTGGGTTCGGACGTTCCGTCATGCGGGGGCCGAGCAGGGTGTGGGCCTGCCTGTGCAGCGTCTCGGGCAGGAGGATGACGGGGCGGCCCAGAGGCTGCAGCAGCGCCAGCATCTCGCGGGTCCAGCAGATCGGCTCGGGGACATTGTGCTCGGCCGGCAGCATCGGGAAGGGCAGGATGAAGGCCTGCGCGGCGTGGACCACCGGGCGCTTCAGGAAGTTCCCGTCCGCCAGCCATTCCCGCGCCTGGCCGCCGCGATTGACCAGGGCAAGATGCGTGACGCGCTGGCCGGTGCCGCCGCCGAAGCTGGGCGCGTTGTTGAAGCGGACCACGCCGTCCGCCGCATCGATCGCGGCTCCGCACGCACCGGTCCCGGGCGCGTTGCCGACGATGGCGAGGGACCCGTCGGCGGGCAGGCCGGCGCCGCCGGCGGAGAGGGGGTCGACGTCCGGGGGCACGTACGGCAGGGGTGTCGGGAACCGTGAAGGTAAGGCGCGCGCCCCACGCATCCAGGGCTCCCGCCGGATCGCGGGTGCGGGAGACGGGATCATGCGCCGATGTTTCGTCTGCGCGGCCGCCATGATCGGGCCAACCGACCGGACCCTGTCCTATCCGGGCGGGGAGCGCCGCGCGTTCCCGCTGGCCTGCAACGCCTGCGGGGTCCTGCTCGCTGACGATGGGGATCCGGAAGTCTGCCGCGCGCATCTGGCCCGAAGCCTCGCCGGTCCAATCATCACGCCCGACCGGGAAGCGCCCTACGGTCTCGACCTCTACACCCTGCGGAGCGCCGCGACCCGGTGGAGGCTCGGCGCCCGTCCCCGCGACGCCGCCGGCCGGGCGGACCTCCGACACCCCCATGGCACCCGGGCGGCAGAAGCCGAGCTGTTCGCCCTCTCGGCCGCCGACGGACACCCGGTTTCCCTCGGCCTCATCTGCCGTCCAGCGGACCGGGACGCAGTCCTGGCCTCGCTGCCGATGCAGGCTGGCTGGACGGACGACGTCGTGATCCTGGTCGACGGGCCGGGGCTGGCGGCGGAGCCGGTCCCGGTCGCGGGCTTCGCCGCGGGGGCGGTGCGCGTGGCAGCCCGGCCCCTGGACGGGGATTTCGCCGCGCAGCGCAATGCCCTCCAGGGCCTCGCCCGCCACGGCTGGATGCTGCAGCTCGACGCCGACGAGGCGCTCAGCCCGGAGACCGGCCGGTTGCTGCCCGCTCTGGCGGCCCTCGCCGAGGCGGAGGACGTCGTCTCGATCGGCCTCGCCCGGGCGACCCGGGTCGACGGTGTCCTCTCGGACGTCTTCCCGGATGTTCAGTACCGGTTGAACCGGACCCGCCTTCTCTACGCCGGTCGGGTCCACGAGCGCCCGGTTCTCGACGGCGGCTGGCCCGGAAGCCTCATCGCGCTGCACGGTTGCATCGAGCACCGCCTGAGCTTGGCCCATGTGCGGGCACGGTCGCGGCGTTACGAGGCGCTCGATCCCGGGCGCGGACGTCCGGACGAGGAGGTTGCCCTGCTGCGCCCCTACGCCCGCTGACGGGGCGGAGCCGACCGGATGAGAGGCGGCCGCGCGATCAGCCGCGCCGCGCCCCCGCGATCGCTCGTTCGTAGAGCGCCAAGGTCTCGCGCCCGAGGCTCGCCCGGCTGAAGCGCCCGGCCGCCGCCAGGGCGCGGGCGCGGTAGGCGCGGCGCAGCGCCGGATCGGTGAGGAGCGGACGCAGGGCGTCGGCGAGGGCCGGTCCGGTTACGGCCGCGGCCAGGGGGCCGGCGCCGGGTGCGCCGACGAAGGCGCGGGCGCTCGCATCCTCGGCGCAGGCCACGACCGGTCGGCCATAGGCGAGGGCCTCCTGGTAGACGAGGCCGAAGCTCTCGTAGCGCGAGGGCGCGAGCACCGCATGGGCCTCGGCATACGCCGACGACAGCGCCCGGCCGTCGATCCGGCCCCGGGCCTGGATGTGCCGCCGCGCCGCCTCGGGCAGATCGACCGGGAGGTCACCCGGCGGAACGCCGACGAGGTCGAGCCGGAAGGATGGCAGCGCGCCTGCTGCCCGCTCGGCGCCGAGGATCGCGATTGCATCGAGAAGCGCGTCGAACCCCTTGCGCGCCTCGGCCCGCCCGACGAAGAGCAGGCGGACCGGGTCCGCCGCCTCCGGATAGGCGGCGCTTCGCGCAGCGGCGGCAGCCTCGGGGGGAAGGCTGAGACCGATCACGGCTTCGGGCTGCCGTCCGGCGAGCCCGTAGGCCCGGGCGATCACCGCCGCGTGCGCCGCGGTGTTGGCGATAAGCCCGGCGCTCCCTCGAGCCTGGCGGCGCTCCAGGCCGTCGGCCGCCCACCCGTCGAGCCCGTTCCGCAGGCTGCCGGCCGGGGCGCGGGTGAAGGCGGCCGGCGTCGAGCTGCGGGTGACCAGCGGCAGATCCCGGCGGCCGGCGAGCAGCGCGGCTGGCGCGTACCAGTTCGTCGCCTCGATGAGGTCGAAGGGCGCCGCGTCGTGCGCCGCCAGCACGGCGCGCCGGAAGGCGAGCGGGGCGGCGAGATGACCCGCGCAGCCCCAGACGCGCAGGTTCGCCAGGGAGGACGCGGGCGCCAGGGCAAGGCCCGACACGGTGACCCCGCGGATCCGTTCAAGTCCGGTCCGGTCGAGGGTAAAGACCGTGACGCCCGCTCCGGCTTCGACCAGGCTTTCGGCGATCTCCCGGGCGGCGGTCGAGAGCCCGCTCGGGGATGGCGGGTAGTCCCAGGCCAGGAGGGCGGTGCGCATCAGGCGGCGAGCAGGCGACGGTAGAGGGAGAGGTAGTCCCGCGCCATGCGCTCGGCGGTGAAGCGCTCCTCGAACCGGCGCCGAATCCCGGCCCGGTCGAGCTGGCCGATCCGGGCGAGCGCCGCAACCGCCTCGACCTCGGTGGAGACGATGAAGCCCGTCACACCATCCTCGACGATCTCGGGGACCGAGCCGCGATCCCAGGCGACCACCGGGGTTCCGCAGGCCATCGCCTCGATCATCACGAGGCCGAAAGGCTCAGGCCAGTCGATCGGGAACAGGAGCGCCCGGGCGCCCCCCAGGAGCTCGCCTTTCTGGGCATCGTCGACGGGGCCGAGATAGGTCGCGTCGGCACCGAGGAGCGGACGCACCTGGGCATCGAAATAGTCCGGGTTGCCAACATCGACCGTGCCGCCGAGCCGGATCGGCAAGCCGGCGGCGCGGGCGACGCGGATCGCCACGTCGGGCCGCTTCTGGTCGGTCATGCGGCCCACGAAGGCGACATGGTCGTCCGGCGCGGCGCGCAGGCCGTAGCGGGTCCGGTCGATGCCGTGATGCACGATGCCGGCCCGGTTTGCGGGCGGGATGCCGGCGGCCTGCGCGGCCGAGATCGCGGCCACCGGCAGGTCCGGGAACCCGGCGAAGAACAGAGCCCGGTCGAGCTCGTCCACCCGCCAGTGGATAGTGGTCAGGCTGTGCCGGCGACGCGGGCCCAGGAGAGCCGCATGCGCGAATTCGCCGTGGCAATGGACGATGTCGAACTCGTCGAGCCGCCGGCGCAGGGCCTCCAACTGCAGGGCGTCCAGGGCGGCCGGCACCCCCGGTGCGACGCGCCCATATTGCCGCTCCAACGCCGCAAGACTCGGGTAATCGCCGATGCGAGGCAAGTCTGTCGCACTGTCCGAGGAAGCAAACAATGTTAGTTCGACACCCAAGCTTCGCAGCGCCGTGCTGAGATCGTGCACAACCCGCTCGGTGCCGCCATGATGGCCTGGGGGAACGGGAAAAATGTTTGGCGCGATCTGGGCAATGCGAAGCACGGCGACCTCTTTACATATGTTAGGCCGCGTCGGAGCGGCCGCTTTACATAGGTTAACGCCTGTGGACTGTCCGGAAGCCGCAGCGCGCGCCTGATGTTCATCCTGCATATCGCCCTGCAGGGCTGCCTGCGTGGCGACGGCGTCGTCTACGGTCTCACCGCCGACACCGGCGGCCATATCCGCTACCTGCTGGATCTCGTCGCGGCCTCGGTTCAGGATCGCGATCTCACGCGCATCGCGGTGGCGACCCGTCTGTTTCGCGGCCCCCTCGGCGCCGTCTACGCCGTGCCCGAAGAGCCGATCGGCGACAAGGTCACGCTCGTGCGGCTCGCGAGCGCGTCCCCGGACTACCGCGCCAAGGAGGCGATGCACGCCGAGGTTGCGTCCTTCGCGGAGAACCTGATCACCTGGATCGCCGCGCAGGTCCGGGCGCCGGATTTCATCCACGCGCATTACGCGGACGCCGCGACGGTGGCGGCCCTGGTGGAGGACCGCCTCGGCATCCCCTTCGTATTCACGGCCCATTCCCTCGGCCGCGTGAAGGCGACGATGCTGGGCACGGTCCCCGTCCGGCCCGATCTCGCGCGCCGGATCGCCGCCGAGGAAGAGGCCCTGGCGCTAGCCCAGCTCGTCATCGCGTCCTCGCGGGACGAGGCGGAGGTGCAGTACGCCGGCTACGCGGCCTACGACCCCGGGCGCGTTCGGGTCCTGCCTCCGGGCAGCGACCTCGCCCGCTTCGCCGCGGCCCAGACCCATTCCCGGGTGGACGCGGCGATCGACCGCTTCCTCGACGATCCGGACAGGCCGGCGATCCTGGCGCTTGCCCGGCCGGTAGCGCGCAAGAACCTCGCGGCGCTGGTGCGTGCCTACGGCGAGAACCCTGCGCTCCAGGCCCGCGCCAATCTCGTCATCGTCGCCGGAACCCGCGACGACATCGATACCCTCGACGGCGACATGGCCGCGACGATGCGCGACCTCCTGGTCCTGATCGATCGCTACGACCTTTACGGGCGGGTCGCCTACCCGAAGACGCATCGTCCGGAGGACGTTCCGGCCATCTACGCCTATGCCCGGTCCCGGGGCGGCCTGTTCGTCAACCCGGCCCTCAACGAGCCCTTCGGCCTGACGCTGCTGGAGGCCTCGGCGGCCGGCCTGCCGCTGGTCGCCACCGATAGCGGCGGGCCCAACGACATCGTCGAGACCTGCGGCAACGGGCTCTTGGTCGATCCCCGAGCCCCCGGGGCGATCGCCGAGGCCTGCCTGCGGATCCTGGGCGATCCGGCCCTCTACGCGCGCTGCGTGGCTGGCGGCGCCCGGGCGGCCGCAGCCTACGACTGGGACCGGCACGCCGCCCGCTATCACGTCCTGCTGCGCGCGCTGCTGGCCCCGAAGCCGCCCGCCCAGGCGCCCCGGCAGCTGCTGGTCTGCGATATCGACAACACGCTGGTCGGCTGCGACGCGGGGCTGGAGATCTTCCGCCGGTGGCGCAGCTGGCAGGCGGGGCTGGCCTTCGGCGTCGCCACCGGCCGGTCCTTCCACAGTGCCATGGCGGTGCTGGAGCAGCAGGACAGCCCCCGACCCCAGGTGATGATCACTTCGGTCGGGTCCGAGATCTACCATCTCGACGCCAACGGCGTGACCTACACGGCGGACGCGGTGTGGCGCCGGATGATCGAGCCCGGCTGGGATCGGCCCGCGGTGCAGGCGGCCCTCGATGGGCTCGACGGGCTGAGTCCCCAGGGTCCTTTGGAGCAGCGGGCCTTGAAGCTCAGCTACTTCGGCGATCCGGTGGCCGCACGGCGCGTCCGCGCGCATCTGGCACAGTCCGGTATCGCCGCGCGCGTGATCCACAGTCACGGCCGGTACCTCGACATCCTGCCGGAGGCGGCCTCGAAGGGGACCGCCGTCGACCACGTCCGGGCCCTCTACGACCTGCCGGAGCGCGCCGTGTTCGTGGCCGGCGATTCCGGCAACGACATCGAGATGCTGGGCGCCCGGGTGCAGGCGATCATCGTGGCGAACTACTCCGACGATCTGGCGAGCCATGCCGCCCTGAAGCACTCCTACGTGGCCCGCCGGACCCATGCCCGGGGCATCATCGAGGGCGTGTCTCACTTCCGACGGATGCCGGCCGATGTCGGCTGAAGCGCTGTCCGACGAAGTGGATGCCGGGGCGGCGCCCGCTCCCAGCGTCCTGACCCTGGTCCGCGGCCGTGCCGACCGCCTGCGCAACCTGATGCGCGGGCTTGCCCGTCAGACCCTGCCCCCGCGCGAGCTGGTCATCGCTTGGATGCAGCCGGAGCGCGCGCCGGACCTGCCCGATCCGGGCTGCCCGGTCCGGCACCTCCACCTGCCGGGCGAGCCGATGCCCCTCGCCGCCGCGCGCAACCGGGCTGCCGAGGCGGCCCGCGCGGAACTCCTCGTCTTCCTGGACGTGGATTGCATTCCCTCGCCGACGCTGACGGCCGCCTATGCGCGGGCCGGCGCCACGGCGCGCGGCCTCTTCCTCGGCGAGATCCTCTACCTGCCGCCCGGGGCGGTTGTCGGCCAACCCGATCCGCCGGTGCTCGACCGGTTGGGGCGTCCCCATCCGGCCCGGCCCGGCCTCCCCGAAACCGGCTTGCGGCCGGAACCCGATGCCGGCCAATTGTGGGGCCTGTCCTTCGCGCTGCCCGCCGCTTCCTGGCGGGCGGTCGGCGGCATGGACGAGGCCTTCGTGGGCTACGGCGGCGAGGAGACGGACCTCGCCGCCCGGCTCGCCGCCTCCGGCCTGCCGACCTTCTGGGTCGCGGGCGCGCGGGCCTACCACCAACACCATCCGGTCCACGTGCCGCCGCTGCAGCATTTTGCGTCGATCCTCGCCAACGCGGCGCGGTTCCGGGCGCGGCACGGGCGCTGGTGCATGACCTACTGGCTCGACCAGTTCCGCGCGGCCGGGCTGATCGACTGGGACGCGGACGCCCCGGCGATCCGCCTGATCCGCCCGCCGACCGAACCCGAGATCGCCGCCGCCCTGCGGCCCGACGCCTTGTTCTCCTGAGATCGAGCCCGAACCCCTGCCATGAAGAAGCCGATCGCGTTCTTCGTCCATCACCAGGGTCGCGGCCACGCCAACCGCACGATGGCGGTGGCGGCCGAATTCGCCCGCGACCGGCCGGTCTCGGTCCTGACTGCGGATCCGAGCCTGTTCGACGGCTTCCCGCGCGACATCGAGATCGTGGCTTTACCGAACATGATCGGCGCCGCGGTGCCGACCGCGCGCCTCTACGCCGAGCCGACCCCACAGGTGATGCACTGCGTCCCCCTGGGCCTGACCGAGATGCGCCGGACCATGCGGTCCATCCTCGACCATCTGGACACGCGCGAGGTCGGGCTGTTCGTGGTCGACGTCTCGGCGGAGATCGCGCTTCTATCCCGCATCGCCAGCGTGCCCGCCGTGCAGATCCGCATGCATGGCGACCGCTCCGATATCGGCCATGTCGGCGCATACGAGGCCTGCGTCGGGATGCTCGCCCCCTTCGACGCGCGCCTGGAGCAGGACGATTACCCGGCGCATCTGCGCGCCAAGACCTTCTACAGCGGTGGCCTGTGCACCAGCGTCGACCGGGTGCCGGAGCGCGCGGAGGCGCGCGCCAAGCTCGGCCTCGATCCCGACCGGGAGATCGTCGTGGCGGTGACCGGCGGCGGCGGCAGCGGTACGCCCTACGCGCCGCTCACGGTCGCCGCCCGCGCCGCCCCCGACGCCCTGTGGCTCACCCTCGGGCCGACCCACCGCGAGGGCCACGAGACCGATTTTGCCAATTTGCGCGAACTTGGCTGGGTGTCCTCGGTCACCGATTATCTCGCCGCCGCCGACATCGTGATCGCCTCGGCGGGGGACAACACGATCCACGAGGTCGCCCGGGTCGGCGGCCGCCTGATCGTGATGCCGGAATGGCGCTACTTCGCCGAGCAGACCCGCAAGGCCGAGGCTCTGGTTCGCCTCGACGCCGCCGTGCAGGCCCCGATCTGGCCCGGCGACCTCCAGGGCTGGCGCGATCTCCTCGCCCGCGCCCGTGGGCTCGACGGAGCCGCCCTGCGCGCCCTCTACGCCCAGGACGCCGCGGCCCGCGCCGCCGGCTGGCTCGAAGGACTGACCGACGCCCTCTGGGACCTTGGACCCGCCGGAGTCGAACCCGCACCGCTGCACGGCATCGCGGCCGAGTGACCACCGCCCTCCCCCCGCCTCAGCCGGAGCCCGATCGCCGCATGTCCACCGTCTCCGTCGTGACCCTCGCGAAGGGGCGTCCGGCCCACCTGCGCAACGTGCTGCTCGGCCTGGAGCGTCAGACGCAGGCCCCCGCCGAGTTCATCGTCGCGGTAATGCAGGACGCGCCCTACGACCTGCCCGCGGTCGGCTTCCCCGTGCGCCAGATCCTCGTGCCGGGCCGCGAATTGCCGCTCGCGGCCGCGCGCAACCGCGGCGTGGCGGCGGCCTCCGGCGACGCCGTGGCCTTCCTCGACGTCGATTGCATCCCGGCGCCCGATCTCGTCGCCGATTACGCGCAGGGGCTCTCCGAGCGCAACGGGCTGCTGATGGGCGAGGTGCTGCACCTGCCCGAACACGCCACGACGAGCGCCTGGGACTACGCCGGCCTTGAAGCCGTGTCGGAAAGGCATTCCGACCGCCGGGGGCCGCCGGTCTCGGGCATCGAGATCTGCAACGATTACCGCTGCTTCTGGTCGCTCAATTTCGCGATCCGACGGACCACCTTTCTGGCGACCGGCGGCTTCGACGAACGCTATACCGGCTACGGCGGCGAGGACACCGACTTCGGCAAGCTCCTCGACCGGCGCGGCATCCCGATCGCCTGGATGAAGGGCGCCCGCGCCTATCATCAGTACCACCCGCACCACATGCCGCCGGTCCATCACCTCGAGAGCGTGGTGCGCAACGCCGAATTGTTCGAGGCCAAGTGGGGCTACCGCACGATGGGCCACTGGCTCTACGCCTTCAAGGTGATGGGCCTGATCGACGACACGCCCGAAACACCGATCCGCATCCTACGCCGGCCCGACGCCGCCGATCTCGCGCTGACCCGCCAGCAGAGCCACCAGCCCTACACCAACGCCGCCTCGGTGATCCGCGCCATCGAGGCCCGAGAGGATGCCGACGCCGCGGCGCGGGCTGATGCGCCGGCGCCGGTGACCGCGTGAGGATCGCGCTCCTCGCCCATCTCCGTCACCCGATTGCCCCGCCCTTCGCGGGCGGCCTCGAAGCCTACACCTGGAATCTCGCCGAGGGCCTCGCCAGCCGCGGCCACGCGGTCACGCTGTTTGCCTCCGGCGACAGCGATGCGCGCTTCACCCTCGATCCCGTGATTCCGGCCCATCACGAGCGGAGCTACGCCGGCCTGGAGCACCGGGGCGATGCGGGCTTGGTAGCCCATCTCGACGCCGGCTACGCCGCTGCCTGCGACCGGATCGCCGCCGGGGGATTCGACGTGCTTCACAACAACAGCCTGAGCCGCCTGCCGCTGGAGCCGCGCCGCACCGCCGCGATGCCCACCGTCACGTCGCTGCACGTGCCGGCCTACAGCGCCCTGCGCTGGTTCGTGCAGGCGAGCCCCGCCCCGGGACACCGGATCACCGCGACGTCCCGGGCGCAGCTCAATGCCTGGTGGCCGGACGGAGCGCCTCCAGAGGCATCGGTGCTCCACAACGGCATCGATCCCGCCGTCTGGCCCTACCGACCGCGCGGCGATGGCAGTGCGGTCTGGTGCGCGCGGATCACGCCGGACAAGGGCGCGCCGCACGCGATCGCGGCGGCGCGCCGGGCCGGGCTGCCGCTGACCCTGTTCGGCCCGATCGAGGAACCCGCTTACTGGGAGACGCAGGTCGCGCCGTTGCTCGGAGGATCGATCCGCTACGGCGGCCGCCTCGGCGGCGCCGCTTTGGCCGCGGAGGTCGGCCGCGCCTCCGTGTTCCTGACCACCCCATGCTGGGACGAGCCGTTCGGGCTGGCAGCGATCGAGGCGATGGCCTGCGGACTTCCGGTCGCCGGGTTCGCCCGGGGCGGCATCCCGGAGGTCGTCGGCGAAGGCGGATCCCTCGCCGCACCGGGGGACGCGGCGGGTCTGGCCTGCTCCATCGGCGAGGCCCTGGCGATCCCGCGGCCGGTCCCGCACGGGCGCGTTCTGCGCCTGTTTACCCGCGCGCGCTGGCTCGAGCGCTGCGAGGCGCTCTACGCGCAGGCCCGCTTCGGGGGGTGACCCCACGACTCCGACAGACGTCTGCTCGTCCTGCGCCTGTCCCATACCCGCACGCCAGAGTGACACGACCCGACAGGACCTAATCGCCACCCTTTGGCACGGCCGCCACCCCTTCGCGGATCCCCGGCTGCCTTGCGCCCCGGCGACCTGCAAGGCTGGCGCAGCATTCACCCCTACCTTGAGGAGGCGGTGATCGACGGCCGGCCCCGCGCGATCATCGAGATCGGCACTTGGAAGGGGGCCAGCGCCCTCGTTCTCGCTCGAACCATGGCCGCACACGATGTCGCCGGCACCGTGATCTCGGTCGATACGTGGCTCGGAGCGGTCGACCTGGGGGCGGACGAGGCGCTCTTCGCGGAACGCGCCACCGCGCATGGCTATCCGAGCCTCCACCGGACCTTCCTGGCCAATGGGGTACGCGCCGGCATGACGGACCGCATCGTGCCGTTCCGCTCGATTCGGTGAATGCCGCGGAACGTCTGCGTCTGCGGGACGTGACGGCCGATGTCATCCATCTCGATGCCGGGCACGAGGAGGCGTCCGTCGCGGCGGACCTGCGCGCGTGGTGGCCCATCCGGCGACAAGGAGGCCTCCTGATCGCCGACGATGACGATCGCCGGGGCGGCCGCTTCCCGGGTGTCACCCGGGCGGTCGATGCATTCTGCACCGAGGCCAAGCGCGGGGACCGTGGTCGCTGCGGGGCAAGTGCAAGATCATCAAGCCGGATTGGGGCCGGTTGAGGAATCCGCCAGCCGGTTGGCCGAGCGCTCTGCGGCCGATCGGACGCGATCCGGCGGCCGCGATCAACGGCTTTCGGAGGGCGCGGTCCGCTTTAAGGATGACGGTCGTGCGGCCTGTTCGTCAGGATCGGGCGCGAAGCCGAATGCAGACTTTTCGGCCGCACACAAATGCAGCTTTAATGCCATGTGCTGATTTCATGAGCGTACACCACCTGAGATCCCGAACTTCCGAGCAATGACTCTGCTCGCCGGCGTTTATGGCGTCCTGTGTTTGGAAGACCCGAGTACGTTGACCCACAATACGATCGTCTGGGCACGCGTCCCCGGGTTGCCGAAACGATGCGGCCGGCGGCTCTCGAAGCGGAAGCTGTCCCCCTCGGAAAGCTGAAGCGTGCGCGCCTCGACGACGAGCGTGAGGCGTCCCTCAAGGACAAGCCCGGCCTCCTCGCCATCGTGGCTGAACAGCTCGTCGCCCGTGCTGGCCCCAGGCCTCAGCACCATGTGGAATAGGCTCATACCCTGCGTCCCGCCCGGCGGCGTCAGCAACTGCTTGGTGATGCCGGTGCGCCAGAGCTGCAGCTCCGGCCGGTCCTTCCGGAACACGACGATCGGATCGGGCTCGGGCTCTTGGAGGATCGGCTCGAACAGCCCCCCGATCCCGATCTGCAGCGTGTCCGCGAGCAGCGCCAGCACGCGGAGCGAGGGCGAGGACATGCCCCGCTCGACTTGGCTGATGAAGCCGATCGACAAGCCCGTGCTGGACGCGACCGCTTCCAGCGATAGACCCTTTGCGCGCCGCAGGTTGCGCAGGCGCTGACCCACGGCCCGGTCGACCGGTTCCGGACCCGTCGCGTCGCCCAGAGGAATGCTCACCGGTACACCAAGATGCCTTCCGCGCGTCTCTTCATGCACGTGAAATTCCCTTGCGTCGATATTGGAAACGTGCGGTATTCTTCACGAGAATGAAATCGGATTCTGGCTTTTGCCGTGTAATCCGGGAACCTGACGGGAGCGTCACGATGAGAAGACGGTTGGCCAGCCTGTGTCTGTCGTCGGCGCTTCTCCTCGGGGCCCTGGGGAGCGCCGTCAGCGCCCAGCCCCTGAAGGTCGGCGCGACGCCGACCGGTCTGCCCTTCACGTTCCTCGACACCAAGACCAACACCATCCAGGGCGTGATGGTCGACCTCGTCAACGCGGTCGGCAAGGAGGCGGGCTTCACCGTGGCGGTTGAGCCGCTGCAATTCTCGACGCTGATCCCAGCGCTCACCGCCTCGAAGATCGACATCATTTCGGCGGCGATGTTCATCACGCCCCAGCGCAAGGAGGTCGTGGCCTTCTCGGCCCCCGTCTACAGCTACGGCGAGGGGCTGATCGTCCCGAAAACCGACACGAAGGATTACACGGCCTTCGCCGACCTGAAGGGCGAGACGGTTGGCGCCCAGGTCGGCACCGCCTTTGTCGAGCCGCTGAAGAAGTCCGGTCTGTTCGGTGAGGTGAAGATCTACGACACGATTCCCGACATCATCCGGGACGTGAATTCCGGGCGGCTGAAGGCCGGTTTCGCCGACGCGCCGATCCTCGCTTACTACGTCAAGCAAGGCGTATTCCCGGGCGTGCGCCTGGTCGATAGCTTCAAGCCGACCGTCGTCGCGTCGGTCGGCCTCAGCGTGCGGAAGGCGGACGCCGACCTGCTTGCCAAGATCGACACAGCGCTCGCAAAGCTCAAGGCTGACGGGACGCTCCAGGCGATCCTGACCAAATGGGGCCTGCCGCCCTCGGCCGACCGGTCCTGAGCTTCGGCCCCAGCGTCATGCGCGAGTTCCTCGCCGACGCCCAGGAATACCTGCCGATCCTGCTGCAGGGCGTGCAGCTCACGGTCCTTATCACCATCGCCTCGCTCGTGGTCTCGACGCTGCTCGGCTTGGTCTGGGCGGTGATGCGGGTCTCGGGCATCGCCGTGCTGGCGGGTTTCAGCGCGGTGATGATCAACATCCTGCGCGGCATCCCGATCATCGTGCAGCTGTTCTACATCTACTTCGTGATGCCCGATTTCGGCCTGTCGCTGACGGCCGTCCAGGCAGCGATCATCGGGCTCGGCATCGCCTACTCGGCCTACCAGGCCGAGAACTTCCGCGCCGGCATCGAGGCGGTGGATCGCGGACAGGTCGAGGCCGCGCTGTCGATCGGCATGAGCTGGGGCATGACCATGCGGCGGGTGATCCTGCCGCAGGCGATCCGGATCGCGCTGCCGCCCTACGGCAACATCATGATCATGATGCTCAAGGACTCGTCGCAAGCCTCGACCATCACGGTCGCGGAACTGGCGCTCCAGGGCAAGCTGATCGCATCCTCGACCTTCAAGAACACCAGCGTCTACACGATGGTGGCGCTCATGTACCTCGCGCTCAGCCTGCCGCTGATCCTGCTGGTCCGCCACTTCGAAGCCAAGGGGCGGCGCCGATGATCGTCCTGGAGGATGTCCGAAAACGGTACGGCGCCTTGGAGGTGATCAAGGGCGTCTCGGCGGAAATCGCCAAGGGCGAGGTGGTCTGCATTATCGGACCGTCGGGATCGGGCAAGTCGACGCTCCTGCGCTGCATCAACGGGCTCGAGGCCTATGACGGCGGCGAGATCCGCGTCGGCAGCCAGCGGGTCGAGCAAGGCAAGCGCAGCATCAAGGCGATCCGCACCCGGGTCTCCATGGTCTTCCAGCGCTTCAACCTGTTCGCCAACCGGACGGCCTTGGAGAACGTCGTCGAGGGGCCGATCCACGTGAAGGGCGAGCCCCGGGCGGAGGCCGAGGAACGGGCGCGCGCGCTCCTCGCGCGGGTCGGGCTGTCGGACAAGGCGCATGCCCGGCCGGACGAACTCTCCGGCGGCCAGCAGCAGCGCGTCGCCATCGCCCGGGCGCTCGCAATGCGGCCGGAGGCGATCCTGTTCGACGAGCCGACCTCGGCCCTCGATCCCGAACTGGTGGGCGACGTGCTGCGGGTGATGCGCGGGCTCGCCGACGAGGGCATGACCATGATCGTCGTCACGCACGAGATCGGCTTTGCCCGGGAGGTGGCCGACCGGGTGCTGTTCCTCGATGGCGGCCGCCTCGTCGAGCAGGGACCGGCCGCCGAGATCCTGAACCGCCCGCAGAATCCGCGCACCCAGGACTTCCTGCAGCGCGTGCTGCACCCGTTGTAGGAGAGGCTGTGGCCGAACCGTTCCCGCTCGCTCCATCGCTCTGGGCCACCACGGCGTCCCCCGCGCCCGATACGCCGCCACTCGCGGAATCCGGCGCGGCCGACGTGGTGATCGTCGGCGGCGGCTTCTGTGGCCTGTCCACCGCGCTGCATCTGGCCGAGCGCGGCGTCCGGCCGGTGGTGCTGGAGGCCCGCGAGATCGGCTTCGGCGGCTCCGGGCGCAACGGAGGGCAGGTCATTCCGGGCCTGAAATACGATCCCGCCGACCTCGTCGCCAAGTTCGGGCGGGAGCGTGGCGAGCGGCTCGCGCGCTTCGCCGGCGGGACCGCCGACACGGTTTTCGACCTGATCGAACGGCACGGAATGGACGTGCCCTACCGGCGCGAGGGCTGGATCCAGGGCGCCCATACCGAAGCCGGACTGGCCGAGGTCGAGCGGCGGGCGACGCAGTGGGCCGCCCTCGGCGCACCGACCCGCGTCCTTGACAAGGCCGAGACCAGCCGATTGCTCGGCACCGAACGCTATCTCGGCGGGTGGCTCGACGGCCGCGGCGGCGCGATTCAGCCGCTGAGCTACGCCCGCGGCCTCGCCCGGGCGGCGCTGAAGGCCGGGGCGATGATCCATGGCGCATCACCGGTCACGGCCCTCGAACGGATTGGATCGGGCTGGGCCGTCACGACGGCGCAGGGCGCCCGCCTCACCACCGAACGCGTCGTCCTGTGCACCAACGGCTACACGGGCGGCCTCTGGCCGGCTCTCGCCCGGACGGTGATCGCGGCGAATTCCTTCCAGGTCGCCACGGTACCGCTCTCCGACAACCTGAGGCGTTCGATCCTGCCGATGGGTCATGTCTCTTCGGACACCCGCAAACTGCTGCTCTATTTCCGCCTCGACCATACCGGCCGTCTTCTGATGGGCGGCCGCGGTCCGTTCCGCGAACCCCGCAGTCCCGCCGACTGGGCGCATCTCGAGCGGATCGTCGGCAAGCTGTTCCCGCAGCTCGGCGGCACGGGTTTCGATCACCGCTGGTGCGGCCGCGTGGCGATCACCCGGGACTACCTGCCCCATCTCCACGAGCCGGCGCCGGGCTTGCTCATCGACATCGGTTGCCAGGGTCGGGGCGTCGGCCTCCAGTCGGCGATGGGCCGGGCGATGGCTGCCTACATCGCCACCGGCAATGCCGACGCGCTGCCGCTGCCGCTGACGTCGATCGCACCGCTGCCGCTGCACGCGCTCCATCGCCTCTACGTGTCGGCGATCATCGGCTGGTATCGCCTGAGCGATGGCGGTATTCGCTGAGGCGTTGAGCGGCCGAAAGCAGCCCATCAGCCTCATCCGAGACCGCGCCGTCTGCCTATGAGGCGCGCGGTGCGCGTGGGCTTGGTCCAGGCGCTGATGCTTCTCGACCGCTGCGTCCGCTTTCGAAAGGCGCCCGAGGTTGGCCGAACGGCCGCATTGCAGCCGGGCTGGTTTCGAAGCCCCTCGACACCGAAGCCAGGGGCCGAACGCTCAAATCTCAGTGCCAGAGCAGCCTCGACGTCGACACCGAGATACCTGACCGTGCTCTCAATCTTGGTATGCCGAGCAGGATCTGGACGGCATACTAAGAATGCCGGTCCGCATGTAGATCAACGACGCCTTGGTGCAACGGAGGGAGTGGGTCCCGTAGTCCTCGCTTCGCAGCCCGATGCCCGAGACCACGCATCGACCAGGCGCCTATACTGCCGGGTGCTGATGTGCGTGATGCCGTTGAGCCTGCTTGGGAACGCATAGTCGTCGAGCGTCCCACCCCGGCCCTCCAGCCAGGTCAGGATGTTGGTGCGGGCAGGTTCGAGGAGCTCGAACTGTACCGGCCGGCCTTCTTGCTCTGGACGACAAAAAGCCCGGCACCGGACGCGACCACCGCTGACAAGGTCGCCAATCGTGAGCGTGACGACGTCGCAGCCGCGCAGCTTGCTGTGGATGGCGCGATCGAACATCGCGCGGTCGCGAACCCGCCGTTCGCGATCGAGCCAGAACCGGATGGCCCGGATTTGCTGAGGTTTGAGAGCGCGCTTGGCTCCGAGCTTGCGGCCAGCGTTCCAGGCTGGCCGCCCGTTCGAGGCCGGATCGTGTGCGGCGTGTCGCATCGTCTGTCTCCTCGCCGGCCCATGCCGACGAGGCGAGAGGACGCCTGGATCAAGGCTCCTGAGATGAGGGTGGCCATAGGCGGACGTTCCGCTGGCGACCCAACCCGGTCGCCCGGACCGCCTTCGTCGCTTCTCCAAAGCGGCCGTTCGTCAGCCGTCCGCCTACTCCGGCCGATTGTGGAAAACGGGCATTGCCGAGAGACCCCAAAATGCGATGTTGCGCAGCGTCGAACGTATCAACCACCCTGGCACCGAGACATGGCAGATCGCGTAGGCTTCGACGATGGCGCCTGGCTCAATGAGCCCACCAATTGGCGGTTCGAAGACGGCCGCCTCCTCGTCGTAACCGACCGGGCCACGGATTTCTGGCGGGAAACGCATTACGGCTTCATCCGCGATACTGGCCACTTCTTCGCAGTGAATACGGGGAGTGCTTTCACTGCACAGTTGCGCATTCGAGCAAATTATGAGCAATTGTATGACCAAGCCGGACTAATGGTGCGCATTTCGAAGGAGTACTGGGTCAAAGCTGGGATCGAATTGTCTGATGGTCTGCCCATGATTAGCAGCGTTCTCACTTTGGGAAAATCCGATTGGTCTACTGCATCATATAACGGCGATGCGAGCGACTTTTGGTTGAGAGCAACGATATCTGGCGGTGTTCTGCGCTTGCAGGTATCGTCTGACGGGCAATCTTGGCCGCTGATGCGGCTCTGCCCGTTCCCGGCGAATCCAACCTACAGCGTTGGCCCGATGTGCTGCACACCCGAGCGCTCCGGCTTGAATGTTGCGTTCTCCGATTTCTCGATTAGCGCTCCCAAGGGCAAAGACTTGCACGACCTCTCGTGAGCCCTGCCTCCCATCCGCGATGGGTCGTTAGCGGATGAGGCAGCGACGTCGGCTCCAATGCCCATCCGCTCGTAAGCTGACTGACAGGAAACCACCCAACTGAGACGCTCACCGGGGTTTAGCGCGGCGGCCAATGCTGACCGTCAGCGGCTCGCCCGTTTCCGAAACCAAGTCTTGGAGAAGCGGACAGTCGCCCCGATCCGACCTATTCGTTCGGTCCGCCGGCGACAACGCCTTCGAGCGGACTTGAGCGTCCACGCTGCTCGAAGGCCTGAGCTGCGCCGATGACTTCGCGGTTGCCTGCCTGCTCGGAACGGCGGGGCGGCAATGGCCGACAATGACGATGGTGATCGCCCCGGCGCGTCCAGGCCCGCGCACGTCACTGAACTGCCTGACCACCAAGCTCCGCCAGCAGCTCACCTCGTTCGGCCATTCGTCGCACCAGATCGCTTCATCCGAACTGCGACTGCAGCAAGTCGTTGCCGCATGACCATTGCAGATGGAGTCATGATGTCGAATCCCGCGAAGGGTCAGTCCGGTGACGGGCAGCAGCACACGACGAGGAATGCGCAGGAGCAGAAGGCGGGCGAGGTCCAAGCAGCCGGAAGCGCCAAGGCCGATGTCGGTCACCCTGTCGTGTTGGAGGGCGGGAAGGTCGAGGCGCCGACGGAGGGCAGAGGCCACGCGAAATCAGCCGCGTCCAATTCATCGTCCGGCGCAACCAGCGACGCTGCCACGAGCGCGGCGACGGCGGGATAGGCGGAGAAGGAAGCCGCCGCGGCGGCAGGCGGCGACAAGGATCAGCACGGGCGCGGGCATCGCAAGGCTCAATAGTGGGACTGCACGCAGCGGGAGCGGTCGGCAGCGCGCCAGGAAACCGGTCGGGTCGGCTCGCCAGTGGCTTGCCCTCAGACACACGACGCTCACGGAACGCTCACACCGTGGACCCATGGAGTTGAAGCCTTGATGTCGAGTCTGGCCGCGCGCAAAGCACGCCTGATCGTCCACGGCGACCGGCCCTACAATGCCGAGACGCCGCTGGACCGGCTGCGGGACGCTTACCGCACCGCGGCTGACGACTTCTACGTCCGCTGCCACGGCGACTTGCCGGTGATCGACCCGGACACGTGGCGCCTCACCCTCGACGGCGCTCTCGGCACGCCGATGGAGGTCTCGCTGGATGGCCTGCGCAGCCGATTCCAGACCGTCACGATAACGGCGACGATGCAGTGCGCCGGCAATCGGCGCGCTGACATGCGCGCCGTCGCGCCCGTTTCGGGAGACCCTTGGGAAGGCGGTGCCATCGGCACGGCCGACTGGACGGGCATCCGTCTCGGCGACCTTCTACGTTCGGCCGGAGCCCCCGAAGACAGGGATCGCCACGTCGCCTTCGAGAGCCACGACGCGGTGGGGGACCGGCCCTACGGCGTTTCCATCCCGCTCGCCAAGGCGCTGGCCCCTGAAACCCTCCTGGCCTTTGCCATGAACGGCCAACCGCTGCTGCCCGAGCACGGCTTCCCGCTGCGCGCGGTGGTGCCGGGCTTTGCCGGCGTGCGCAGTCCCAAATGGCTCCGGCACATCACGGTGCAGGATCATCCCTCGGACAATCCGATACAGGCTAGCGACTACAAGCTGTACCCACCCGACGAGACTGCCGAAACCGCCGATCCAGTCCGGGGGCACACGATCGACACGATGCCGCTGAATGCCGCGATCTGCACGCCCCCGCGCGGCGCCGCTCTCGAAGTCGGGGCGTGCCGAGTCCGGGGCTACGCGGTTGCGGGCGACCGGGCCGTCATCCGCGTCGATGTCTCAAGCGATGGCGGGCGGAACTGGATCCAGGCGACGCTTGAGCACGAGCCCGAGGCGCCGTTCGCTTGGACCTTCTGGACCGCCGAGCTCGACCTGCCGCCGGGGGAGCACGATCTCGCCGTCCGAGCCTGGGACTCGGCCGGCCAGACCCAGCCGGCGCTGCCCGACGACGTCTGGAACCACAAGGGTTATCTCTGCACCTGCTGGCACCGGGTGCGCGTGCGCGTCACCTAAAGGTCCAGACGGGCCATCCCGTCCCTGTCGCAGGGACGGCGGCTCACCAGGTTTCAGGTGGGGGTCTCCCCCATCGGGGCCGACAAGGGAGACGTGATTGTTCAGACGTCCGCGATGTCCGAAGACATGCTCGAAGGCCTTTGTGACAGCCTGCTCGAAGGACGCGCCGCCGTTCCCCGGTGCGCCCCTGAGGGCACTGAGCAAGGCGCGGTTCTGTTCGGTATCCGCGGACTTGGCATCGTCCCCGGCCAGCGTGAACGCCGGCTCGGCAAGCCAATCGCGATGAGAGACCCCGGTCCCTGCGTATCCTCGATCCCGGATTTGCCTGGGGACACGGCGGACTCATCGGATCGATGTGCAAGGCCGCGCACGGCCAAACCGTCCCGTTGTGAGCTCACGGCCCCGCGCCGTCGCGCACGGTGCGCCGGAGGCAGCAGAACGCGGCCCTCGCGCCCGGCGTCCGTGGCCGGGAACTGGCCGAGCCCGCCGCGATGACGCCCCGGCACACGACCTGATCGGAGAACCGCTGCCGATGCCGAACCGTATTCAGTCGGCCCTCCGCGCGGCCGCCGAGGTCGGAGTTGGCCTGTGGGCAGCCTGCAACCGGCTGCGCCTGTCCGGGACGAAGAATCCCTTCGTCGTCGGCGTCCACGAACCGATGCGCGCGGAGCTGACGCTGGAGAATCTGCCCGTCACCGGTAAGATCCCGCCGGGCCTCGACGGCCTCTATCTCAAGATGGGGGCCAATCCCGTGCGAGCCGCGACCCGGGGTCATGACTGGTTCCTCGGCGACGGCATGGTGCACGGCCTCGCGATCGAGGCCGGCAAGGCGCTGTGGTACCGCAACCGCTGGATCGGCTCTCGCACGGCTGCCGCAGCGCTCAAGCGCCCTGCCGCGCCCGGGCCGCGGCGGGGCGGCAACGACACCGTCAACACCAACGTCGTCGAGATCGGCGGCCGGATCTTCGCCGTCGTCGAGGCGGGCTGTTTCCCGGTCGAACTGGCCCGCACTCTGGAGGAGCAGCGCTACAACCCGTTCGACGGCACGCTTGCCGGGTCCTTCACCGGGCACCCGCACCGCGACCCGCGAACCGGCGAGACCCATGCCATCGCCTACGACGGGCGCGTGTGGGACAGCGTCCGCCACGTCGTTCTCGCGCCGACCGGACAGGTCGTGCGGGACGTGCCGATTCTGGTCGCGCATGGCCCCTGCATCCACGACTGCGCAATCACGGCGCGCTTCGTTATCGTGCTCGACCTGCCAGTCACCTTCTCGTTTCGGGCCCTGCTCGCCGGCTACCGCTTCCCGTTCCGCTGGAACCCGAGCCACAGGGCCCGGGTGGGCCTCCTCCCCCGGCAAGGCGCGGGTGCCGACATCCTGTGGTGCGCGGTCGAGCCCTGCTTCGTGTTCCACATCGCCAACGCCTACGACGACGTGGACGGGAAGGTGATCCTCGATGTGATCGCCTACGCGACGGTGTTCACCGCGGCCGCGGGCGGGCTCGACACGCCGGGCCGGCTCGAACGATGGACGGTCGATCCCACGACGGGGTGCGTCGAGCGGCGGGTGCTCGACCCCGCAGCGCAGGAGTTCCCCCGCATCGACGAGCGGCGTCTCGGGCAGCGGCACCGCTACCTCTACACGGTGAGTGTCCCGGCCGACGGCAACACGCAGCTCGCCGGTGCGACGCAGCTCTACAAGCACGACTTGGAGACGGGCGAGCGCCAGGAGCACGAATTCGGTCCCGACCGCATCCCGGGGGAGTTCGTCTTCGTGCCGGCGCATGCCGAGGCCGATGAGGACGAAGGCTGGCTCGTCGGCTTCGTGATCGACACGCTCCGCGACACGACCGCGTTCGTCGTCCTCGACGCGCGGACGTTCGAAGCGCCGCCCGTCGCCACGGTCCGCCTCGGACACCGGATCCCGCCCGGCTTTCACGGCAACTGGTTCCCGGTGCGCGCCCCGTCCGGAACGGTCTGATCGGCGCCCCCGAACCGGCTCGGATCGTCCATCAGGACCGACCCATGTAGGGTGACTCACGCCGTCGCGGTCCATCCGATCACCGCCGTCATCGGATCGCCGGGGCCGCCCGCGGGTCTGAGGACACGTCCTTCGATACGGGCGAAGCCGGCGCGTTGAAGGTACAGACCGACGAGCTGGACATGCCCCGCGCCGTCGAGGGCATTCCAGATAGCAACCGCCTTGGTCGGGAAGCGCCGGTTGGAGAAGCTGATCACCACCGGGGCACCGGGACGCAGGACGCGCGCGATCTCGGACAGGACGGCCGCCGGCTTTTGCAGGTACTGCACCGAGACGCACATCAGAGCGGCGTCGATACTCGCGGTCTCGAGTGGCAGATGCGTCTCCGCGTTGAGGTCTTGCACGAAGTGTTGGGTCAGGCGCGGGTTGGCGGAAAGTTCCGCTGCATTCAACCCGTGGCCAATGACGCGCGCGTAGGCGACCTCATCCGGAAGGTGGCTGATCCAACTCGACATCAGGTCGAGGACGACACCACTCTCGGGGACGACCGTTCGGTACAGATCGGTTATGGCGGCGATCGCAGCGGCGTCGATGTGCGTGACGAAACGCGGTTGCACGTAAAAGAGAGGGTCCGGCGCGCAATCATCCTTCGCGAACGCCCAGGGTGGAAAGGCCGGCACATCCTGCGTTGTCATCGGTGTCGTCCTCGCATCCGATCTGCCGCTCTCAAACGCGTGAACCTTGCAGCGAGCCCGGCGGCTCCCGGATCCGCGTCGCAGTCGCCGCCGCCAGCCCGGGACGGGCCGGGTGCCGCGCGCAGGTCCAGGCGGGCGAGCTCGGCGATCCCCGCGGTGGGAACGCCGACCTCGCCGCCCGGCCTTTGCGCGCGCTGATCCATCGTGTGCTTTCGACGAGCTGCGACACGCGTCGTGCGCGCGCGGTCAGTCGGCCTGGTCGGACCCCAGGGGTGGTCAAAATTCGAAGTTCGTGCAGGGTCAGGGTCAACACAGGCTGCGCCCTATGCCGACAGCTCTCGGCCAAGTGAGCCGATCAGGCTTGGCGGTTGCAATTATCGTCTTCATCCTCGTGACGCGGTCGACGGTCTCCCCCCTTACGAGGGGCCGGGCCGCCCCATCGTCCCCTTCTGGAATGCGTTCGGTGACGGCGCGATGGCGGCAATGGGCGCCAAGCCGAACGTCCGATTCTGCGCGCGCCGGCGATCCGGCGTGGCGAAGTCTGGCCGGAAGGGGCCTGACCGCTTTGGTTCGACAGTCCCCAAAAGCAGACATGCCGTTTGCCTCCGAGGCTGCGTAGAAGTGCAGGCGCATTGCGAATCAGCAGGTCAATTTCTGATTTTCAAATAGTTACAACGACGAAAGGCTTTTTTGTACCGCTAGGGCGCCAAATTTACCCTGAATCGGGGCATAAAAGGTAATTTACTTCCACGATAGCCCATAGAGTGGACGCTTTTAGACAATTCGAACAAATCCTATCTTCACATGCCGTTCAAATATGCCGCCAGAGCGGGCCATTTCACACTGAGTTTGAATAAAATAAAATCCGAAAACACGCGCGTGGATGGGTGTGGGGGCGGTGCGTCGCGTTGATCTGCATGCGTTCCGGTCATGGAGCGGTAAGGTGCTCGGAAGCGGGCGGGCCGATACCCACTACGGATCCGAGGCTCTCGCATCCCAGCCTGTCGCTTCCGGTCGGGTCCGTCGCAAAAAGCGGGTGGTCGGACTTTGTGATTTGGATTCCGGCACCGAATGCCGTCTGCTTTGACCCGAGACCGCAGCGTTCCGCAGCCGGTGCACGCGCGACAAGGGTGCGGAGTCAGGCGGGGATGGGGGACGCATGAACGCGGCGCTCGGGATCATGTGCAAGGCGCCGCATCCGGGCCGCACCAAGACGCGGCTTGCCGCCTTTCTGGGCCCGGAGCGCGCGGCCCACCTCTCCGCGTGCTTCCTTCAGGATGTCGCCAATGCCGTGCTGGCGGTGCCGGACGCCCTGGAGCGTCAGGGCTACGGCGTCTATGCCCCGGCCGGAACCGATGTCGAGCTCGCGAAGATCCTGCCGGCGACCTTCCGTCTGCTCCTTCAAGAAGGCGCGGAGTTCGGGCTCGTCCTCGGCACCGCGGTGCAGCGCCTGCTGGGCGAAGCGGGCCATGACTGCGTCGTGTTGATCAATTCCGACTCGCCGACCCTGCCGGTGGCGCTTCTCACCACCGCGATCACGGCCCTGCGGCGACCCGGCGACCGGGTCGTGCTCGGGCCGGCGATCGATGGGGGCTACACTCTGATCGGACTGAAACGCGACCATCCCGAACTCTTCGCCGATATCCCGTGGAGCACGGGCGACGTGCTACGCCTGACCCTGGAGCGGGCTGCCGGGATCGCCCTCCCGGTCGAAATGCTTCCGGTCTGGTACGACATTGACGACGTAGAGGCCCTCCGGATTCTGCAGGCGGAGATCGCCGGAACCCCGCCGGCCTTCGCGTCGCCCGGCATCAGCGGGGGTCCGGCCCCGGCGACCCGCGCGATGCTGGCCCTATGGCCTGAGGTATGAGCGCGGTTCGGGGAGCCGCCGGGCGCCTCACCGGTCTCGGCCTCATCGGAACTCTGCTGGTCGGCCTCGGGATGCCGGCTCTCCAGCGCCTGGGGGATGATGCCTTCCTGATGCTCGCCGTCGCCGGCGGTGTGATCGCGGCCTTGGGCGCCCGGCTGGACGGGATCGAGGGGCGCCGGGCGCTCACCATCATCATCGGCGCCGGCCTGGCCATGCGAGTGCTGGCGCTGCCCGCGCCGCCGATCCTGTCCACGGATATCTTCCGCTACGTCTGGGACGGGATCGTGCAGGGCGCCGGCATCAACCCCTATCGCTACGTGCCGGCCGATCCCGCGCTGGCGTCCTTGCGCGGGGCGGCGGTCTACTCGTTCATCAACCGCGCCGATTACGCGGTGACCATCTATCCGCCCGTGGCCCAGGCGTTCTTCTTCCTGGTCACCCGCCTGTCGGAGAGCCCGCTCGCGCTCAAGGTCGCGCTGGTGGCCTGCGAGGGCGCGACCCTCCTCGCTCTGGTCGGCCTGCTGCGCCTGACCGGTCAGCCGGTGACGCGGATCGCGGCCTATGCCTGGCATCCGCTCCCGATCTGGGAGATCGCCGGCCAGGGGCACGTCGACGGATTGATGATCGCCCTGATGATGCTGGGCCTCTGGCTCGCCCTGGTCCTCGGCCGGCGCTATGCGGGCGCGGGGGCGATCATCCTGGCGGCGCTGGCCAAGCCCTTCGCGCTGATCGCGCTGCCCGGCCTGTGGCGGCCCTGGGACTGGCGGATGATCGGGCTGGTGCCCGTCGTCATCGCGGCGGCCTACCTTCCCTATCTCTCGGTCGGACGCGGCGTGCTCGGCTTCCTCGCCACCGGATACGTCGAGGAAGAAGGGCTGTCTTCGGGCGCCGGGTTCACCGCCCTGCGGATCTGGCGCGGCTGCGTCGGGGAATGGCCGCACGACACGGCCATCTATCTCGGCCTCTGCCTCGCGATCCTGGCGGCCCTGGCCCTGCGGACCGGGTTCCGCGCGGTGCGGACGCCGACACGGAGCCTACACGACATCAATCTTTCGATCGTGACGTTACTCTTCCTGCTCTCGCCCGAATTCCCATGGTATCTGCTGATGGCGGTGCCGTTCCTGAGCATCGCCGCGACCCTTCCGGGATGGGCCCTGACGGTGGGAGGCTTCATGCTCTACGATGTCGTCCCCGGCGATCCGCAAATCTCCTTCGAGGGCCGCTCCGCGCTCCTGGCCGCCGTGGTCGCGGCCGCCGGGCTGGCGCAGGTCGCCCTTGTCCGGCGACAAGAAGCTCCGCGATGACCGCCGCCGCCCCGGTCGTCGATCCGCGCCGCTACCACGAGGCGGCGCCGAAGGCGGTCGGCACCGTCGTCGAGCGGCCCCCGGTCTGCCTCTACTTGGAGGTGACGAACCGCTGCAACCTGCTCTGTACAACCTGCCCGCGCACCTACGTTGAGCTCGAGCCGCCAGCCGACATGAGCTGGGCGCTGTTCACGACGATCGTCGATCAGGTGCCCCAACTCAGCCGGGCGGTGCTCCACGGGGTCGGCGAGCCGATGCTGGTGAAGGACCTGCCGCGCATGGTCCGCTACCTCAAGGATCGCGGCACCTACGTCCTGTTCAACACCAACGGCACGGTGCTGTCGGAGAAAAACGGCCGCGCCCTGATCGCGGCGGGGCTCGACGAACTGCGCGTCTCCCTCGACGCCTCGACGCGGGCCTCCTACATCGCGGTGCGCGGCAAGGACTACTTCGAGCGCATCCTGAAGAACGTCCGCGCCTTCCGGGCCCTGCAGGAGCGCGAGGGGCACGCGCGGCCCCGGGTTTCCGCCTGGCTGACCGGCCTCAAGGAGACCCTGCCCGAACTCCCTGCCTTCGTGCGGGTGGCCGCCGAGGCCGGGGTGAAGGAAGTCTACCTGCAACGCCTGGTCTATTTCGAGGACGACGCCATCGGCATGGCCCGGCCCGATCAGGCCCTCTACGAGCGCATGGAGGCGGACGAGGCCCATTACCTCGCCGAGGCCGAGGCGGTCGCGGCCGAACTCGGGTTGACCTTCTCGGCCTCGGGTGCGGCGAGTGAGCCGGGTATGAGCCTCAGGCGCGACGACGACGGCTCGCCCTGGTCGCTGTGCCGCCGGCCGTGGAACGTCATGTACTTCACCGCCAACGGCCGGGCGCTGCCCTGCTGCATCGCCCCGTTCTCGCAGCGCGGCTACGAGAACTACACCCTCGGCGACGCCACGCAGGACAGCCTGCGGGCGATCTGGAACGGCGCCGCCTACACCGATTTCCGCGCGGCACTGCTCTCCGACACGCCGGCGCAGGCCTGCGCCAATTGCGGGCTGCGCTGGAGCCTGTGACCGCCCTCCCCTCCGTCACGGCCATCGTCCCCTGCCTGGACGAGGAGACCGCGATCGCCGACGTCGTCGCCGGGTTGCTGGCGAACGGCGCCGATGCGGTCGTCGTGGTCGATGGCGGCTCGCGGGACG
>Ga0255028_100067_pt1 | contig 27167 bp, 26 predicted proteins | sample DRGLUT_MetaT_FD_178168 | JGI IMG/M metagenome (GOLD analysis project Ga0255028, IMG submission 178168) | Metatranscriptome of freshwater microbial communities from Pennsylvania, United States - DR:GLUT (Metagenome Metatranscriptome) | ecosystem: Environmental > Aquatic > Freshwater > Creek...
CCTGCTCCCGGCGGATCACCGCGCAGACGCGCTCCAGGACCCGCAGGCCGAGCGGCAGCCACGCGTAGATGCCGGCGGCCTCCTGGCGGACCAGGCCGGCGCGCAGCATCAGCCGGTGCGAGACGATCTCGGCTTCCTTGGGCGTCTCGCGCAAGGTCGGCATGAAGTAGCGGGAGAGACGCATGTCGTCGGAATCTTGGAAGTGAGGCCGGCCGGGGGGAGCCGCGGCACGCCGGCACACAACACGCCGGAGCCGGAAATTACAAGCACTGCGCGACCACGGCGCGGCGTAATCGCGGCGAAGCCGAGGCGTTGGACCTGAGCGGACGGGATGTTGCCCACGCGGGAAGCGCTCTGCCTATTTGCCGGCAAGAAAGCGCAGATTTTTCTCGCAGACCCGGTGACAACACGAATTGTTGTTCCTATAAGCATCCCGCGATGTTTGCGACTCCCGGAAGAGGTGGCGCAAGGTCCGAGTCTCGGGAGGAAAAGCGACCGCCCCGCAGCCAATGCGTGGGATCTACAAAGGTCGAGCCATTGAATCTTGAAAAGCAAGGCCTCTGGCCTTGCTTTTTTTATTCTTGGCAGTCTCTGGGTTCGTCGCCTTGGCCGGACCGTCCCGGTCCGCCGGCACAGCGCGCCCGTGCACCAATATCGTCGGCCGAGAAGCGGAGCACTTGCCCGTTCGGTCATGTATCGGACGAGGCGGGCCAGATCCGTGAGCCGGCCGGCATCCGGGCCGCGTGGACATCGCCACCTCTGCGCGGGCTTTGCGCTTCCGGCGATGCCTTCGGGATCGCCGCTCCGAGCGGTCCTACAGCCCGGTAAGCGGGAATACCGCCAGGGCGATCAGGAAGGCGGCGCCCGCGACCAGGGTCGTCCAGATGGCCTTCTCGCGCAGACGCGGCGCCGCCGGTGCACCTGGGTCCTGCCCCGGCACCACGTGGCTCGGCCGCGTCTCCGGCTGGTTGCGCAGCGGCAGGACCGCGAAGAGCAGTGTCCACCAGACGACGAAGTAGAGCGCGATCGCGCCGCCCACGGTCAGCTTGAACAGGCCCACCCCCGCCGCCACGAAGGCGGCGACGAGCACGGTGATGACGGCCAGCGTGATCGGCGTCGAGCGGGAGAGCGTCGCCATCATCCGGCTCAGACCTGCTCCAGCTCGACCAGCGTACCCAGGAAGTCCTTCGGATGCAGGAACAGAACCGGCTTGCCGTGGGCACCGATCCGCGGCTCGCCGGTGCCGAGCACCCGGGCACCCTGGGCCTTGAGCTTGTCGCGCGCCGCCAGGATGTCGTCGACCTCGTAGCAGACGTGGTGGATGCCGCCGCCGGGATTGCGGGCCACGAAGGCCTCGATCGGCGAACCCTCGCCGAGCGGCGCCATCAGCTCGATCTTGCTGTTCGGCAGTTCGACGAACACGACCGTGACGCCGTGCTCGGGCTGCGGCAGCGGCGGCGTGATCGTGGCGCCCAGCGTGTCGCGATAGACCGCGCAGGCGGCGTCGAGATCCTGGACGGCGATGGCCACGTGATTGAGACGGCCGATCATGGTGTTTCCTCCCCGTTCGCGCACCGATCGGCAGGCTGCCGCCTTCTCCATCCATCGGCCTCATCCTGAGGAGCCGGAGCGCAGCGGAGGCCTCGAAGGAGGGCTCCAGAAATCGCGCGGCCGGCTGGACGGCTCCTCCGAGGCCCGCTGACGCGGGCACCTCAGGATGAGGGATTGGGGCTGGATCTGCCGTGATGCGTCGTGTGGTTTCGTACCCTAAACCTCCACCACCTGCACGTGGCAGGCCGGCTTCTTGCCCCAGGCCTCGTTGACCGCGGTGCGCACGGCCCGATCGACCGTCTTCTCGACGCTCTCCGAGTCCTTGAGCTTGCCCCGCGACATGCCCGACAGGGTCCGGGACACCGCATCGACCACCGTCTCGATCAGCGGCTCGCCGGACCGGCCGCGGTTCGGCAGGCCGATGATGTCCACCGCCGGCTCGCCCAGCACGACGCCGTCCTCGTCGATGGCAATCGCCACCGAGACGAGGCCCGCCTGCATGAGCTTGCGCCGCTCCGGGATCGCCCGGTCCTTCTCGTCGATCAGGACATCGCCGTCCTTGAACAGGCGGCCGGCCTTGACGTTGTCGATCACCGCCGGCGTCCCGGGGCTCAGGCGGACGAGGCTGCCGTTGCGGGCCTTGACGACATTCTGCACGCCCTGCGCCCGGGCGAAGCGGGCATGCTCGTCGAGGTGCAGCGCCTCGCCGTGGACCGGGATCGCGGTTCCGGGACGGGTCCACCGGTACATCTCGACCATCTCGTCCCGGCGCGGGTGGCCGGAGACGTGGACCAGCTCGGTGCGGTCGGTGATCACCTCGACGCCCTGCTCGATCAGGTCGTTGATGATCGACCCGACGTCGCGCTCGTTGCCGGGGATGGCGCGCGAGGAGAAGATCACCTGGTCGCCCGGGGCGAGGCTGATATCCGGGTGGTCCCGGCGGGACACCCGGGCGAGCGCCGCCCGCGGCTCGCCCTGCGAGCCGGTCAGCAGGGCCACGACCCGCTCGCGCGGCAGGCTCTTCCACGAATCCGCGCGGCGGAACTCGGGCAGCCCGTCGAGATAGCCGCACTCGCGGGCGACGTCGATCACCCGGTCCATGGCCCGGCCGACCGCGATGACCTCGCGGCCGCAGGCGGCGGCCGCCTCGGCGACCGCGCGGATGCGGGCGACGTTCGACGCGAAGGTGGTCACCGCGACCCGGTGCGGGGCGTCCGCGATCAGCGTCTTGAGGGTCTCGGCGACGGTCCTCTCGCTCGGGGAGAAACCCTCGCGCACGACGTTGGTCGAGTCGCAGACGATGGCGAGGATGCCCTCGTCACCGAGCGCCGTGAACGCCTCCGGCGAGGTGACCGAGCCGGCGACCGGCGTCGGATCGATCTTCCAGTCGCCGGTGTGGAGCACGAGACCCGCTGCGGTGCGGATCGCGATCGCGTTCGATTCCGGGATGGAATGCGAGACCGGCACGTATTCGAGCTCGAACGGCCCGACGGTCACCCGCCGCCCGAGCTTCACCTCGCGCAGGTCGACCTTCGGGGCGCCGGGCTCGGACAGGCGCCGGGTCTCCAGCAGGTTCTTGGCGAAGCGGGTGGCGTAGACCGGCACCTTCAGCCGCGGCCACAGCTCCGAGATCGCCCCGATATGGTCCTCGTGCGCGTGGGTGATGAAGATCCCCAGCAGGTCCTTGCGCCGCTCCTCGATGAAGGCGAGGTCGGGATACATCAGGTCGACGCCCGGCATCTTCTCTTCGCTGGCGAAGCCCATGCCGCAATCGACCATGATCCACTTCCGGCCCTTCTCCGGGCCGAAGCCGTAGAGCGCCGCATTCATCCCGATCTCGCCCACGCCGCCGAGCGGCAGGAAGACCAGCTCCTCCTGTCCCATTGCCATCTGTCGTCGTCCAAACTCAGGCCGCCGTCGCGGCCGATCCGAAATGCACCTCGCCCGCCGTCACGGTATGCCGGTTCCCGTCGGGGGCGAGGATCACGAGCCGCCCCCCCTCGTCGATCGTCTCGAACACGCCCCGCAGGATGTGTCCGCCGCTGTGCACCGCGATCTCCGATCCGAGACCGGCGGCCCGCGTCAGCCAGTCGGCGCGCAGGGCAGCGAAATTCCGTCCCCGATCCCAGAGGCGCGCCCGTGCGGCCATCCGGTCCGAGAGGTGTTCCAGTAGCGCCTCGGCGCCACCGGCGTAACCCGTCGCGGCCAGGCTCGTCGCGCCTAGGCCATCCGGGGCCGCCGCGACATTGACGCCGAAGCCGATCACGACAGCCCGCCGGCCGCCCGGCAGCGTCTCGGCCTCGAGCAGCAGGCCGGCCAGCTTCGCGCCGGCGAGCAGCAAATCGTTCGGCCATTTGAGCTTCAGAGATCGGGTGTCGAGGTTCGAAGCGGTATCCGGCAGGGTGCCGCAGGCCGCCTCCAGCGCCTCGACCAGCGCGAGGCCCGCCACGAAGCCGAGTTCGGCGAGGTGCTCGGGCGCGACGCCGGCCACCGGCCAGAGCACGCTCGCCGCGAGGTTTCCGGGAAGGGACGCCCAGCTGTTGCCCCGGCGGCCGCGGCCCGCCTCCTGCCGGTGGGTCACCACCCAGAGCGGGCCGGTCTCCCCTGCCCGCGCTTGCGCCATCGCCTCCGTGTTTGTGGAGCCGAGGGTATCGTGGACATGCAGGCGGTGGCCCTGGCTGCGCGCCGCGGGCCCGAGTCGGTAGCGCAAGGCCGTCCTAGAACAGCGACTTCGCAGCCCGGCCGGCAACGCCGACCAGCGGGCCGGGCAGCAGGAAGAACAGCACCACGACCACGCTCGACAAAGCGAGCACGATGCGCAGGCCCGGGGCCATCGCTTCGTAGGGCTCCTTCGGCTCGTCGAAATACATGATCTTGACCAGCCGCAGGTAGTAGTAGGCGCCGACCACGCTGGTCACCACGCCGATCACGGCGAGCGTCACGAGGCCCGCCTTGATGGCGGCGGCGAAGACGTAGAACTTCGCGAAGAACCCGGCGAGGGGCGGGATACCGGCCAGGGAGAACATCATCGCGGCAAGGCAGAAGGCGATCCAGGGATGGGTCCGCGACAGGCCCGACAGGTCCTCGATCTTCTCGAACATGACGTCCCGGCGCCGGAGCGACAGGATGATCGCGAAAGTGCCGAGCGTCATGGCGAGGTAGATGATCATGTAGGTGACGAGCCCGCTGATCCCCTCCTCCGAGCCGCAGGCCAGGCCGATCAGCGCGTAGCCGATATTGGCGATCGACGAATAGGCCATCAGGCGCTTGATCGAACTCTGGCCGATGGCCGCGAACGAGCCCAGCGCCATCGACACGACCGCGACGAAGATGAAGATCTGCTGCCAGATCGCCGTCACGTCCGGCATCGCGCCGATGAACACCCGCACGGTCATCGCGACGGCCGCCATCTTGGGCGCCGTGGCGAAGAAGGCGGTCACCGGGGTCGGTGAGCCCTCGTAGACGTCGGGCGTCCACATGTGGAACGGCACGGCCGACATCTTGAAGCACACGCCCGCGGCCAGGAACACGATCCCGAGCACGATGCCGAGGCCCGCATTCTCGTTCAGCGCCGAGACGATGCCGGGGAACGAGACCGTGCCGGTGAAGCCGTAGACCAGCGAGGCGCCGTAGAGCAGCATGCCCGACGAGAGCGCGCCGAGGACGAAGTACTTCAGGCCGGCCTCGGTGGACTTCACGTCGTCCCGGTGGAACGCCGCGATCACGTAGGCGGCGAGCGACTGCAGCTCGAGCCCGAGATAGAGCGCGATCAGGTCGTTGGCCGAGACCATCACCATCATGCCGATGGTGCAGAGCAGGATCAGCACCGGGAACTCGAACCGGTCGATCCGCTCGCGCTTGAAGAAGTCGTGCGCCAGCAGGATCGTCGACGAGGAGCCGAGCAGCACCAGCGACTTCATCACCTTCGAGAAGGAATCCGAGACGAAGGCGCCCGATAGGGTCGTGACCCGTCCGTGGACCGGCTGGGAGATCACCACCGAAAGGGCGACGAGGAGCAGGATCAGGGCGCCGATGCTCACGGTCTCGGCGGAGCGGTCACCGCGCCACGCACCGTAGAGGATCAGGACCATGACGCCGATCCCGAGGATCAGCTCGGGCAGGAGCGGCGCCAGCGAGGGCAGGACGGAGTGGACGGTGGGCATCTGTTCCGTCTCAGCGCGGGACCGGCAGCGCGGCGGCCGCGGTCTGGGTGTTGGACAGGGCGGCCTTCATGCTGGTCATCAGCGCGTCGGTCGAGGGCGCGAACACGTCGAGCACGGGGGACGGGTGCACACCGTAATAGATCGTCAGGGCCACCAGCGGCGCCAGGATGATCTTCTCCCGGAGATCGAGGTCGAGGATGCCCTGGAGGTTCGGCTTCTCAAGCTTCCCGTAGATCACCCGTGCGTAGAGCCACAGGGCATAGGCCGCCGACAGGATGATGCCGAAGGTCGAGAAGAAAGCGACGTTCGGGTTCGCCTTGAAGGCGCCGAGCATCGCCAGGAACTCGCCCACGAAGCCGGAGGTGCCGGGCAGGCCGACATTGGCCATGGTGAAGATCAGCATGGCCACGGCGTAGAGCGGCATCCGCTTCACGAGGCCGCCATAGGCGGCGATCTCGCGGGTGTGCATCCGGTCGTAGACAACGCCGACGCAGAGGAAGAGCGCCCCCGACACGATGCCGTGGGAGATCATCAGGAACAGCGCGCCCTGGATGCCCTGCTCGTTCAGGGTGAACAGGCCCAGCGTCACGAAGCCCATATGGGCCACCGACGAGTAGGCGATCAGCTTCTTGATGTCGGTCTGCATCATCGCGGTGAGCGAGGTGAAGATGATCGCAATGACCGAGAGGGCGAACACGAAGGGTGCGAAGTCCTGGCTCGCCACCGGCAGCATCGGCAGCGAGATCCGGATGAAGCCGTAGCCGCCCATCTTCAGGAGGATGCCGGCCAGGATCACCGAGCCGGCGGTGGGCGCCTCCACATGGGCGTCGGGCAGCCAGGTATGGACCGGCCACATCGGCATCTTCACCGCGAAGGAGGCGAAGAACGCGAGCCACAGCCAAGTCTGCATCTGCGCCGGGAAGCGGGTCTGCAGCAGGGTCGGGATGTCGGTGGTTCCGGCCTGCCAGTACATCGCCATCACGGCGAGCAGCATCAGCACGGAGCCGAGCAGGGTGTAGAGGAAAAACTTGAAGCTCGCGTAGATCCGGCGCTGCCCGCCCCAGATGCCGATGATCAGGAACATCGGGATCAGGCCGGCCTCGAAGAACAAGTAGAACAGCAGCAGATCGAGGGAGGCGAACACGCCGATCATCGTCGTCTCGAGGACGAGGAAGGCGACGAAGTACTCCTTCACGCGGAACTGGATCGAGTGCCACGAGGCGCCGATGCAGAACGGCATCAGGAAGGTGGTCAGCAGGATCAGCGGCATCGAGAAGCCGTCGACGCCGAGCTTGAACCGGATCGTCTCGGTGAGCCACGCGTGGCTCTCGACCAGCTGGAAGCTCGACGAGGCGGTGTCGTAGCGGCTCCAGGCGACCAGGGAGAGCAGGAAGGTGATGATCGTGGTGGCGAGCGCGGCCCAGCGGCTGTTGCGCGCGACCGATTCCTCGTCGCCGTTCAGTGTCAGGATGAAGGCCGCGCCGCAGAGCGGCACGATCAGCAGGCCGGAGAGGATGCCGAGGCCGAGCATGTCAGTGAGCCCCCTTGGGCAGGCCGGACATCAGGTACCAGCTGATCAGGCCGGCGACGCCGATGAGCATCACGAAGGCGTAGTGATAGAGGTAGCCGGTCTGCAGGCGGACCACCCCGCGGGTCACGTCCACGACGCGGGCCGCGACGCCGTTGGGGCCGAGGCCGTCGATGATCCGGCCGTCGCCCTGCTTCCAGAGGAACAGGCCGAAATCCTTGGCCGGGCGGACGAAGATCCGGTCGTAGATCTCGTCGAAGTACCACTTGTTGAGCAGGAACCGGTACAGCGACGGTTGCTGCGCGGCGAGCGCGCTCGGCAGTTCCGGCCGGCGGATATACATCCAGAAGGCCAGCACGAAGCCGAGGATCAGCATGATCAGCGGCGCGTACGAGACCAGCGCCGGGACCTCGTGGATCTCGTGCATGATGTGGTTGTTCGGGCCGTGCGCCAGGGCCTGGCCCCAGAACGCGTCCATCCCGTCGCCGATGAAGCGGTTGTGGAAGATGATCCCGGCGAACAGGGCGCCGAAGGCGAGGATCGCCAGCGGGATCGTCATCACCAGCGGGCTCTCGTGAGGCGTGTGGTCGCCGTGGTGACCGTGGCCGTGATGGTCGTCGGCGACGAGGTCGCTCTTATGCGCCGGCTCGATATCGTGGCCGTGATCGTCGTGGGCAACGCCTTCGGTATGGCCGGGCGCACCGTCGGCCTCGTGCGCCATGGCGGAATGCGCCACCGCGGGGGCGTCGTGGTGGTCGTGCGCCGCGTGCGCACCCCAGCGCTCCGGACCCTCGAAGGTCATGAAGAACAGCCGCCAGGAGTAGAACGAGGTGAAGAACGCCGCCACCACCACGCACAGGAAGGCGAGGGTGTGGCCCGGCCGGGTCGACGCATAGGCCGCCTCGATGATCGCGTCCTTCGAGTAGTAGCCGGCCGTGTAGGGGAAGCCGATCAGCGCCAGGGAGCCGATCGCCATCATGGCGCTGGTATAGGGAATGTAGCGGCGCAGGCCGCCCATGTTCCGCATGTCCTGCTCGTGGTGCATCGCGTGAATGACCGAGCCGGCGCCGAGGAACAGCAGCGCCTTGAAGAAGGCGTGGGTGAACAGGTGGAACACGCCGGCCGAATAGGCGCCGACGCCGAGCGCCACGAACATGTAACCGAGCTGCGAGCAGGTCGAGTAGGCGATCACCCGCTTGATGTCGTTCTGCACGAGGCCGATCGTGGCCGCGAAGAACGCCGTGATGCCGCCGATCACCGTGACGACGGTCAGCGCGTTCGGCGCCTCCTCGAACAGCGGCGACAGGCGGGTGTCCATAAACACGCCGGCGTTCACAATGGTGGCGGCGTGGATCAGCGCCGAGACCGGGGTCGGGCCCTCCATCGCATCCGGCAGCCACGTGTGCAGCAGGAACTGCGCCGACTTGCCCATGGCGCCCATGAACAGCAGCAGGCAGGCCAGCGTCAGGGCGTTCCAGTCGTAGCCGAGGAGGTGGAACGAGAGCGTCTTGATCGCGTCGACCTTGCCGAAGATCGCGTCGAACGCCACCGAGCCGGTCAGCACGAAGACCAGGAAAATGCCCAGCGAGAAGCCGAAATCGCCGACGCGGTTGACGATGAACGCCTTCATGGCGGCGGCATTGGCCGAGGGCTTCTCGTACCAGAACCCGATCAGCAGGTAGGAGGCGAGGCCCACGCCCTCCCAGCCGAAGAACATCTGCACGAGGTTGTCGGCCGTCACCAGCATCAGCATGGCGAAGGTGAACAGCGACAGATAGGCGAAGAAGCGCGGCCGGTGTGGATCCTCCTCCATGTAGCCCACGGAGTAGAGGTGCACGAGGGTCGAGACCGTGGTGACGACCACGAGCATTACCCGGGTCAGGGTGTCGACCTTGAAGGCCCAGTCGACCTGCAGGTCGCCGGCCGAGAACCAGGATGCGACCTGCACCCGCTCGGCGTGGCCGCCGTCGATGAACACGCCCCAGGCGATCAACGCCGTGAAGGCGAGGAACGCCGTGGTGATGTACTCGCAGGCCCGCGCCCCGATGTACCGGCCGAACAGGCCGGCGATCAGGAAGCCGATGAGCGGGAAGAAGACGATCGCGTGATACATCGCTCTCTTGCAGTCCGTCCTCCGGGCCGGCCGCGATGCGGCGGCGTCCGGATGTGAATCGGGGCGGCGGGGAAGGAGGCCCTAGCCCTTCATCATGCTCACGTCTTCCACCGCGATGGAGCCGCGGTTGCGGAAGAATACCACCAGGATGGCGAGGCCGATCGCCGACTCGGCGGCCGCGACCGTCAGCACGAACAGGGCGAAGACCTGTCCGGTGATGTCATTCAGCTGTGTCGAGAAGGCGACGAGATTGATGTTGACCGAGAGCAGGATCAGCTCGACCGACATCAGGATGACGATGATGTTCTTGCGGTTGATGAAGATGCCGAGCACGCCGAGCGTGAACAGGATCGCCGCGACGGTGAGGTAGTGGCTCAGGCCGATCATCGTTCGAATCTCCTGGCGATCATCGGACCTCGCATCAGACCTCGACACCCTGGCGCGAGGGGACCTTGCGGGTCTCCACCGCCATGGCCTGGGTGCGGGCGTTCTGGACCGAAATATTCTGGCGCTTGACACCCGGCCGGTCGCGCAAGGTCAGCACGATCGCGCCGATCATGGCGACCAGCAGGATCAGGCCGGCAAGCTGGAAGAAGTAGGCGTAGTCGGTGTAGATCACCCGGCCCAGGGCCTGCGCGTTGGTCAGGTTCTCAGCGGCCGCGACATTGCCGAGCGGGGCCTGGACGAGGCCCGGATCGATGCTCCAGGAACCCACCACGAGCAGCAGCTCGACCAGGAAGATCGCGCCGATCAGGGCGCCGACCGGCAGGTATTGCTGGAAGCCCTGGCGCAGCTCGGCGAAGTCGACATCGAGCATCATCACCACGAACAGGAACAGGACTGCGACCGCGCCCACGTAGACGACCACCAGGATCATCGCCAGGAACTCGGCGCCCATCAGGACGAAGAGTCCCGCGGCGTTCACGAAGGCGAGGATCAGGAACAGCACCGAGGCGACGGGATTGCGCGCGGCGATCACCATGAAGCCCGACGCGACCGTAATGCTCGCGAACAGATAGAAGAAGGCGGCTGCTGCGGTCATGCGCTGATCGGGATCGGCCGCCGGAGCGGCCCCTTCTGCCGTGCGTGGAGACGGTCCGCGGCGGGCGGCCCGTCTATAGAACCCGGTCGACGGGGGCACAACAGCGCCCCCGGCATGGCTCTAGAGCATCGCACCGGAACCGGGAACCGGGGCGATGCTCTAGAGCCTTGTTTTCGCGTCATCTTCTCCCGAGCGCCGGCGACCGGAGCACGGAATGATGCGTCAGCGATAGGGCGCGTCCATCGCGATGTTGCGGGCGATCTCGCGCTCCCAGCGGTCGCCGTTCAGCAGGAGCTTCTGCTTGTCGTAGAGCAACTCCTCCCGGGTCTCGACCGAGAACTCGAAGTTCGGCCCCTCGACGATGGCGTCCACCGGGCAGGCCTCCTGGCACATGCCGCAATAAATGCACTTCACCATGTCGATGTCGTAGCGCGTCGTGCGCCGGGTGCCGTCGTTGCGGCGCGGACCGGCCTCGATGGTGATGGCCTGCGCCGGGCAGATCGCCTCGCAGAGCTTGCAGGCGATGCAGCGCTCCTCGCCGTTGGGATAGCGGCGCAGGGCATGCTCGCCCCGGAAGCGCGGCCCGCGATGGCCCATCTCGAAGGGATAGTTGATCGTAGCCTTCGGCTTGAAGAAGTAGCGCATGCCGAGGATCATCCCGGACACGAACTCCTTCAGGAGAAGGCTCTTGGCGATCTGATCGAGCTTCATGCCACGATCTCCGGTTTCAAGCGTCAGGCGCCCGGGGCCAGGCCGGTGAGCTTCAACACGAAGGCCACGACCACCACCGAGACGAGCGAAATAGGCAGAAACACCTTCCAGCCGAGGCGCATGAGCTGATCGTAGCGGTAGCGCGGCACGATCGACTTCACCATGGCGAACAGGAAGAACAGGAAGCTGGCCTTCAGGGTGAACCAGATCACGCCCGGCACCCAGGTGAAGGGCGCGAACGGGATCGGGGACAGCCAGCCGCCCAGGAACAGGATGGTCCCCAGCGCGCACATGCTCATGATGGCGACGTACTCGCCGAGCATGAACAGCAGGTACGGGGTCGACGAATACTCGACCATGTAGCCGGCCACGAGTTCCGATTCGGCCTCAGGCAGGTCGAAGGGCGGGCGGTTGGTCTCGGCGAGCGCCGAGACGAAGAACACCACGAACATCGGGAACAGCCACAGCCAGTACCAGCCGAACAGGCCCAGGCTGGTGTCCTGCGCCATCACGATGCGCGAGAGGTTGAGCGAGCCGGCGCAGAGCAGCACGCAGATGATCACGAAGCCGAGGGACACCTCGTAGGAGATCATCTGGGCCGCCGAGCGCAGGGCGCCGAGGAAGGCGTATTTCGAGTTCGAGGCCCAGCCGCCCATGATGACGCCGTACACGCCGAGCGACGAGATCGCGAAGATGTAGGTGATGCCGACGTTGATGTCGGCGATCGCCCAGCCGTCGGCGAGCGGGATCACCGCCCAGCTCGACAGGGCGAGCATGGCGAAGACCAGCGGCGCCAGCAGGTAGATCGCCTTGTTGGCGCCCGCCGGGATCACCGGCTCCTTGATCGCGAACTTGATCAGATCGGCGAAGGACTGGAACAGGCCGAACGGCCCGACCACGTTCGGGCCGCGCCGGAGCTGCACCGCCGCCCAGATCTTACGGTCGGCGAGCAGCGCGTAGGCGATGAACACGAGCAGCGCCGAGAGCAGCACGAAGCTCTTCAGCACGATCAGGAGCACGGTCCCGAGGATTTCGAGCGACGTCATCGGTCTTGAGCTCCTACTCGGCCGCCGCGAGGGGTCGCGCCTCAGCGGCGCGCTCCCGGGCGAGGCGCGAGCACTCCGCGAGGATGCGCGAGGCGCGGGCGATCGGGTTGGTAAGATAGAAGTCGGTGACCGGCGACGCGAAGGCAGGCCCGGTCGCGGAGCCGCCGCGCCCGGCAAGACGATCGACCGCCTCGGTCACGGTACCGGGCTCTACGGCGCCGACCGCCGCGAGATGCGGGTGGGCGGCGTAGAGCGCCCGACGGAGCGCGGTCAGCGAGTCGAACGGCAGGCGCTTGCCCAGCACGTCCGACAGGGCCCGCAGGATCGCCCAGTCCTCGCGGGCGTCGCCCGGCGGGAAGGCGGCGCGGTTGCCCATCTGGACCCGGCCTTCCGTGTTCACCCAGGTCGCCGACTTCTCGCTGTAGGCGGCTCCCGGCAGGATCACGTCGGCGCGGGAGGCGCCGCGGTCGCCGTGGCTGCCCTGGTAGACCACGAAGGCGCCCGGGGCGACGTCGCGCTCGTCGGCGCCGAGGTTGAACAGGACGTCGAGTGCCCCCGGCTCCAGCATCTGCGCGAAGGTCAGGCCGCCCTCCCCCGGCACGAAGCCGAGATCGAGCGCGCCGACGCGGGCGGCGGCCGTGTGCAGCACGCCGAAGCCGTTCCCCTCGCCCGAGACCGCGCCGATCGACTTGGCCAGCGATGCCGCCGCGGCCAGGACGCTTGGCTCGGCGTTGGCGCCGACGATGACGAGCGGCGCCTTCGCCTCCTTGAGCACGTCGAGGAAGCTGTGCTCGCCCCTCGCCAACGCCGCGAGCGAGTCAGGACCGGCGCCGATGTAGTGGCTCGGATAGGTCAGGTCGACCGGCTCGCCGATGACGCCCACCGCCAGCGGCGCCATGCGCCAGCGCTTCCGGATGCGGACGTTCAGCAGCGAGGCCTCGGTGCGCGGGTTGGCGCCGACGATCAGGATCGCGTCCGCGGCCTCGATGCCCGGGATGGTCGGGTTGAAGATGTAGGAGGCGCGGCCCAGCGCCGGGTCGAGGCCGGCATCGGTCTGGCGGCAGTCGAGGTTCGGCGAGCCGAGGCTCTTGATCAGCTCGCGCAGCGCGAAGATCTCCTCGACGCCCGCGAGGTCGCCGACGACCGCGCCGATCCGCTTCGGATCCACGCCCTTCACTTTCGCGGCGATGGCCTGGAACGCCTCACCCCAGGAGGCAGGCCGCAGCCGGCCGTTCTCGCGCAGGTAGGGCCGGTCGAGGCGCTGCATCCGCAGCCCGTCGATGTGGTAGCGGGTCTTGTCGGAGATCCACTCCTCGTTGATCTCCTCGCTGATCCGCGGCTCGATCTGCATCACCTCGCGGCCGCGGGTGTCGATCCGGATCGACGAGCCGACCGCGTCCATCACGTCGACCGACTCGGTCTTGTTCAGCTCCCACGGCCGGACGTTGTAGCTCTGTGGCCGATGCACCAGGGCGCCTACCGGGCAGAGGTCGGCGACGTTGCCCTGGAGCTCCGAGGCCATCGACTGCTCGAGGTAGCTGGTGATCTCCATGTCCTCGCCGCGCCCGATGGCGCCGAGGTCGGGCACGCCCGCCACCTCGGCGAGGAAGCGGACGCAGCGGGTGCAGTGGATGCAGCGGTTCATCGCGGTCCGCACCAGCGGGCCGATATGCTTCTCTTCGACCGCGCGCTTGTTCTCCTGGTAGCGGGTCGAATCGACCCCGTAGGCCATGGCCTGGTCCTGCAGGTCGCAATGGCCGCCCTGGTCGCAGATCGGGCAGTCGAGGGGGTGGTTGATGAGGAGGAACTCCATCACCCCCTCGCGGGCCTTCTTGGTGCCCTGCGAGCGCGTCAGCACCTCCGGCGGCTCGCCGTTCGGGCCGGGGCGGCAATCCTTCACCGCGTAGGCGCAGGAGGCCACCGGCTTCGGCGCGCCCTTCAGCTCGACGAGGCACATGCGGCAATTGCCGGCGATCGACAGGCGCTCGTGGAAGCAGAAACGCGGGATCTCGGCCCCCGCAGCCTCGCAGGCCTGAAGCAGCGTGTAATCGGCGGGGACGTCGACCTCGGTGCCGTCGACGAGGATTTTTGTCATCGGTGCAATCTCAGTGCGGGGCGCCGGCGGGATCGAGGCGACGCTCGATTCGCTCGATGCGAAGCTCGACCCTGTCGATCCGCCGGTGGACGCCAGCCAGATTCTCTCCGACCGCGGTCACGCGGCCGTTCAATTCACGGACATCGTCGCCGAGGCGATCGACCTTCCCGTCGATCCGCCGCAGGTACACGAGCATCAGGTCGTCAGGCTGGCTCGTCATCGGACTACTCGGCGGCCATCGGCACAGGCTCGCTGTGCGGGTTGGCGGTGTAGCGGTCGATGCGCTTCTCGATCTCGGGGCGGAAATGCTTGATCAGGCCCTGGATCGGCCAGGCCGCAGCGTCGCCCAGCGCGCAGATCGTGTGACCCTCGATCTGCTTGGTGACCTCGAACAGCATGTCGATCTCGCGCTTCTGCGCACGGCCCTCGGTCATGCGCTGCATCACCCGCCACATCCAGCCCGTGCCCTCGCGGCAGGGCGTGCACTGGCCGCACGACTCGTGCTTGTAGAAGTACGAGATGCGGGTGATCGCCGCGACGATGTCGGTGGACTTGTCGAGCACGATCACCGCCGCGGTGCCCAGGCCCGAGCCGAGGTTGCGCAGGGTGTCGAAGTCCATCTTTGCGTCGACGATCTGCTCGGCCGGCACCAGCGGCACCGAGGAGCCGCCCGGGATCGAGCACAGGAGGTTGTCCCAGCCACCGCGCATGCCGCCGCAATGGCGGTCGATGAGTTCGCGGAAGGTGATGCCCATCTCCTCCTCGACGTTGCACGGCTTGTTGACGTGGCCGGAGACGCAGAAGAGCTTGGTGCCGGTGTTGTTCTTGCCGCCGAGGCCGGCGAACCACGCGCCGCCCCGGCGCAGGATCGTGCCGGCGACCGCGATCGACTCGACGTTGTTCACCGTCGTCGGGCAGCCGTAGAGGCCCATATTGGCCGGGAACGGCGGCTTCAGCCGCGGCATCCCCTTCTTGCCCTCGAGGCTCTCGATCAGCGCTGTCTCCTCGCCGCAGATATAGGCGCCGGCGCCGTGGTGGACGTAGATGTCGAAGGGGTAGTCGTAGACGTTCGACTGGCCGACGAGGCGGGCCGCGTAGGCCTCGTCCACCGCCTTCTGGAGCGCATGCTTCTCGGCGACGTACTCGCCGCGGATGTAGACGTAGCAGGCATGCGCGTTCATCGCGAAGCAGGCCAGCATGCAGCCCTCGATCAGGAGATGCGGATCGTGCCGCATGATCTCCCGGTCCTTGCAGGTGCCAGGCTCCGACTCGTCGGCGTTGACCACGAGGTAGTGCGGACGCCCGTCGGACTTCTTGGGCATGAACGACCACTTGAGGCCGGTCGGGAAGCCCGCACCGCCGCGTCCGCGCAGGCCCGAGGCCTTCATCTCCTCGATGATCCAGTCGCGGCCCTGCTCCAGCAGGAACTTGGTCCCGTCCCAGGCGCCGCGCTTCTTGGCGGCGTCAAGGCCGGGCGAGTGCAACCCGTAGAGGTTGGTGAAGATGCGATCCTGATCCGACAGCATGTGCTGCGTCCCTCAGCTGACCGGAGTGTCGACGATGTCGAGGCGGCGTTCGATGCGCCCGGCGCGATCATCGCGTGCGCTATACGCCTCGTCGAGATTGTGCAGATCGCCCTGCACGCCATGGACGGTCGTCCGAAGCGCCCGCACCTTGCCGCGCACTTCGCCCACACCCTCTTCGATATTGCCGAGACGTGCCGGCATCGCTTTAAGCACGTCGTAGATCAGGGCGTTCGACACCGCGGCCATGGCGGTCACGCTCCGGTGCCCGACAGGGTCTTGGCTTGCCCCACCCAATCCTCCCGGTCGATGCGACCCGGGAACGCGAGGTAGGTGCCGACCCAGGTGATCTCGTCGCGGGACCAGGCGGCGATCTGGTCGAAATGAAAGATGCCGAGCCCGTTCAGGCGCTGGCTGTTGCCCGGGCCGATGCCCCGGATGCGGGTCAGGTCGTCCGGTTGGCCGGCGCGCGCCGCGTCCAGCCCGGCGGGGCGCTTGCCGACCGCGTCGGCCTTCTGCTCGGGGCTCGCGTCCTTCGGCAGAGCCGCAAGCGCGCCGGCGACGCGGGCCTCCTCGGCCTCGGCGGCGACCTCGCCCTCGCTGGCCCCGGAGGCCTCGGGCTGCTGCGGGACGGCGTCCCGCGCCGGCACGTCCTGGTGGCCCTGCTCGCCGGCGGCGGGCTCGCCCTCGGCGACGCGCTTGGCCGGCGAGTCGAGCACGTCCGCGTCGCCCGGGCGGGCGGCGCCGTGCTTGGCGGTGGAGCGGCCGCGCTCGGCCGCGTCGGCGCGATCCTCGGACTTGACCGGCGTCTCACCGGCGGCGGCGCGCTGGGCCGGCGCGTCGGTGACCATGCGCTCCACCGGGCGGCCGGCATCGGGCCGGGCCGGCTTCGGGTTCTCGGCGGCCTGCTGCGTGCTGGCGGCCGCTTCGCCCGTCTTGGCGGCCGGTGTCTTGGCGGCCGGATCCTCGGCCCTGCCGGCCTCCTCGAAGCGCTTGCGCCACGCGCCGACGCGCGAGCCGTCGAACAGGGTCGGGTCGGTCAGCGTGTCGGCACCGCCGAGCGGCTCGGACGAGACCCGACCGGTCTGCGAGCCGATCTTCACGGGCCGGCCGGCGGCGAGGTCGTCCATCAGCTGGCCGAGGGACTCGGGCGTCAGGTCCTCGTAGTAATCCTGGTTGATCTGCACCATCGGGGCGTTGCAGCAGGCGCCCAGGCATTCGACCTCGAGCCAGGAGAAATTACCGTCCGGGGAGACGTGACCGGGAGCGCCGAGCCGCGTCTGGAGCATCTCCTTGAGCCCCCGCGCGCCGCAGGAATCGCACGGTACCGTGCCGCAGACCTGGATCCAGAAGCGCCCGACCGGCTCCAGAGCGAACATCGTGTAGAAGGTCGCCACTTCGAGCACGCGGATGTTCGGCATGCCGAGCTCGGCCGCCACCGCCTCGATGGCCGCCCGCGGCAGCCAGCCGCCGTTCTGCTCCTGCGCCTTCCACAGGAGCGGGATCACCGCGGAGGCCTGCCGGCCTTCCGGGTACTTGGCGATCTGGGTCTTCGCCCATTCGGCGTTCTCGGGCGAGAACGCGAAGCTCTGGGGCTGCTCCGAGGCGGGGGCGAGTCTGCGGTTTGCCATCGCTTTTGTCTTACCGATCCACTTCGCCGAACACGATGTCGAGCGTGCCGAGCACGCAGGACACGTCGGCTAAGAGGTGCCCGCGGCACATCCAGTCCATCGCCTGCAGATGCGCGAAGCCCGGCGCGCGGATCTTGCAGCGATACGGCTTGTTGGTCCCGTCGGACACCAGGTACACGCCGAACTCGCCCTTCGGCGCCTCGACCGCCGCGTACACCTCGCCCTCGGGCACGTGAAAGCCCTCGGTGTAGAGCTTGAAGTGGTGGATGAGCGCCTCCATCGAGCGCTTCATCTCGCGGCGCGGCGGCGGCGCGAACTTGCCGTCGACGGAAGCGATCGGCCCCTGGCCGGCGGGCTCGCGCAGCTTGGCGACGCACTGCTTCATGATGCGCACCGACTGGCGCATCTCCTCCATGCGGATCACCTGGCGATCGTAGGTGTCGCCGTTCTTCCCCACGGGGATGTCGAACTCCATCTCCTCGTAGCACTCGTAGGGCTGCGCCTTGCGCAGGTCCCACGGAATGCCGGAGCCGCGGACCATCACGCCCGAGAAGCCCCACTGCATCGCCTCGTCCACCGACACGATGCCGATGTCGACGTTGCGCTGCTTGAAGATCCGGTTGGCCATGACGAGGTCATCGAGATCCTGGACGACCTGCAGGAACGGGTCGCAGAACGCATCGATGTCGTCGATCAGCTTCGGCGGCAGGTCCTGGTGAACGCCGCCGGGCCGGAAGTAATTGGCGTGGAGCCGGGCGCCGGAGGCCCGCTCGTAGAAGATCATCAGCTTCTCGCGCTCCTCGAAGCCCCAGAGCGGGGGCGTGAGGGCGCCGACATCCATCGCCTGCGTGGTGACGTTGAGCAGGTGCGACAGCAGCCGGCCGATCTCACAGTAGAGCGTGCGGATCAGCTTGGCCCGGCGCGGCACCTCGATCCCGGCGAGCTTCTCGATCGCCAGGCAGAAGGCGTGCTCCTGGTTCATCGGCGACACGTAGTCGAGCCGGTCGAAATAGGGCGTCGCCTGCAAGTAGGTCTTGTACTCGATCAGCTTCTCGGTGCCGCGGTGGAGCAGCCCGATATGCGGGTCGACGCGCTCGACCACCTCGCCGTCGAGTTCCAGCACGAGGCGCAGCACGCCGTGCGCCGCCGGGTGCTGCGGGCCGAAGTTGATCGCGAAGTTTCGGATGTTGTGTTCGGTCATCGGCCGGCTCCGTTCTCAGGCCGACTTCTTCTCGTCGCCCGGCAGCACGTAATCCGTGCCTTCCCAGGGCGAGAGGAAATCGAAGTTCCGGAATTCCTGCGTCAGCTTCACCGGCTCGTACACGACCCGCGCCTCGTCCTGGTCGTAGCGGACCTCGACGAAGCCGGTGAGCGGGAAATCCTTGCGCAGGGGATGCCCCTCGAAGCCGTAATCGGTGAGCAGGCGGCGCAGGTCGGGATGGCCCGAGAACAGGATCCCGTAGAGGTCGTAGGTTTCGCGCTCGTACCAGTTGGCGGCGGGAAACACCTCGATCACCGACGGGACGGGCGTCACCTCGTCGGTCTGCACCTTCAGCCGGATGCGCAGGTTATGGCGCAGCGACAGCAGGTGGTAGACGACGTCGAAGCGCTTCTCGCGCTGCGGGTAGTCCACACCGCAGATGTCGATGAAGTTGCGGAAGGCGCAGGCCGGATCGTCGCGCAGGTAGGTGAGCGCGTAGACGATGTCGGACGCCTGGACGACCAGCGTCAGCTCGCCGAACGTGATGGTGTGCGACACCACCGCCGGTCCCAGGGCGCCGACGACCCGCTCGGCCATCGCCGCGACGGCGTCCTCGCCGTAGACCGGCTGGGTGTGGGGGAGGATCGAGATGCCGTTCGTCATGGCCGCTCCTCAGCGCTCGATCGTGCCGGTCCGGCGGATCTTCTTCTGCAGCAGCAGCACACCGTAGAGCAGCGCCTCGGCGGTGGGCGGGCAGCCGGGGACGTAGATGTCCACCGGCACCACCCGGTCGCAGCCGCGCACCACCGAGTAGGAATAGTGGTAGTAGCCGCCGCCGTTGGCACAGGAGCCCATCGAGATGACGTAGCGCGGCTCCGGCATCTGGTCGTAGACCTTGCGCAGCGCCGGGGCCATCTTGTTGGTCAGCGTCCCGGCGACGATCATCACGTCGGACTGGCGGGGCGAGCCGCGGGGCGCGAAGCCGAATCGCTCGCAATCGTAGCGCGGCATCGACATCTGCATCATCTCGACCGCGCAGCAGGCGAGACCGAAGGTCATCCACATCAGGGAGCCCGTCCGGGCCCAATTGATCAGCTCGTCCGTTGTGGTGAGCAGGAAGCCTCGGTCGGCCAGCTCGTCGCTGATCGACAGGAAGGTCGGATCGTCCGCCCCGATCGGGCGGCCGGTGTTCGGATCGATGATCCCCTTCGGCTGGGGCGCGATCGCGGGGGCGCGGTTGGTATCGGTGATCAGGGCCATCGGCGACTCAAGAATTCAGTGCGGGCGGCGAGCGGCGGGACTTCAATCCCATTCGAGGGCGCCCTTGCGCCACTCGTAGACGAAGCCGACGGTCAGCACGCCCAGGAAGACCATCATCGACCAGAAGCCGAACCAGCCCAGATCCCCGAAGGTGATCGCCCAGGGGAACAGGAACGCGACCTCGAGGTCGAAGATGATGAACAGGATCGCCACGAGGTAGAACCGCACGTCGAACTTCATGCGGGCGTCGTCGAACGCGTTGAAGCCGCATTCGTAGGCCGACAGCTTCTCCGGATCGGGGCTTTTGAAGGCCACGAGAAACGGCACGACCAGCAGAGCCGTGGCGATGAACAGCGCCACGCCGATGAAGACGATGAGCGGCAGGTAATCCGCCAACAATCCGGTCATGCCAGGGCCTCGCGAGACGTAGGAAACCGCGGTGCGACGCCGACCCGGACTCGCCCGTGGAATTGTTCTTATGCCAGGATGCGCGCGGCCGGAGGCTTAGTCGAGCCGCCGGCCCGTGACAATGGCTTGTCGCGTCGCACAAAGCGCGCTGTCAGTGCTCCCCTGAAATGGGAATGGGCGGCATGCCTGCAACACGGCGGAAGCGCGCAGGTCCCGGGTGTCGCGGGTCCGCCGAATCCGCCCCGGATACGCTTGACAGGTCCCCTAGCACCCCATAAACCCCGCCCCGTCGCCGGGCGAAACGCCCCTTCGAGGCGATCACGCCGTGCGGGCGTAGCTCAGTTGGTTAGAGTGCCGGCCTGTCACGCCGGAGGTCGCGGGTTCGAGCCCCGTCGCCCGCGCCACGTCTTCTCCAATCTCACAATCCGAACAGTTCGGCTTCGGGCGGACGGCCATCTGCCGAACCGCGACGCCGGGCGTCAGGCCACCTTCTCGGGCGTGGCCATCTCCGATCGTGCCGGACCGCCGAGAGCAGTCCGGGCGCCCCGAAGGCTCAGCGCGATACCGGCCAGAACCAGGACGCCGCCGGCGAGGGTGTCGGCGCTGAGCGGCTCGCCCAGCACGAAATGCGTGCTCAGGATGCCGGCCACCGGCACCAGGAGCGCGAAGGGCGTCACGGCCGCCGCCGGGTATCGCGTCAGCAGCCCGTTCCAGAGGCCGAAGGCGAGGAGCGTCGTCGGATAGGCCTGGAAGGCGACCGAGCCGATCGCCCCCCAACTCGGATGCGCCAGCGCCGCCAGGGCGGACGGCCCCTCGATGACCAGCGACAGCGCGAGCAGTGGCAGCGTGGTGGCGAGGCTGCCCCAGACCATCAGCGCCAGCCGGTCCACCCGGCCGATCCGCTTCACGATGATATTGGCGCAGGCCCAGGCCAGGGCTGCGCCGACGACCAGGAGCAGCGGCCCCACCGGGGCGCTTCCGCCCCGTTCGAGCGCCACCACGGCGACGCCGAGGAGCGCGATCCCGCCCCCCAGCACTTGAAGGCCGCGCGGGCGTTCCTTCTGCACCGCCCAGGCGAGGGCCACGGTCAGGGGCACCTGGACCTGGATCAGCAGCGACGACAGCCCGGCCGGCATACCAAGGCGAATCGCCGTCATGAGCAGCCCGAACTGGCCGACGCCGAGGGCGAGCCCGAACCCGACCACCAGGGTGGCGGAGGCCCGGGGCGGCCGGATCACCAGCGCCGCCGGCAGGGCCGCGAAGCCGAAGCGCAGGGCACACAGCATCAGCGGCGGCACGGTCTCCAGGCCGGCCTTGATGGCCACGAAGGCCAGCCCGAGAATCGTGACCACCAGGGTCGCGGCCAGCCCGTCACGCAGCGTCATGGATGCATCCTAGGCCGCGACCGGCCGCCTCACCAACGCCGTGCCGTCGCGCGGGCGTGGCGGCGCTCGTCGCGGCGGCCGACCAGCATGTCGATGGCGTCGCCCGTCCCCGGCCCGCAGGCATCCGCCACATCCTGCGGCGTCAGCCCGATATCCTTCAATTCCCGCTCCGACAGCGTCGAGAGCCGCTGCAGAACGCGCCGGTTCATGGCCGCACGCGACAGGCCGGCTCGGATCTCCGCGACGACTCCGGCGCATATCGCTGCCACCCGGGCGAGCCGCGGCGTCCGGGCAGGGCCGGTGGTCTCGGAAAAGCAATGGTCCACGATCCCCTCCTCCGTCTCTGTGGGGCGGGGCGATCCTGACCGCCCGGGGCTGGCGGCAACAGGAACACTTCGGTACGATTCGGAAGAATTGTCCGGACGAGTGAGCAGTACGGATGTCGATCGCAGGCAGAAGCCCCGGGACCCGCGTCGAGGCCGTGATCGGCGAGATCCGGGAGCGGATCGCGGCCCGACGGCTCGTTCCCGGCGTGCGGATCCCGTCGGTGCGCGCCTTCGCGGGCACGATGGGCGTGTCGAAATCCACGGTCGTCGAAGCCTACGAGCGTCTCGCCGCCGAGGGCGCCGTGGTGGCCCGGCCGGGCTCGGGCTTCTACGTCGCCGGCAAGACCCGGCCGCTCTCGCTCCAGGCGATGGGGCCGCGGCTCGACCGGATCGTGGATCCGCTCTGGATCACCCGGCAGGCGCAGCAGGCGGGGTCCGACCAGCTTAAGCCGGGCGCGGGCTGGCTGCCCGACGACTGGATGCCCCACGAGGCGATCCGCCGGGGCCTGCGCCGGGTGGCCCGGGCCGACCTCACCGAGATGACCAATTACGACCGGCCGCTGGGCTACGAGCCTCTGCGCAACCAGATCGCCCGCAAGGTCGGCGAGAAGGGCGTCGGCGCCGAGCCCGACCAGATCGTGCTCGTCGAATCGGCCACCCAGGCGCTCGATCTCGTCTGCCGCTTCCTGCTCCAGCCCGGCGACACCGTGCTGGTGGACGATCCCTGCTACTTCAACTTCCTGGCGCTGCTGCGTGCCCAGCGGGTCGCGGTGGTCGGGGTGCCGATCACGCCGGAGGGCCCGGACCTGCGGGCGCTCGCGACCCTGCTTGAGCAGCACCGGCCGCGCTTCTACCTGACCAACGCGGCGCTCCAGAACCCGACCGGGGCGAGCCTCGCGCCGAATGTGGCGCACCGAGTCCTGAAGCTGTGCGAGGCGCACGACACGCTCATCGTCGAGGACGAGATCTTCGGCGACCTCGAACCTGAGGCGGCGCCGCGGCTCGCCGGCTTCGACGGGCTGGAGCGGGTGATTCAGATCGGCAGCTTCTCCAAGACCCTCTCGGCCGCCGCCCGCTGCGGCTGGATCGCGCTCCGGGCCGACTGGGTGGAGCCGCTGGTCGATCTCAAGCTGGCGCTGAGCCTCGGCAACGGCCACCTGACGGCGGCGCTGGTACACACGCTCATCAGCGAGGGCGCCTATCGGCGCCACCTCGCCGAGACCCGCCGCCGCATCGCCGGGGCGATGGTGCAGGCCTTCGCGGAGTTGCGCGCCTGCGGCTTGGAGCCCTGGTCGCAGCCCAGGGGCGGGTTCTTCCTATGGATGCGCCTGCCGGACGGGCGCGACGGGGCCGACGTCGCCCGCCGGGCGCTGGCCCGCGGCATGGTGCTGGCGCCGGGCACCTCGTTCAGCCTGTCGGATTCCTGGAACGGCTACATGCGCTTCAACGTCGCCCACTGCGCCGACCCGCGCATCCGCCCGATCCTGCGGGAGGCGCTCGGCTGACAAACGGGCTTTCCGAAGGGCCTGCCCTTGTGCGGTGTCTTGCGGCGGAGCCCCGATGAACCAGGCCTCGCTTTGCCCCCAGGCAGGGTTTTGGATCCGGACCGACAAGGCCTTTGCGACGCCATCACCGGTGCCGTGTCCCCTGATCCGGCGCGGTGCGGCCGTTGTCTGGGTTGCCCTGAGGACAACCCCGTCATCCCGGGGCCGCGAAGCGGAACCCGTGATCCAGAACCCCTGTGAAACCCAGAATGTGCGCCGTCGGCGGCTCCGGGTCGCGGGCTCGCCTTCGGCGCACCGGGACGACGGGATGGCGGCTCAAGCGTCCGCGGATACGCGGGATCCGGGGAGGCGTCCCATCTCTCGCCTCTCCGCTGCGTCCTCGATCGCCGCACGGCAGGATCCTCCCGGGTCACGCCGGCAGCACCAGCTCCGCCCGCAATCCGCCAAGATCCGACCGCGCGAGGCTCAGACCGCCGCCGTAGAGCTCGGCAAGCTCGAGGGTGATCGGCAGCCCGAAGCCGTGGCCCGGGACGCCCTCATCGAGGCGCCGGCCGCGTGCCATGACGGAGGCCGCGGCCTCGGCGTCGAGGCCGGGACCGTCATCCTCCACGCGCACGTGAATGCCGCCGTCCTGGGCGGCCACGCCGATCCGGACGCGAGTCCGGCACCAGCGGCAAGCATTATCCACGAGGTTGCCGAGCATCTCGTCGAGATCCTGGCCCTCGCAGGGTACGGAGAGGTCCTCCGGCACGGCGAGATCGATCGCCGCGCCCTTCTCGGCGTAGAGCCGCGCCAGCGCGTCGCGCAGATCCGAGAGGCGCGGCGCCAGATGCGTGCGGCGCCGGGTCGAGCCCGCCAGAGCCGCGGCCCGGGCCCGGCGCAGATGATGGCGCACCCGCCGGTCCATGTCGTCCACCTGCCGGCGCAGCGCTCCGTCCGGGTCGCGTGCGGGGTCGGTCAGCGCCATCGACAGGGTGGCGAGCGGTGTCTTGAGGGCATGGGCGAGGTTGGCGACGTGGCCGCGGGCCCGCTCCAGATTCTGCGCGTTCTGGTCGAGGAGCGCGTTGAGTTCTGCCACCACGGGCGCGATCTCGGCGGGCTGGTCCTCCGGCACGCGTTCGCGTTGCCCGGCCCGCACGCCCGCGAGGTCGACCCGCAGGCGCGTCAGCGGCGCGAGACCGAGGCGGACCTGGAACGCGAGCCCGGCGAGCAGGCACAGGGCGAGGATCCCGAGCGCCAGGGCGAGGCTCGTCAGCGCCTCGCGCAGGGGTCCGCGCAACTCGCCCTCCGGCGCGGCCGCCACGATGGTCGCGGCCGGCGGCCCCGCCAGGGTGAGCACACGGGCGACGAGAGGCTCACCCCGCGGCCCCGTCGCGGAGGCCGGGTGCGGCCGGTCGGGATCGTCCGCCGGCCCCGGATCGAACAGGCGGATGTCGCCGCCCCGCAGGGAGCCGGAGCGGATCGTCTCGGGCCCGCGGCGCACCTCCCAGGCCCAGCCGGGACCGGGGCGGTCGTAGGGTGGGGCGTCGAGGCTCCCGGGCAGGATCCCGGCTTCGAGCCCGGCCCGCAGGGCGGTGATCTGCGCGTCCAGTCGCCCGTCGAGCTGCCCGCGCACGAACCGGTGCAGGATCACCCCGATGGCGAGCCCCGCCACCACCAGGGCCGCCAGCACCAGGACCAGGGCGGCGGCGAGCAGGCGGGCGCGCAGCGACCGGCGCGGCGTCGCGTCCGCCATCAGGCGGGATCCGCGTGCAGGCGGTAGCCGTGGCCGCGCACGTTCTCGATCCGGGCCGGGGCGATCTTCCGGCGCAGCCGCGTGATGATCACCTCCACGGAGTTCGAATCGACGTCGGCATCGCCCTCGTAGACCCGCTCGATCAGGTGCAGGCGCGGCACCACGGCCTCACGGTTCAGCGCCAGGCAGGACAGCACCCGCCATTCGAGGCCGGTGAGCTTGAGCGGCAGGCCCTCGTGCTCGAAGGCGCCGAGCCCCGGATCGAAGCTCAGGGGGCCGCAGACGATGCGGCTCGCCCCGCCGCCCTGCGACCGGCGCACGAGGGCGCGCAGGCGGATCACCAGTTCCTCCACCCGGACTGGCTTGACGAGGTAGTCGTCGGCCCCCGCCTTGAAGGCCGCGACCTTGTCGCTCCAGCCGTCCCGTGCGGTGAGCACGAGCACCGGCAGGGTCCGTCCGGCCGTCCGCCAGGCCCGCAGCACGGAGACGCCGTCACCCTTCGGAAGACCGAGATCCAGCACGACGGCGTCGTAGCCCTCGGTCTCGCCAAGATGCTGGGCATCCTCGCCGGTGGCGGCGTGGTCGAGGACGAAGTTCTCCGCCCGCAGCACCTTCGCCACCTCGGCGGCGAGGGCCGCGTCGTCCTCCACCAGCAGGATCTTCACCCGTCCTATCTCCCCCGTCTGACCTTTGATTCCGGATCCCGGCCCGATCCAAGTCCTTTGGGTCCCGTGGCCGCAAACCTCGCTGGCGTGAGGAGTTAGGGCTGTGCTCTCATGTTGCACGCGCAGGCGGCCGTGTCGGCGCCGATCCGCTGGCCTGCCTCACGGTCCACGACGGCGCGTCTTGCCAAGGGTGACCGGGCGAACCCCAGCCGACCTCCTCATCCTGAGCTGACCGCTGCGCTCCGGCACCTCAGGATGAGTGTGCCAATGGGACAGCCGATCCGGCGCGTCCCGGTCCTATGTCGTGTGCGTGCATCAGCTCCTGCCGCCAAGCCTCTGAACCCGCACGGGTTCCGCAGGACGTGCTCTAGGACGCGCGATTAAACCGGGCCTGAACCGGGCGGTTCAGGCCGGATTGGAGGCGACCCCTTACGCAGTCGCCACGGATCGAACGGGTCCGGACCCTTCAGAGGCGACACATCATGAGCGACAACAAGACGATCGACGGCACGGCCCGGGACATCCGAGAGCCGGCCGGCGGCAGCCGCACCGCGATTCCCCGGCGGACCTGGGTGGTGGGTGCGATCGCGGCTCCCCTGGTCCTCGGCGCCGTGGGCCTGTCCCTGGCGCAGGGCACGAGCTTCCGGCCGACCCCGGTGGTGCCGGTGGCGATCCAGGCCCTGGCCACCTCGAGCGCGACCGCCATCAAGGGTGAGGTCGCCGAGATTTTCGGCAACAAGTTCGTGGTCCAGGACGGCACCGGCCGGGCGCTGGTCGAGACCGGCCACGCGGGCGAGGGCGGCGGACTCGTCGCCAAGGGCGAGGCGGTGATTGTGCAAGGCCGGTTCGAGCAGGGCTTCCTGCACGCCAGCCTCCTCACCCACGGGGACGGAAGCACGGTGGTGCTCGGGCCGGCGGGTGGCCCGCCGACCGGCAGCCTCGATTGGGCCAAGGATCGTATCGGCCTCGGGCCGAAGCCCGACCTGCCGGCCCTGACGGCCGCAGTCCAGGCGGCCGGCTACAGCGACTTGCGCGTCACCGGCCGCGGCCCGCGCCACATCGAGATGGCCGCCAAGGACCGTGACGGGCGCGAGCGCCAGCTCCATGTCGGTTTCGACGGGCAGATCCGCGAGCAGCCGATGCTGTGAGCCCGTCCGGGCGGGACCGGCATGCAACTCTTCCCGCCCTGCCGCGTCCTCCTGTCTACCGGACGGCAGGAGGTGCGCGCGATGGAACCGATGAAACCGATGAAGCCCATGGAACCCATGAAGGGTATGGA